>Ga0172379_10011714_pt1 | contig 10377 bp, 9 predicted proteins | sample GrowelOW334metaG_FD_119756 | JGI IMG/M metagenome (GOLD analysis project Ga0172379, IMG submission 119756) | Groundwater microbial communities from an aquifer near a municipal landfill in Southern Ontario, Canada - Groundwater well OW334 metaG | ecosystem: Environmental > Aquatic > Deep...
AAATCCTTTTAATTCTGCCTCCTCCAAGCTAAATGGAAGGCTTCCTACGAAAATGTTCATAAAAAAAAACTTATTTAATGGTAAATAATCCGATGTAAAGGTAGTTATATTTTAATTCAAAAAGTTATTTGCTCTTTTTTTTATTCATAGTATAAGTATCAATAAATCAGCTTAATATATTTGTTAGAGATATGAATTTTATCTCTTCCCCGTTTTCGAAGGCACATTATCCTGATTATTGCACTTATTTGAGAACCAGTTTTTTAGTGCATAGCGATACGATACGAAAGTTTTAGCATGATGGTATTGTTTGGCTTTTCGTAGGACATACTACGTTGCTGTTCGTTACATAGGTAGAGGATAATTTTTGAAATATTGACAAAAAATTCGAATACAGCCTCCTTACTTTTTTAATTTTCATGTAAGTTTGTACGCTTTTAAAAAGTTACTGAATATGTTTGAAAATCTTACGGATAAACTGGAACGGTCGTTCAAATTACTTAAAGGCCAGGGTAAAATTACGGAAATCAATGTTGCAGAGACCTTGAAAGAGGTGCGCCGAGCTTTGCTGGATGCTGACGTTAATTTCAAGATTGCGAAGGATTTTACTACCAGGATTAAAGACAAAGCCATTGGCCAGCAGGTTATTACCTCCCTGAATCCAGGACAGTTGATGGTGAAAATCGTTCATGATGAGCTGGTGGAGCTGATGGGTGGACAAGCGGTTGATATAAATCTGAAAGGATCTCCGGCCATCATCCTGATGTCGGGATTACAGGGATCGGGTAAGACAACCTTTACAGGAAAGCTGGCCAACCGTCTCAAAACCAAACAGGGAAAAAACCCGCTGCTGGTTGCCTGCGACGTATACAGACCTGCTGCTATTGAACAGTTACGCATTTTGGGCTCGGCGATTCAGGTCAATGTCTACTCAGACGAAACGACCAAAGATCCGGTCAAAATAGCCAAAGATGCCGTAAGAGAAGCAAAATTAAAGGGCAACGATGTGGTGATCATCGATACGGCAGGTCGTCTGGCCATCGATGAGATGATGATGAAAGAGATCGAGGCCATCAAGAATGCTGTTAATCCTAACGAGATATTGTTTGTTGTCGACTCGATGACGGGTCAGGATGCGGTGAATACCGCCAAAGAGTTCAACGAACGTTTGAATTTCGACGGAGTTGTGCTGACCAAGCTGGACGGTGATACCCGTGGTGGCGCAGCTCTTTCGATTCGCGCAGTGGTCAACAAGCCGATCAAGTTTGTAGGGATGGGCGAGAAGATGGATGCCATCGACGCCTTCTATCCAAGCAGGATGGCCGACCGTATTCTGGGCATGGGTGATATTGTATCACTTGTTGAGAAAGCCCAGGAACAATATGACGAAGAAGAGGCAAGGAAATTACAGAAGAAACTGGCCAAAGACCAGTTCAATTTCGACGATTTCCTGAAACAGATTCAGCAGATCAAGAAGATGGGTAACCTGAAAGATCTTGCCGGGATGATTCCAGGAATGGGCAAGGTTTTGAAAGATATTGATATTGAAGATGATGCATTCAAACATGTGGAGGCAATCATCTATTCCATGACCAAAGAGGAGAGGGCAGATGCTGCTTTGATTGATGGCTCCAGACGCAAAAGAATAGCCAACGGTTCAGGAACTTCAGTTCAGGAAGTGAACAGGCTGTTGAAGCAGTTTGCGGATACCCGGAAGATGATGAAGATGGTCTCTTCAGGTGCCAATATGAAGAAGATGATGGCGCAGGGGAAAGGGCAGAGACGATGATCTTAATTGATGGCAAAGAGATAGCGACAGTTCTGAAGCAGGAAATTGCGGAGGAGGTTGCGCAAATAGTGGCTTCAGGGAAGAGAGCACCCCATCTGGCGGCTGTTCTGGTAGGTCACGACGGTGGTAGCGAAACTTACGTAGCAGCCAAAGTGAAAGCCTGCGAGATGGTTGGTTTCGGGTCGACCCTGATTCGATTCGAAGATACTGTTACCCAGGAGGAGTTGCTACAGTCTATCAGGGAATTGAATGAAAACCCTGCCATTGATGGTTTTATTGTTCAACTTCCGTTGCCCAAACATATTTCGGAAGAAAAGGTGATAGAGACCATCGATCCCAAAAAGGATGTGGATGGATTTCATCCGGTTAATGTCGGTAGGGTAGTGGCCGGTATGCCTGCCTTTGTTTCGGCAACTCCGTTTGGTATCATGGAACTGCTTCGAAGGTACAAGATCGAGACCAAAGGCAAAAGTTGTGCGGTGATAGGCAGGAGCAACATCGTGGGTCGCCCGATGAGTATCCTGCTCTCACAAAAAGGGGTGGATTGCACCGTTACCCTCTGTCACAGCCGTACAAAAAACCTGAAAGAGATCTGCCTACAGGCCGATATCATTGTTGCTGCCCTCGGAATGCCTGAGTTTTTGACCGTTGATATGGTCAAAGAGGGCGCCGTTGTGATCGATGTTGGAACCACTCGTGTGGCCTCCGACCAGACCAAATCCGGCTTCAAACTGAAAGGGGATGTGAAATTTGACGAGGTAGCCCCAAAATGTTCCTTCATCACCCCGGTACCCGGTGGCGTCGGTCCCATGACCATTGCTTCACTGCTTTACAATACGCTATTGTCGAACAAACATATGATTTACAAGTAGATATACTTGTTGCCCTTCTCCGGAACGCACGAATACGAGGCCGATGAAATGGGATTGTATTTTATGGCAATGGCAGGATATGATCCAACCCAGAGTATAGATTTCTGGAAAACGAAGGCACAAAACAGCACTGTCAAAGTCCCCGAATTTCTGAGTACCCACCCACTGGATGAAAATAGGATTGCCAAAATTAATGCAAAGTTACCGGAGGCGATGAAGTATTATCATCCGCAAAAAGGCAAAGAAACCGATTTTTGGATGTGCAAAAGGAGAGATCTATATTTCACAAGATTTTGATGAGCCACTCGAGGATTTCAAAGAATACATGTAATGGATCTGCTTCTAAATGAGAAATTCCGCGATATCTGCTAATTTTTTCAGAGTATCTTTTTCGTCTTATCCGCCAACGATTTGTAAAGTTTCTCACTGACCGGAACCAGTGGTAACCGGACTATATTCTCACACATTCCCACAGAATGCATAGCCGCTTTGATGCCGGGCGGGTTACCTTCGGCAAAGAGGTCTTCGACCAGCGACTGCATGTCCAATTGAATGGCTGCGGCGCTTGAGTAATCTCCGTTCAGGGCATAATGGGTCATGGCAGAAACCAATCTGGGAGCCAGGTTGGCTATCACCGAGATCACTCCTTCGCCACCGAGCGAAGTTGTCGGTACGATCAGGTTGTCGTCGCCCGTGATCAAACTGAATCTGGCGGGTTTTCCCTTTAATATCTTGATAATCTCGCCGAAATTGCCCGATGCCTCTTTGGTCCCGACGATGTTTGCCGCGTCATGGGCCAGACGTAATGTGGTTTCTGCGTTCATATTGGTACTTGTCCTTCCGGGTACGTTATAAAGCACAACCGGAAGCGGGCAAGCGGCAGCAATGACCATGAAATGCCGGTAAATTCCCTCCTGGGATGGTTTGTTGTAGTAGGGAACGACGGATAAAATGCCATCCGCCTTTTGAAAATTGAGCGCTTTCAACTGATCGATCACATCGGAGGTGCTGTTGCCCCCAACGCCAACCATCACAGGGATTTTGCCGGCAGTTCTGGCAATGACAAAGTCGACCAGTGACTGTTTTTCTGCCTGTGACAAAGTAGCGGTTTCGGCAGTTGTTCCAAGAACCACAAGAAAATCCATATGATTTTCGATCTGTGCATCGACCAGTTTAGCCAAACTGGTGTAATCTATCTGAAGATCACTGAGAAAAGGGGTGATGAGCGCCACACCGGCACCGTGAAATACTTTGTTCATTTTTTCAGCTGTTCTCGTTCAATTTTTCAAGGTAATGAATTATCTGTTCCATCAAAAAACGGCATTTGGGATTGGCAGAAACTTCTATTTCAAGATCATACAGATTTGGATCCAGACCTTTCCAGCCCACTTTGAACCTGGCCACTGAATGAATCAGCAAATACTGCAGTGCAATACTCTTGGTAAGGGACAGATCAATCAGAATATCAAATTCCTGCTGCACAAACTGCAATCCCTCGCCACTCTTAGGTCTGCCAAAGAAGCTGACGTTGCTGCTGTTCATAAACCAGGAGTTGGAAACGGTCGACAAGGTCTCTTTCTCTCTCTTCGAGTTAATGTAGGCGATTCCAAACGATTTGATGTCTTTCTCTGTTAAAATCTTGCGCAGCGACTCATAAGTCTCAATACTCTCATCGTCCGAAGGATTCCAAAGGATTCCAATCGATTTTGCCTCGGGAAGGGTAATAATTTTTACCGACCTGAGTTGTCTCTTGTAAGCATGAAACAATCTTTTTTTGATGTACGAATTGAATATTCTTCTACACATGGCGACAAAGTTATGTATTCGAACTAAAAATCTATGCTGTTTTATACTCCGGATTTTCTATTGCAACTTTCAATCTGTAAGCAAACCGTAGCTTTCCTCTGAAATGACAGGAATTTTGAGTTGGGTGGCTTTTTCTAATTTTGATGGTCCAATATTTTCACCTGCAATTAGATAACTTGTTTTTACAGAAATTGAGGAGACATTTTTTCCGCCGTGCAATTCGATGTCAGCTTTCAATTCGTCACGAGAAAAATTTTTGAATGTTCCGGATACGACGAACGACAATCCTTTTAATTTTTCGGAAGATCCCTCCAATTGGATGATTTCTGTCTCCAGTTTTAGCGGAACATTTTTGAGCCTGTCAATCAGTTGCAGGTGCTGCTCTTTGGAAAACCATTCGATGATGCTTTCCGCTATTTTTACACCGATTTCATCCACGGAGGTAAGGCTGGTCAGATCGGCCAGTTTTAGCAAGTCGATAGATTTTAAGCTTCGTGCAAGCTTTTTGGCGACTGTCTCACCCACATACCTGATTCCCAGCGCAAAAAGTACCCGTTCGAAGGGGATACCTGTCGTGGCTTTTAGTCCGTCGAGGATCCTGTCGGCCGATTTATCGCCCATCCGGTCGAGCGAAACCAATTGCTCTTTTTTCAGATCGTAGAGATCGGCCACATTGCGGACAAGCCCCTGTTGGTAAAGCAGGTCGATGGTTTCGCTGCCGAGTCCATCCACATTCATTGCCTTGCGGCTGATAAAATGTTCGATCTTGCCTTTGATCAGTGGCGGACAGCCATCTTCGTTCGGACAGTACCAGGCCGCTTCACCCTCTTCCCTAACCAGCGTGGTACCGCACTCCGGACAATCGTGAATGAACAGAACTGGTGCACTGGCCGGATCTCTTTGTGCGGTATCGACCCCTACAATTTTAGGGATGATTTCACCTCCTTTTTTCACAAAAACGACATCATTGGCATGCAGATCCAGACTTTCAATCACATCGGCATTGTGAAGGGATGCCCTTTTGACCACGGTGCCACCCAACTGTACCGGTTCGAGGTTGGCAACTGGAGTCACGGCACCTGTTCTCCCAACCTGAAAATCGATACTCAGCAATTTTGTTGCTACCCGCTCTGCCTTAAACTTATAGGCGATGGCCCACCTCGGGCTTTTGGCGGTATATCCCAGCTCTTCCTGCACCCTTTTGGAGTTGACCTTGATGACCACTCCATCGGTTGCAAAAGGAAGTTCCTCTCTTTTTTGGTCCCAAACCGAAAGGTATTGGAGAATTTCGGATGCATCCCTGCATTTCTGAGCGTGGGGCGAGATCTGGAAACCCCATTGGGTGGCTTGTTGCATCAGTTCATAATGGCCATCTTCCGGCAGATTCTCACCCAGGATGTAGTAGAAATAAGCATCCAGTTTTCTCGAGGCGACCATCGATGAATTCTGAAGTTTCAGGGTACCTGATGCAGCGTTTCTGGGGTTGGCAAAGAGTTGCTCCCCCTGTTCTGTACGCCCAGAGTTGAGCGCATCAAAAACGGCAAATGGCATCACAATTTCTCCCCGGATCTCAAACAGTGCGGGATATTTACCATGAAGTCTCAGCGGGATGGAACGAATTGTCCTGACATTTGCCGTTACATCATCGCCCTTCTCACCGTCGCCCCGGGTGACAGCCCTCAGGAGTTCACCATCCTGGTAAGTTAGGCTGATGGAAGTGCCGTCCAGTTTGAGTTCGCATACATAATCGGGCCTTTCTCCTGAGAATTTCTCCACTCGTTGCACAAACTCGCTAACCTCCGTATCGGAATAGCTGTTGGAGAGCGAAAGCATGGGATATTGGTGCACCACCTGCTGAAACTCGCGTGAGATATCGCTCCCAACGCGCTGTGTGGGGGAGTTGGGGTTGGCAAACTGCGGAAACTTGCTTTCGAGCGAAAGAAGATCACTCATCAGCATGTCGAACTCAAAATCGGAGATGACCGGCTGATTGAGTTTGTAATAGTTATGGTTTTGCTGCTCAATATCCTGACGCAGTTGGTTGATTCTTTTTTTTACATCTTCGGACAACATAGAGGGTGATTTTTCAAGTGGTTTAAAAGTATAAAAAAGGAAGCAATCTTTTTCTTATTCACATTTTGTTGATAACATATTCCAAAATAACCAGACTTCAGACTTGGAATAGTAAAGTCTAAAATTGTACTTTTGCATTGAAACTAGGTTTCATTCCTGTCTTTTCCGATGGGGTGAATCAAAAAGGGAATCCGGTGCAATTCCGGAGCTGTACCCGCAGCTGTAAGCCCACTCAAAAGGTTTCTGAATCAAAGCCACTGTCGCGACAAGTCGGGACGGGAAGGCGCAGAAAACCGGGCGAGCCAGAAGACCTGCCAGTTTCAACTATATTTTTCGCTATCGGGATGAACAGCGAAGGGTTTTGTGCAAATTTTTTCAATGTATTGATATTTAATTTATTAAACTAATTCTGTTATGAGAAGATTATTTTCATTGGTCTCTGTTTTGTTGTGTATGCTTTTGTTTGTTACCTCATGTAGTAAAAAGGAGGATGTTAATATTCAAACGGTTGATTTTGAATCCTTGCCCGTCCCTTCGGCTGGTTATTGGAATGGTTCTGATGCAACGGGTTCATTTTCCTCGTCTGACATGAAATTCTACAACCAATATAATTCTTCCTGGAATTCATGGAGTGGTTTTTCCTATTCTCAAAAAAACGATGTTACTACAGGTGAATTTACAAATGAGTTCAGTGTAGTCGATCCGGCCAACCAGAAGAACAAATTCGCCATTTTCTATCCCTCCTTTGGCGATGATATTTTTGGGCAGTTTGGCAACAACCAGGATTTTTTGATCGAGTCGGTTGATTTGTGCAACAGTACCTATGCCGCACTTACCATGAAGAATGGCAATGCTTTCAGCAAAAAATTCGGTGGAAACTTGGGTACTGATCCCGATTGGTTCAAAGTGACCATCAACGGTTATGACCACAATAGCAAATTGATGGGCAGCAAAGAGGTGTATCTGGCTGATTTCAGATTTGCTGATTCTTCCAAAGATTTTATTCTCAACAAGTGGACTACCGTGGATCTTACCTCTTTGGGAAAAGTAAACAAAATCACTTTTGCATTTGCCTCCTCTGATACTGGGGCTTATGGGATTAATACGCCGACTTATGTTTGTATGGATAACATCAGGTACATCAAGGATAATGTGAATTTATAACCTTGTGTAAAATCATCATTAAATTTCTTAATTGCCTGAACTTTTTTTTCAAAATCTCGTAACAAATTATGTCGCTAAAGAAATATACTGTTTCTTTGCACATTAATTTTTTAAAAAACTATTGTAATGATTACAGTTTCAAAAGATAGTATGGTTACAGTTTCGAAAGATAGTATGGTTACCCTGACCTATGATTTGAGGTTGGATGGTAAAGAAGGTGAGATATTTGAGTCAGCTACAATGGAGAGTCCGCTGATCTTTCTTCATGGCGCGGGGTTGATGATTCCTGCTTTTGAAGAGCAACTGGTTGGTAAAAGATCTGGTGATAAATTTGAGATTGCCATTCCTGCAGTAAGCGGATATGGCGAAATCAACGAAGAGGCCGTTGTGGAGTTGCCACTCGACATTTTCAAGGTAGACGGAAAAGTTGATGATCAACTGGTGGCTCCCGGAAACAGCGTTCCAATGATGTCTGCACAGGGTCAGCGTATGGACGGTATTGTCGTATCTGTAGAAGGGGAGACAGTTACCATGGATTTCAACCATCCTCTGGCCGGTGAAGATCTTCATTTTACAGGTGAGATTCTTGAAGTACGTGAAGCTTCTTCTGAAGAGCTGAGTGCAGCAACCGGTGGTGGTGGTTGCGGATGTGGCAGCGGAGGTGGCTGCGGCAGTGAAGGCGGTAGTTGCGGTGATGGTGGATGCGGAGATGGTGGATGCGGTGATGGTGGATGCGGTGATGGTGACTCAAAATCCGGCGGATGTGGCAGTGGTTGTGGATGCCACTAATTGCATAAACAAAAAAATTGTTAAAATAACCGGGCGATTTCGCCCGGTTATTTTATTTTTTCATTAAACCTTTACAATACTGAAGGATCTAACCAAGAATAACAGAAAAGTTGAATAAATTTAGCCTGTAAAAAAAAACCAACCATTTTGAACAGCTTCGGAAAAATATTTACGCTTACCTCTTTTGGTGAGTCTCATGGTGCAGCCATCGGTGGTGTTGTGGACGGATGTCCTGCAGGTGTTAAAATTGACATTGATTTAATACAGGGTGATCTGAACCGCAGAAAACCCGGACAGTCGCACATCACCACTTCCAGGCAGGAATCGGATCAGGTTGAATTGCTTTCCGGAATTTTTGAGGGTTATACAACCGGAGCTCCCATCGGCTTCCTGGTAAGAAACAAGGACCAGCATTCGGCTGATTATTCCAATATTAAGGATCTGTACAGGCCGTCGCATGCGGATTTTGCCTACGATCAGAAATATGGGTTCAGAGACTACCGCGGAGGTGGCAGATCTTCAGCCCGTGAGACAATTGCAAGAGTTGTGGCCGGTTCAATAGCCAGGCAGATGCTGGCAATATCCGGTATTCAAATCCTGGCATATGTTTCGCGAGTCGGAGAAATTGAGTTGAAAAAATCTTACCAGGATCTTGATCTCCAGAAAATTGAAACCAATATTGTCAGATGTCCTGATCCTGAAACAGCCGCGCTCATGATTCATAGAATCGAAGAAGCCGGCCGAAATCATGATACCGTTGGAGGAGTGATTACCGGCGTGGCAACAGGCGTTCCGGCTGGATGGGGTGGACCTGTTTTCAACAAACTTCATGCAGATCTGGGTTCTGCGATGTTGGGAATCAATGCCGTCAAAGGCTTTGAATATGGTTCGGGCTTTTCGGGGACCAGACTTTCCGGATCACAGCACAACGATATTTTTATCCCGTCAGAGAATGGAATAAAGACACTGACCAATCACTCCGGCGGCGTTCAGGGTGGCATATCCAATGGGCAGGATATTTACTGGAATGTGGCATTTAAGCCGATTGCCACCTTGTTGAAGGAGCAAAATACAGTTGACATTCATGGTAATGAAGCTGTTGTAAATGTTAAAGGCAGGCACGACCCTTGCGTATTACCCAGAGCCGTTCCAATTGTTGAAGCAATGGCCGCACTTGTTCTGGCCGATCATTTTCTGTTAAGCAGAGTTTCTAAACTATAAAAATCACAGATTATGGAATCAAAAGAGGCAATTATCAAAGCAATGGAGAAGGCAGGCAAACCAATGAAGGGCGGCGAAATCGCCGAAGCTTCGGGTGTTGACAAAAAAGAGGTGGATAAACTGATCAAGAAACTGGTCGCTGAAGGCAAAGTTGACTCTCCGGTGCGCTGTTTTTATGCATTGGTAAAGTAATAACCACAAATGAACACAAATTACCACAAATGAAGAAAAATGGGCACAAATGGGCACAAATGTTGTGGCAAACATTTATTCTTGAGTCCTTTGTGCGTACTTGGTGTCCTTTGTGGTAAATTTTTTTAAAGGCTTAGACTAACTGATTCAAAACTTGAAATAATGACCCTACTTGCGAAAGTTACCTTGTTCATAGCGGTAACTGCGTTTCTATTTTCGTCGTGTAAGAATGATGAGAAAAAGAGTGGCGCTCCTGTCGAGGGAAGAAACATTCTGACTGTAGATGGTCAGGTACTTCAACTATCCACGCTCGACTTTTCAAATGTTTATACCGGCAAATTGCTTGCCAATGAGGAGATTGATATCCGGCCTGAAATATCGGCGAAAGTAACCGGGATATTTTTCAAAGAGGGGAGTAATGTTTCCAAAGGAGAATTGCTGGTGAAGATGTTTGACAAAGATTTGCAGGCC
>Ga0172379_10011715_pt1 | contig 10377 bp, 17 predicted proteins | sample GrowelOW334metaG_FD_119756 | JGI IMG/M metagenome (GOLD analysis project Ga0172379, IMG submission 119756) | Groundwater microbial communities from an aquifer near a municipal landfill in Southern Ontario, Canada - Groundwater well OW334 metaG | ecosystem: Environmental > Aquatic > Deep...
CGAAACAGGCTGAATTAGCGAAAGGAGTCGGTAATAAAGCTGCACAAATTGCTGCAACATTGGCCGCAAGAAAAAATACTGTTGACTTTGCACGTCGGGGGGAATGGGGACAAGTTTTAAATTCAGCGTTTTTATATCTAAATGCAAATATCCAAGGGACTCGTACATTTATTCGTACTTTTAAAAATGCTCCCTTAGAAACGGCTACTAAATTAGCTGTGGTTGGATTCACTCCCATAGCCATTGCAACTGCTTGGAATCTTTCAGATCCAAATCGTAAACTTGCTTACGATGATATAGCTGAATATGAGAAAGAAAATAACATTATAATCATCCCACCAAATCCAACCAAAAATGCGGATGGTACTTGGAATGTAATAAAAATTCCTATTTCACAAGAAATTAATAACTTATTAGGAATGGTTAGACGACCAATTGAGCAGGCTTATGGAGGAAATCCTTTGGTAGTAAAAGATATAGCCAACGCCCTTGTTGGGTCAGTGACTCCAATCGCCACTCCGACTGATCCTTGGTCATGGGCTTCTACACTTACCCCACAGGCTATTAAACCAAGTTTGGAAGCATTAACTAATAGAAATTTCTTTACAGGAGCACCATTAGTTTCACAGAATCAAGAAAAACTTTCAAAGAACCTACAGACTAAACCTTGGACATCAGGGACGGTTATTAAAATTGCCAACGCTATTAAACAATCGCCAATTAAGGTAGAAGAGTTCATTAAAGGAACTACAGGTGGCGTAGGATCTCAAATTTTAAACACAACCGACCATGTTTTAGCAGGATTACGTATCATTCCTAAAGATCAAATCGGTGGCCAAAATGTAGTTAAGGCTATTTTAGCTAGATTTAACCAAGCCCGTGGCGGACATGCTGACGATGCTTCTAATAAACAATTACAAGATTTAATTCGAAAACAGACCGATGCTAACTTTATCTTAAAACAAGAGGCTGAGGCTGTGTGGACTGATTTAAAGAAACTACCTAAAGATCAAGCAAATGAAAAAGCTAGGGAATTGAAAAAGACAAACCCTAAGATGTATGAACAATTAAAAAATATTGTTGAGGATGAGAAACTCGGACTTGATTATAATGACCGATTAATTAAACAACTTCAGGTTTCTAACGGTGAACGGGCTAAGTTTATTTATGAAACTCTAAAGTCATACGACACTAAAGAAAAGAAAAATGCATACATTAAAGAATTGCAACGCAAAAAAATAGTTAGCGGTGAAGTATTTAAGCAACTAAAAGAATTATTAGCAGAGAAAAATTAAATAGTCGTCGTAAATGAGGTTCTAACAATTAAGGCTTGTGTAATAGCCTGTTGTTGTGTTTTGCCACATTTAGGACATTTAAAAGAACGCCATTTAATGCTTTCATGTCGAGGTGAAAAATCTAAAACTACGGAAGTTTTACAAAATTCACATATATATGTTGGAAAACCAATATTCTTTTTACGATTATAAATTAAAAAACATTTCCGTTTGCAGTACTTGTGTTTTTTATGCCGTGGAGAAAATTTCTTACCACACACACCACAAGGAATCTTTGGGATATTTTTATTTGGGATATACACAGGAGTAATGGTTAATTACTCCTTATTGGCATTGACAGACGGTTTGGTGGTCTGATCTGCCTCTTTGGTGTGGTTATCCCTTTTTGGCTATGGTTTAGACACTAGAGTAACTAAATTCATTTGCTAGACTTTTTTGTAGTGATTTTAGAGCATTGATATATTGTTCTAAACTAACTACATCACCTTTGGCTGAAATATAATCTAAATATTCAGGAGTGGCTTGGGCTTGACTTGTTGCCTTGGTTGAACTAAGTGATTTCCCGTTTTCATCAACCTTGCCTTCAAATTCAGCTAGTTTCTTGTTAAAAGCATATTCAGCTTTTACTGCTAAGGAAACAGCTTGAGAAAAATAGCTAGCCATTTTGACTATTAATTTTCCAACAGCTTCAGAAGGTACGGGTTGTCCTGCCTCCATACTTTGAATAAATTCTTGAAATTCTTTTTTGTAGTCCATATTAAACCTCAAAAAGCCGCCTATTACGACGGCTTTGATAATTAAGCACCCTCTTCGGTAGTTGTTTCTTCTGTAGCAACTTCCTCAGTGGATTCAGTTGTTTCAGTTGGAGTAGGTTCGGCAACCTCTCCTACTTTGATTGTCTCTTCCATAATAAGATCCTTTCATTTTTAATGATTAATAAATTTAGTTAAATTATACACAAACATTAATATAAAGTCAAGGTTTTTGACAGGAAGATCCCGCACTATAAACCCAAACTCCACCCATTTTTTCACAAATTCGTTGATTGGAAACAGAGTTAATTTTTACCCAATCATCTGCTGAGCGAGCCTTAAAGTAAGTGAAGATTACAGAGTTGATTAAAAATGAAATTCCAAGACATAAAGCAAAAGTTATTCCAATGACAGATTTTGTGTTCATATTATTTTTTCCTTATCTGCATAATTTGTTCATCAAAGTTGGTGGTTTGGATTGTCTGGTTAGGAACTTGTGATCCTTGCACTTTTTTAGCCTTACACCAAATAACAGCCTTGTAGTCTTTCATTTCACCCTTATTTTTCATATCAGTATTTAACAATGTATTCAATTCTGAGAATGCGTTACCTAATGCTTCTGCCTCTGATTTAGCAAAAACACAAAATATACGTTGCCAATTTGAACTAGCTAAAAGTACCGCCCAAGCTTCCATATTATTTATCCTTTCCAGTAACAGTTTCTTTTACTTCCTTAATTAGTTCCGTAGCTGATTTACCAGTCATTGTTTCCAAGGTTTTGATAAATTGAGCTAAACTTGCCCCACCTTCAGCATCTAATCCAAATCCAAAAATTTTCTGTGGATCTGAAGAAGTCAGGTTAATATGTGCTGCATTAAAGGCTTGTGCCAAGGAACTGAATTTAGCTTTTTGTACTTCAACAAAGGCTTTGATTTGTTCCAAAGTAATACCCGATTCGTTGAACTTTTTTAATGCCTCAGCCATTGCATCTTTGGCTTTTGCCTCAGCAAGACCCTTTGCCTCTACGACATTAGCTTCAGCAGTACCAGTAAGTTTCGTAACTTCGGCTTGTCGTTCCCCTTTAATCTTAACGGCATCGGCTTCTCCAGTAGCAACTTTAACAACGGCTTGGGCTTTAATATCAGCCTGACCAACTTCTAATGTTCGTTGAGCAGAAACCTTTTGTTGGTTAGCTTTTTCAGTCTGTTCAGCAACTTCCAAGTCTTTATTAGCTTCAGAAATACCAATAGCCTTATCCTTTTCAATTTGACGTTTACGAAAAATTTCTTCAGTTTCAGCCGTTTTAACTTCGGCTTTCCGTTTATTCTCTTGTTCAGCCTCAATTGCTTCTCTTACTCGTTCTGCATTTTGAGCACGGGCTGACGATTGTATTTGAGTTTGACGGATTGATTCATAGTTAGAAATAACATTAGAATTTTCAGTATCACGAATATCATTTATTTCCAAGTCTACCACATTGACACCCCATTTTTCAATCTGAGCTTCAACCGATGATTCCAGTTCAGTTCCGAAGGTTGCCCGATCACGCATAATATCCAAAACTTCTTGCTTCATTGCAACTTCACGAGCAACGGCAGGGACTAAATTTTTCAATGATTCAGTAACAGAACCAAATGTTCCTTCCTCATGATCTAGATCTAATCGCTCAGTGGCTAATGCAGGATCAACCACATGAAACCAACAAACAACATCACATAAGAATGGGGCGACTTCTTTATCGTGCAATTCAATATCGTTGATTTCTAACTTGATGTTGGTTAGAGCTAGAGTTTGTCTTTTCATTAGGAATGGGATATAGAAGTAAGCAGTTTTTGCAAGCGTTTTCCCATCAGTATCTACTTTTGGTGAATAAACTTTTCGACCTCTTCCTAATTTAGTAACGACATGAGCTTCGTTTGGATTAATAACAGTGTAGGTTGATAAAAACAATATCACCAACACCACTACCGCAATAATCACACTAATAATTATCATATTATTTAATTTCCCTAATTAATTCTGGTTGAGTAGTTAATTTTAATGGTTGATCGGAGACCATGTAATCTCCTTTCCATTCTACATATGCACCATCCGTTGTGAAGAAGAATATACCATTTACATTTTCACCATACGCACCGTCAATATCTGGGGCACTAATTACATAACAATCTGGTGTATCTGTATACCCTTGGTCACAAGTGCCACCATCACCATAAACTAACTTCTCCATAGGACTAAGATAAGAATTAAGAGAACTAACCTTACCTGAAACTGTATAAAACGCCATCACTTTACCAAAATTAACTAAATAAATATATGTAACTTTGTTTTCTACATCAAATAGTTTAGCTCGTCTTGCAATATTTTTACGTTCAACAGAATTAGAAATTTCTGGAATAGGAACTGAACCTTGTACTTTCTTTTGAGTTTCCTCAACTTTCTTAGCATCGTTAGCATAAGAATTTTTTTCATTACTGGATAAATTACAACTTGCGGCTAAAAGTGGAAGTGCTATAACTATTATTAAAAATTTCCAATTATTTAATTTTTTAAACCATTCTTTAAGTTTATTCATTTTGACCTCCAAGTTTCATACCACCAACCATTGTGTTAACATCATAAAAGTCGGGTACGATACCATTTAAAAATATATTACGATTAGCCATTTTAGCTCTAGCATTATAATCAGCAACCATCTGTTCTTGTTGATTTTGCAACCCTAACACTATTGAACGTAATCTAGCATCTTCAGTTTTATCTTCAAATGTCCAACCAGCCCGAACACCCGCACTTAACTCAAAATCAGCCAGGGATGCCTTGGCGTTAGTGATTTTTTTCAAGTTTGCGACAATATCCTCCGATTGTTGTTTGAACCATTCATAATTATAGATAGCATTGTTCGCATTAACTGTTTTATCTATGACATCATGTTTGGTATTAACAATATTTGAAGCCGAGTGGAATGGTACGGTAATTAAACCCATAAGGATACCAAGCCCATAAAGAACAAAGAACCCCACCACAATCAATGTAATGATACCTATAATTTTCATACTATTTTATTTACTTATTTAGCCAAGTGAAGAATTTCTTTAACGGTTCAGTATCTTTGTATAGCTTGATTATTGCCAGAATTGCAGCAACAACCACTAACAGAACTACAAATGTTGAATTGTTCATATAGAATATATTTCTAATGTTAATTAATTTTAAAAATACCTTTAGCAACGATTAACCAGATTATAATACTAACAATCAATAATCCTAAAATTAATTTTCGGTATTGATAAAGTAGTAGAACAATCGTTAGGAATAATGCTTTAAACATTTAGATTATTCCTTTATTTTATTCTTAAATAGTTGTTTAAATACAACATACAAAAGAATTACCTTGATAATGGATTCAAGAGGTTTGGTCTCAAGAGTGTCTAACACACTTTCGAGTTTAGTACTCAATTTTTCCAAAATTGGTTCATTTGCCATTTTGTTTAGATTCCTTTTTGAACACGGCGTATCCTAGTAAACCAAGAATGCCGAGTGCGGTTAATGATGAGAGACCTAGTTTATCTACTACATTAGAATTTTTTACAAGTTGCCATCTTTCTTGACAACTACAAAGATTTTGCGAATTATCCCCAACTCCGATCTGACCAGTTCTACCATCAGGTATAATTGTATAAATTTCTCCAGGTCTAGCAGAACAACAAGGTCCAGATGATACAAATTTAATTTTTTGACCAACTTGAAACGACATAATAAATCCTTTCTATCGATGAATGTCTATTGGAGGTTCGGATGTTGGGATAGAATTGATGGGAGAATTTTTAGTGATTATTGGAACATTGGAAACAGGATTTAAACCTTTTCCACGACGAATTAAAGACAACCTAATCAAACAAGCATGGGCAGTTCGACCTAACTGTTGTCCTACAAGCTTAAGAAGTTGAACTTGCGTTTTTGTTCGTGACGAAAACTGCTTATAAAGATCTATAAACTTAATTTCTTCTTCCTTTGTCCAATCTCTACTTCCTAATGGATGATGACCGTAATTTGATTTCTTGATACGAGTTGGTTTGTTAGTCTCGCCAATTAACATATTGCTCACAAACCTTTGAACAGATTCTTTTTGGTATGTTGTTAACTCAACACGAGCTTGATTGAGTTCAATACCAACATTAACCTTTAAATTCATATGTGTTATATATCATTTAATAATAGGTGTATATATATTATGACGAGACTTATTACTTGTCAAGTCTAATTTGTGGATAACTCACATAATTTTTCTTTATTCTACGAAACTCTGTCTTAGTGGGTAGCCTTTTATTGGTTAAAATAAATGATTTTCGTAGTGCCTTTACTCTTGTTTTTCTCATACTATTTGTGAGTCTCCATGGATTTTAATGATATTTATTCTATGATCAAAGAGTTCTTTAATTTGTCTGAGATGGCTTATACAGATTAGTTGTTGGAATTTCTCTTGGAAGGCCAGAATAGCTTGAGCAAATTGGTCTCCCGATTCTTCATCTAGACCTATTACAGCTTCGTCCAAAATTCTAAATCCAATTTTTTGCAGACTGGCCAACCCCTCGGTAATACTAAACAGAATCTTAAGTCGCTCCCCACCCGAATAACTTCCAAAGTCAAACTCTTCCCCTTGTTCGTTTATAACTGTTATAAAGAGACCCTCGATTGTATTTTCACCATCCACAGACGATTTTTGGGTATCTAGCTTAATCCGAAACTCAGAGAGAGGTTGTAATACTTGATTGATCCGTAATTCTAACTGAGGTAAAACATAATCAATAACAATGGATTTAATCCCGTTTGAACCAAAAGCATCCTTTAATAAAGATAGGTTTTCTAAATTACTTGTTAGACTTTTATTATCAACAGTTATTTGATCTATTTCTTCTCCCACTATTTTTTGTTGTTCCTTGGCGTTTTTAGATAAACCCAGTTGTTCTATGGCTTGAAATAATTCAAGATTAAGATTTTCTAATTTTTGGGTTAATCTAAGTTTTTCAACAGTTAAATTATTTTCTCCTAATTGTGTTTCCAGTTCGATTTTGACTTTATGCTTCATATCGATCTGTTCTATGATTGAATTTATTTCCAAGGTAAGTTTATTCAAATCATCTGAGTATTGTTGGAGAAGTTCATTTCGAGTAGTAAGTTTATAGGATTGTTGAAGATATGGTTCAAGTTGGGGAAGTTCAGTTTTTAATTCATTCAATCTTACTAGATTAACTTCGGGTTGTTTTGATTTGATTATAGCTAATTTACTTAAAAAATCAGCATGGTTAGTTTCAAATGCTAGTTTTTCATCTCGCAGGGTTTTTAATTGTTTTTCTAAAAGTTCAATCTGATTATTAATTTCGTCTTGGATTAAACCACAAACATGTTCCTGTTCACAATGGGGACATTTTTCGTTAGATACAGTTCGTTCCCTAAGTACGGTAATTCTAGATATGATAGTTTGAATCTGTTGATCAAAATTAGCGGATTTTGGTTCTGTTAGTAATAAGGCAGTATAATCATCTTTCCACGACTGGTATTCCTTTAATTTGCCCTCTAGTGTTAAAATTTCAGCTTTTACAGCGTTTAACCGTTCAACCTTAGCATTTATCGCCCTTTCGTCTAAATCCTCTAAAGACTTAATTTTAAGAGCAATGGTAGATTTTTCAGTTTGTAGTTTATTACATTGCTTATCTAGGGTTTCAAATTCAGAATTTAAATTATTAATCTGATCTCTTAACCTTAGTAATTTAGTTTCTGCTGTTCTGATGATTTCTAAGTCGGCATTAACTGCCTTAATTTGTTCATTAATTTGATTAACCCTAATCTCATTTTCAGACATTTGATTCGCTAAATCTGAAAGACGGGTCAGTTCTTCTTTTAGTCTTTCTTTTTTACCCTCAGAAGTTGAAAGTTTTTCGTTGAGGGTAATAATTAATTCCCGAATTTTTTCATAGTAAGTTTCATACGCCTCAGCATTGACTAATTCAAGGATTAAATCCTTTCGTTTTGCTGGCGTTTGTTTTACAAAACTTTCCAGATTCTCCTGTGGATAACACACGGAATTGATAAATAAAATATAGGAACATTTTAATATGTCCTTTTCAATGTAGGTTTGGATATTCTTTGTTCCTGCTACTGGGATAGGAGTACCGTTTTGATTTACACTAATCGTATGCAGACCCTTGGTAGAAATTTTTCTGATAATTTCAAAAGTGTTTTCCCCATCAATTAATTCCACTGCCACTTGTGATTCTGTTTTGCCCCGTTTGATAAGGGAACGATTTTGAACTCGTCCGACATTATAAAGAGTCCAAAGTAAAGCATCTACGATAGAACTTTTTCCCGATCCTGATTTTCCATCAATTAATAATTTTTCAGTGTTTTGGAATTCTATCCTAGTATCTGGGTGGCTAAGAAAATTTTTGAGTTGTATCGATTTTAATAATATCATTTCATTTTAAAGTATTTTATACTTCATTTTTTAATAAATATTCATTTGAAATAACCTTAAACGATAGCCGTTGATCTTTGTAAGTCATTTCTATTTTAGGTCTGATCACAACCCCTTCCCGTGGACAATTGGGATTAATTAAGCTTTTACCATCAGCGTAAGTCAATAATTCTGCTACGGTTTTAGGTAAGGTAAAATTATCATCAATGATCGGTACGGTTTCTAATCCAAGTCCTTCAATGAAACCTTTAAAATTAGTAAAATCTAAATACATACCATCGCCTAAGTAAGTGGCATTTTCTACCAATTTATAAACATTATAGAAGTATACCTTTTGTCCTGAAATTTTTAATGGGTTGCCTTGAATGCCCTCACCTACCAATTCCCCCTGAATAACAAAATTATCTGGGAGTTTTTCTGGTAAATTTAATTCTCTGGCTATTCGCCATTGAGTATTGTCTTTGGTTTCTGTCAATTCTAAATTACGGCTACACACACCAAATACGCCGTCCTTTCTAAAAAAAGTAACTGAAGTGCCATCCAGTTTTTCAGTAACATAAAAACCAGTAAGTACATCGGCCATATTCTGGATACGTTCCTCGTCAGTCTTGGGAATATAACTGGGGAAAAAACCCTTTACCGTTCCTGCTAATTGGGCGGGAATTGGGGGTTCGTATTTAATCACTCCCAAAAATTCAGTAATATCTTCCCCTATAACTATCCTACTATCAGGGATGATACCGCCAAATTCAACTATTGGCATAATTAAACCTTGACTAATTTGACCTCGTATTTTTTTTGTTTTAATACGAACACCCTCTTGTTCTATACCATCAACTAATATTTTCTTAGATTTAGATCCTTTTAATAGGAAATCGTAACGGGGCTGGATGGGTAAAAATGAATCGATTTCATAAAATATAACAAAATCATTTACTTTATGAATTCCCTTATTCACAACCACTTTCCAATCTTTTATTTCAGCAACTTCAATTTTATCCGCACCTGATACGGGAGAGATGGATTTGATTTGTTGAATTGAAACTAATTTTCGTTCCATATTAGGTAGTTAAATAATTTAATGCTTTTTGAATAAGTCTAGCGTCATCTTTAAAAAATCCTAATCCCTTATTGCAAGCGTTACAAAGTAATCCTCTCACATTTCCTGTTTGATGATTATGATCAATTGCACAAACATCTAGTCCTTGCCCTCTAGTTTTAGTTGGCATCTCCATATTTTTCTCACAGATAAAGCATTTTCCATAGCAAGCTATCCAATAAGCTTCAAATTCTATAGGTTCTAGCCCATATTTCTTTTTTATGTACCAATTACGACAATATTGTTTCCTATCTATTTCAGGATTTTTTCTTAATTTAATTCCGCTACATTTTTTGCATCGTAAGACATTATTTCTTGAGGTAATTGCATTACAATCTATACAAATTCCTTTTCTTCTTGGCATAATTACTCCTTCTGTTCTTTAGCAATTAATTGAGCCGTCGGTTCAATATCATCCTCACCCAACACACATTCCTCGGAATCGATCCAAGTTATGGTTTCATCTTCCTCTTTTTTACTTTTGAACACAATGGATTTAATTAGTTCCTTAAGCCGTGTTTTATAAGATTTCATTTCTAAATCTGTGATCACCCAAGTTAAGGTTGGCTGTAAAAATGATTGACAAACGTATACAACCCCCTCACAGTGTGGACACGGCACGGCGGTAATTGATTTTATAACTTCGGGTCTGTTCATATTAGTATGTGGTTTTTTGTTCAGCCATTAATTGTAAAACTTGAGTTTGTGGTTTATTTAAAGTTTGGTTCTGTCCAATAAGACTTAAGCCAATTTGAGCTA
>Ga0172379_10011716_pt1 | contig 10377 bp, 11 predicted proteins | sample GrowelOW334metaG_FD_119756 | JGI IMG/M metagenome (GOLD analysis project Ga0172379, IMG submission 119756) | Groundwater microbial communities from an aquifer near a municipal landfill in Southern Ontario, Canada - Groundwater well OW334 metaG | ecosystem: Environmental > Aquatic > Deep...
CAAAAGGGATGGGAATGGGATCAAGACAGATTCGGTATGAATTATTTTTTTCATCCTTATTCAGGAGCCATGTTTTTTAATACTGCACGTGTAACAGGTTATTCTTTCTTTGAATCCTTGCCTTTTGCCTATTTAGGTAGTTTAGAGTGGGAGTATTTCGGAGAAAATACTCGCCCCTCGTATAACGATATCATCAATACTCCAATTACCGGCGCTTTCTTGGGAGAAATATTTTACCGGATGGGCTCCAATATTCTGGATGATCAAACAACTGGGGCAGATAGATTTTTTAGGGAAATGGCAGTCGCTGTTATGACACCAACAAGATTTTTTAACAGGCTTTTGCACGGAGAACTTACCAGGTCTGTATCGGACGAAGTATATCAGAAAGAGCCGTTAAACATAACAATGGCCGTTGGATATCATAAGATTAATAAAGGAACACCCATCACGCTTTCGATGAGTAGCCTTAATTTCAATTTTCATTTTGATTACGGAAACCCGTTTGAAAAAAGATCACGAAAACCTTTTGATTTTTTCAAAATTCGAACTAATTTCAATTTCGGAGTGGGAAGAAAAATTATTGAAAACGCGACCGGAAATGGAATTCTATTTGGTAGTAATGTTCAATTCGGTAATTTTGAAATGTTAACTGGATTATTTCAAAACATGGACTATTACGATAATAAAACTTTTGAATTAGGTGCCATGGCTTTTGGACCCGGAGTAATTTCTAAACTGAAAATAAGCAAGAATTCCAGTCTTAATACTAGTCTTCATATTGATATAATGCCTTTTGGTGCACTTAGCAATAAATTTGGGCCTGATACTACACAGGTTAGAGATTATGATTATGCCGGCGGAGCGGAAACAAAACTTGAAAGCGATTACAATTTTGGATGGGCAAGCGTTGCCCTTACGGGTTATTTCTGGTGGTTTCATACCTTTGTTGGAGTTGCAGAAAACAGTTACATTACATTAATTAAACCGAGCATTACTTTCAAAATTTATAACAATGTAAGTATTGGATTTGAACATTTGATTCACTACACAGATAGATACCCGAAAGATTTTGCAAGTATCCATTCTGTAAGAACCGAAGAGAAAATATTCTTTCAAATATTTTTTGAAGAGTTCAAGTTTAAAAGAAGATAAGATGATCTATTCTGAATTATTAATAACAGGAAAAATACAATGGACACAACCCTGAAGAAACTATATTTATCACTTTTCTTAATCATCTTATGTGAATCTTCTCTTTTCGGACAGTTAAAATATACTTTTTCTCAGTTCGGAAGTGAGACCGCTAGTATCCTCAAGCAACCGGCTAAATGGGAGGGAAGCGATTATCTCAAATTTGGTTTGATAGGAGCCACATCATTTTTACTTATGCAAACTGCTGATGAACCTATTCGCAGCGCAGTTTTGAGGGATCAAAATAGATATTACAAAAGCGTTCCAATTGAATTCGGCAGAATGTGGGGAGAACTCTATGCGCCTATTGTACTCTTTGGCGGTTTTGCTATCCATTCATTAATAGCGGACGATATTGGAACCAGGAAAATTGCTTATGAGATAGGACAGGCTTCGCTCTATGCCGGCGCACTTACTTATATATTCAAGGTGGCATTTGGCAGAGCCCGGCCTTATACGAATGAAGGTCATTCTTCATTTCACCCATTTTCTTTTAACGATGATTTTCACTCATCTCCCGGCGGGCATAATGCCGCTGCATTTACCATATCAACCGTTCTCTCAAGAAATGTTAAACCAACCTGGTTAAAAATATTAGTTTACTTACCGGCTGCACTTACTTTTATCTCCAGAGTTTATCAAGATAAACACTGGACATCTGATGATTTTTCCGGCGCTGCGCTCGGTTATGTTGTTGCAACTTGGGTTGTCGATCTTCATGAGAATAATAAATCTCCAGTAGAAATGTCTTCGATATACCCTTTATCCATTAGGATTGCACTCTGAACTAATTTAAGAAAATCTCAATGATAAATGATTTCAATTATTAAAACGGTGATTAATCTGGTAAACAAAACCGATAATAAATTTTTAGTAATGACGATACTTTTTTATACTTCGGAAGCGTGACACGGATGGATTGCAGAATAAATGGAAAGATGAGACTGAAAACGGTTGGATAGGCGGCAACCACCGGATGTAGTTCACTGTTATAGTTGGTCTCGTTTTTGGTGTAGCACTCGGTTAACTGCTCTTTAAAAAAGGTAAAATCATGACAAAGAATTCAAATAATCGATTCATTCTTTTTAAGTTCATCATCATTTCATTTGCTGTTATCAGTCTTGTGAAACCGATATATCCTCAATCATCTACAAGTGATTCTTCATTTCATCCTTACCATGTTGATTACTGGATAACGGGTGGCATCATAATCGGAGGACTGACGTTAGAAAAAATTGGAATAGGTTGGATATCGAACAAATCACCCATTTCAATTGGAGAATTACAGAATTTGACTAGAGATGATATTTCTCCAATTGACAGTTGGGCTTTGAAATTTGATCCATCGAAAATGAACTACTACAAAAAACTTTCAAGTCATTTGCTTACTGCTGTAGTCTTTGTTCCGTTTCTCACCATGCTGGATAAAAATATCAGGCAAGACTGGTTGGACGTATTGTTGATGTATATGCAGACTCAAACCGTTACAAACAATTTTTACCTTTATAGCCCGTTTGGTGCAACTTTTCAAAATAGATTACGCCCCGTTGTTTATTACGATCTACTGGACATAGGAGAAAGATCAGCACCCAACAACCGGAATTCACTTTATAGCGGACATGTTGCAGCTACTACAGTTTCTACTTTTTTTGCCGCAAAAATATTTTGCGATTACCATCCGGAATTGGGATGGAATAAATATCTCATCTATGGGGCAGCCTCTATACCACCTCTAATCATGTCATATTTCAGATTGAAAGCACTCTCTCATTTTCCAACAGATCTATTAACTGGCTTTGGCATCGGAGCATTATGCGGCATTTTAATCCCGGAATTTCATCGTTTGCCGGACAAGAATATTTTATTGGGGATGTATTCTTCAGCCGAAGCAACGGGAATAGCTATAAAATGGCAGCCGGATTTTTTAAAATAGGCATGCGTGAATCATAGAATTTATTTACAAAGAAAACACATAAAGATTCCTTCTTTATTGAAGTAAAATCACTTACGCAAATCCCAAAATCACAAACTTGAATCTTTTTTATTATTAAGAACATCAAACAATACAAACCAAAAAAAATTCTGAGAAAAACATGAAGAAAATCTTTTTAAAATATTGGAAATACGGAGCTGTTCCCCTTGGAGCCGCTGTTGGTTACGCTTACTACTACTTTATAGGATGCCAAAGCGGACATTGTGCAATTCAAAGCAATCCTTATTTCAGTACTCTTTACGGCGCAATGCTCGGAGGAATTTTTATTTTCCCTTCAAAAAAAAAGAAAATGGAAACCGTGGAAAAGACAGATGAAAATAATTAAAGAAATTTTTATAGAAGATTTAGTGCGCGAATTCCCGGAAGCGGTAGAATATTTAATGAACCATGGGATCCACTGTCTGCTGTGCGGTGAACCGGCGTGGGGAACACTTGAAACCGCCGCAAGAGAAAAAGGGTTTTCTCTCGAACAGATTGATGTTTTTGTAAATGAATTAAATGCTTTGCAGAAAGAAGAAATTTAATTCACAAAATTTTGTCGATAATCTCCACAACTTTATTTGCTTGATGACCGGCAGCGATCATCACTCTGGGAGCCATAACGCCTTCAATCAAAAAATCGGTTTTATTATCTCCGCAAACAAAAATATTTTTAGAGAGTTTCTTTGTTTTGATCGTGTTGGCAGAACCAAAACCGGCTAAACCGGAAGCAGTTACTAAACATTTTTCCTTAAAAAGCTTTTCGGTGAAAGATTTCACCAACATTGCTTTTTCAGAAACTTTGTCGAAAGCCTCTACGATAACATGAGCTTCCTCGAAAATGATTTTAACATTTATTCCATTTAGTTTTTCATAATGCTTTTCAATTTGCAGAAAAGGATTTATCATTTTTAATTTTGCTTCCAACGCATCAACTTTCCGTTTGCCGATATCATCTACAAAATATTGTTGACGGTTAAGATTCGTTGGTTCAACAACATCAAAATCTACAAGAATTAATTTCCCAATTCCGATTCGTGCCAGGGCAATTGCCACATTACTGCCAAGTCCGCCGCATCCGGCAATTCCAATTACAGCTTTTTCCAATTTGCCTTTAAGTTGGGAAGAGTTACGGGCAGTGAGTTGATCGTAAGTTATTTTTTTCATTTTACCCGCCGCCGGTTGGCAGAAATAATTTTACTCTGTCATTTTCTTTCAGAATAGTTTGGCGCGACTTCTCTTCATTGTTGATAAAAACCGAAATAAATTTTTGATGCTCTTTTCGAATTTTCAATTTTGTCATCATTTCTACAACTGTGCAATCGGCATCAACATCGATGTAGCTTTTGTTTTTTATCCCTTCGATGTGCAAAAGTCCAAGATATTCAAAAAAGATTTTCATGCGATTTCTGCTTAATCAATTTCTGAATAATTTAATCGAAAATGTTTCGCTTCTTTTTTATAGATGATTGATTGAATTTCTGCCAGAATGCCAATTGCAATTTCGTTTGGAGTTTCGCCGCCAATGTCAAGCCCGACCGGCGAATAGAGATTTTCCAATGAAGTATTTTCTTTAAGCGTTGCTTTCAATTTCAAAATTGATTCTTTAACTTTTTTCTTCGAGCCAATCATCCCGACGTATTTCATCCCAGGATAAAATTTGTAAATATATTTCAGTACATCAAGATCATGTGCGTGAAAGTGCGTTACCAAAAGAGCAAAAGCATTTTCGTCTAATGGAATAGAGGTTTTTTCTGCCGCAGCAAGTTTTGAAAAATCATAATATATTTTTTTGTTGCAAAGCGAGTCGTTAATCTCTTCTAACATTTCGGTTCGATTATCAACAAAGACGACATAAAAATTTAACTGCTTTGCAAGTTTCGCAACCGCTTGCCCCACGTGTCCCGCACCGAAGATGTACATAATTTTTTCGTAACGGAAGACTTCGTAAAAAACTTTCATTTCGCCGCCGCAAAGCGCATCCATCGGAACAACATCTATGTTCTTTATTTTTATTTTTTCTTCATCATTTTTTTCTTTCGTCATCAAAATGGTTTCGGAAAAATTTTGAACATTTTCTTCAATAAGTTTTTTTGCTTTCTTCATGATATAATATTCAGCACCGCCGCCGCCAACCGTTCCGGCAACTCTTCCTTCTTCGCCAACAAGCATTTTAAATCCTATTCTTCCGGGTGTACTCCCTTTTACTTCTGTAATAGTAATTAAAACGGACGGCTTGTTTTCTTTTATTCGCTCTTGCAGAGTCTGAAATATTTCGATCATAAAATTCCAACTTCGTTATTAAATTCTTCAATCAACGAATCAATTTTTCCGGTTAATGAACGTGTGCTGTTCCAATATTCTTCGTCGTTCCATTGAGCGTTCAATTCACTTAATTCACGCTGTTGTTGTTCGATCCAAGTAAAATATTTTAAATTGTGAATCCGCTTTTTGTCTTGATAATTCAACTCCAACATGTTATCAGTTCTCTGTCCTTTAAGAGATTTGTGAAATGATTTCACTGCATCAAGTTCGGAGTACTTGCCATATTTTTCATTCATTTCTTCGAGTCGCGAACCGTAGAGTTCCATCGAGTCGGTTAAAATTGTGAAGATAACATCATGCTCATTCAACTCATAATATTTTGCAAGTTTTACAGCGGAGAGCATATTCGCGATTCCGGAAATTCCCGCGGCAGAAAGTTTGGTAACGGTATGTTCATCAACACCTTCTTTTAAAAGATATTTTTTCCCTTCTTCATCATTGAACAACCGGGAAAGTTCCATGCAGTCTTCATCATCAATTGCAAAAACAAAATCAGTGTTCTTTACGTTATGAATCCATGGAACATGCTTGTCGCCGATGCCTTCAATGCGGTGCCCGCCGAAACCATTTTGTAAAAGCGTTGGGCACTGTAAAGCTTCGCTCGCGCCAATTTTGCACGAAGGATATTTTTCTTTTAAATGATCTCCCGCGGCAATTGTTCCCGCCGAACCGGTTGATGAAATATATCCGGCTAATTTTAATTTAGGATCAATTGAATTTTTCATGGCTTCAAATACTTCCGCAACCGCGCTTGCCGTTACTTCGTAGTGCCAGAGATAATTTCCAAATTCTTCAAATTGATTAAAGATCAAAACATCTTTTCTTGTTCTCTTTAATTCCCAGCATTTATCAAAAATTTCTTTTACATTGCTTTCGCAGCCGGGAGTTGCAATAACTTCTCCGGCAAGTTTATTCAACCACGCAAATCTTTCTTTGCTCATCTCTTCAGGAAGAATGGCGATTGATTCGCAGCCAAGTAAAGCCGAATTGAAAGCGCCGCCGCGGCAAAAATTTCCCGTTGAAGGCCAAACCGCTTTCTGCCAGGTTGAATCAAAATTTCCCGTTACAAGTGATGGAGCTAAGCAACCAAACGTTGCACCGACCTTATGTGCACCGGTCGGAAACCACTTACCGCTTATGCCTATTATTTTTGCTTTCACGTCGGTTAACGCAGAGGGAAACTCAACAAAGTTCACGCCGTCAAATCCACCGCCGAATTCTTTTTGTTCGTTCTTCCACGAGATTCTAAAAAGGTTTAAAGGATTAACATCCCACAGACCGACTTGCTTAAGTTGTTCTTTTATTTTTTCGGGAATTTTTTCCGGATGCTTCATTTGTTCAAACGTCGGAATAACAATTCCTTTTTCTTTACAGCGTTGAATATTGTTTTTACGCGCTTGGTCGTTTCTCTTTAAGTTGATCATTAGAATTCCTTACTACATTTTTAATAAAATATTTTTTCTGCGTTTAACAAATCGGCTTCAGTATCAATATCATAATTGATTCCCAAATCTTCACATAAAAAAGAATTGCCCGAAAATACTTTCAAGACATCACGCAGAGTGGTTGTGTCTCTTTCTTTATTAATAGCCGCTTTAACTTTTTCGTTTATCAAAATCGGATGACCTTTTTTTCGTCTTCCGTTTTCAAGAAGCATTGCCGGTTGAATAAAATCATATTGCTTTTCAAATTCAAACTTTGTTTTCAGCAATCCGTAAGTTTCAATTGAAATGAAAGGCATATCAGCTAAAGCAATAAATACATTTTCGTATTGTGAGTTTTTCATTCCCGTTTTAATTGATGAGAACATTCCGGCTTGATATTGTTGATTGCAAATTACTTTGATGTTTTCTGTTTCGACAAGTTTAGTTCGTTCGATCAATTCAACTAATTTATCAAAGTTGCAACCACCGACAACGATAACTTCATCGCAAACGGTTTTCAATTTTTGTAATGAATGAAAAAGCAATGGGACATTTTGAATTTCAATTTCGATCTTCCATTTATTCATTCGCGATGAATTTCCGGCAGCTAAAAGAATTCCCGAATAGTGGTTGCCGCTCATTTTAGTTGTTCAATTTTAATGCTTCAGAAATAATTTCTAAATCCGGAGGAAAAGTTTTTGGGAAATTAACTTTTTTAATTGCCGAATCAATATCTTTCAATCCGTGTCCGGTTAGAAGACAAACCACTTTTTCATCTTTTGAGATTTTTTCTTTCATCTTCAACAAACCCGCAAACGAAGCGGCTGAAGAAGGCTCGCAGAATATTCCGGTTTTTTGCGAAAGCAGTTTTTGTGCGGAAAGAATTTCATCGTCCGAAACCAAAACAACATCGCCACCGATTTCTTTTAACTCTGCAACAGCGCAATAACCGTTTCGCGCAACGTTTACAGAGATAGAATCGGCAACTGTAGCAGCTTTGTAATTCAAATCCCACTTGTCAAAATGAAAAGCATCAAAAAGAAAGCGGCTTCCTTCCGCTTGCACGGCAATGATCTTCGGTAGGTTTTTGATTAGACCGATAAATTGCAAATCGAGAAAACCTTTTATAACACCACTTAACACAACACCGTCTCCCGCCGGTAGAAAAACGTAATCAATGTTTTTAAGTTGAGAAACCAATTCAAAAGAAGAAGTTTTTTTCCCTTCAATTGTCATTGGATTGTAGGCTGTATTTCTATTTAAGAAACCTGTTTGTTCCGTAAACTTTAAAGAAAGATCAAACGCTTTATCGTAATCACCTTGAATAGGAATAAGTGTTGCACCATATTGCAAACATTGAACGAGTTTAGCTTTTGGTGCCGTCGAAGGCATAAAAATGAAAGCTTTTTGTCCGGCAGCAGCAGCAATTCCCGCCATTGATGAAGCAGCATTTCCCGTTGATGCGAGAACGATTTCTTGTAAACCGAATTTCTTTGCAAAGGCTGAAACAAGATACGAGGCTCTATCTTTATATGATCCGGTCGGATTTGTGCCATCAAATTTTAGAAAAATATTTTCCAATCCGTATTCATTTTGAAAATTCTTTGCATGAATAAGCGGTGTTTTACCAACGGGAAGATTTGGAAAATAACTTTTTTCTACCGGTAGATAATTGTGAATATCAAATGAATCATTTTCGTTTTTGGAATTCAGGAATTCTTCGGGAAGTTGAACTTTGAGAATTCCCTTTAACGGTTTCCCTTCAAGATTTTCTTCACGGCATTGTGGACACAGCATTAAATCCTTTGTGATTTCGTACTGTGTTCCGCATTCGTTGCAAATATATTTGAATTGGTTTTTCATACTATTTTAAAATGGGACGCAGATCTTTTAAGATACATTATGATCTTAGCAGATCATAAACAATCCTAATAAATCTGCGTCCTATTGAATCTACATTGTTAGCGCCATTATTGCTTTTGCTGTATGCAGGCGATTTTCCGCTTCATCAAAAACAATTGAAATATTTGGATTATCTAAAATCTCATCGGTCACTTCATTACCGCGGTCTGCCGGTAAAGCATGCATGAGCTTAACGTTTTTGTCAGCAAGTTTAATTCGGTTGTCGTCGCAAATCCATGATTTATATTTATTGAGATTATCCTTCATTTCTTTTTTACATTCGGTTTCATTCTGTAAATAATGATCAACATCATAAAAACCAAAACCGCCCCAGTTTTTTGGAATAACAATATGAGCGCCTTCAAAAGCTTCATCCATTTTGTTGGTAAATTTAAGTGAACCACCACCGGCTGCGGCATTCTTATAAGCTTTGTCAACAATATTTTTGCTTAACGGAAATTCTTTCGGATGCGCAACGGTAACATCAATTCCGTAGCGCGGGAAAAGAAGAATTTGTGTTTGCGGAACGGAAAGCGGTTTGCTATGCGTGTCAGCGTAAGCCCATGATACAGTTACTTTCAATCCCTTTGGATTTTTATCGAAGTGTTCGAATATCGTCATTAAATCTGCCAAACCTTGGAATGGATGGTAAACATCATCTTGCAACGACATAACCGGAACGGTTGCATTCGCTGCGAGTTCATCCAAATATTTTTTGCCGACACCGTAAAAACAATTTCTGCATGCGATGCCGTGTCCCATACGTGAAAGAATGATTGCCGTGTCTCTGGCGACTTCACCATGAGTGATTTGCATTTTGTCCGGCGTTAAATCGTGCGCGTGTCCACCGAGTTGCGTCATACCGGCTTCCATTGAGTTTCTTGTGCGTGTCGACTGCTCAAAGAAAATGGCGAACAATGTTTTGTCCTGCAATAAACGATGATATTCACCCATTGCAAATTTTCTTTTTAAATCAAATGCTACTTCAAATGCTGTGTCAAGCTCTTGTTTTGACCAGTCATCATCTGAAAGAAAATGTTTTTTTGAAAGATCTGAAACCATAGTTTTTCTCCGAATTTATTTTTCTAATTAAATTTTAATACATTTCACAAAACAAAGCATAGAAAGCACTGGCTTTCACCAAATGTTCAACCGGGACTTTCTCATTCGGCGCGTGCGCCATAACTTCGTTACCGGGACCAAAACCGATCACGGGAATTCCGTACATTCCATTGATTGAAATTCCGTTTGTTGAAAAAGTCCATTTATCAACAACAGGTTTTTCATTAAACAATTCTGTAAATACTTTTATTCCGGTTTGAATAACGGGATGGTTTTCTTCAAGTTTCCATGTGGGATAATATTTTTCCATACCATATTTTAAGCCGGTGAAAGCTGTTTCATCGTAATAAATCACTTCAACTTTTGCATTCATGCCTTTTACAATTTCTTCAACTTCTTTTACGGCAAGCTCTTTGTTTTCGCCCCAGGTCAATCTTCTGTCAAGATGAATTTTTGCGAAATCCGCAACCGCACAAAGCGAAGGACTTGAAGAAACAA
>Ga0172379_10011717_pt1 | contig 10377 bp, 5 predicted proteins | sample GrowelOW334metaG_FD_119756 | JGI IMG/M metagenome (GOLD analysis project Ga0172379, IMG submission 119756) | Groundwater microbial communities from an aquifer near a municipal landfill in Southern Ontario, Canada - Groundwater well OW334 metaG | ecosystem: Environmental > Aquatic > Deep...
ATATTCTCCCCGCCATCTTTCGTAAGAAAAAGTTTCGTAGAATCTTTCGACAATAGTTTGTTGAGGTGTATCAATTAAATAGCTAACCATCAAACCAGAATAAGCTAAATACCCCACCAGGATTGCAACAATTGATAGCGAAGCAACTAATACTTTTTTATCCTTTTTAATCCATAAAGCGATAAACAAAAAGCCGAGAAGAAAACCAAACCAAGCCGAACGAGAGTAAGTAAGAACCAAAGCAGGAAGACCAATAACAAAAGTTGTCCAGATAAATTTTTTACCAATTTCGCTTCCCTTCTTCATTTGATAAAGAATAGCCGAAGCTATAACCAAAAAGAAAGCTAAAAATGTTCCAAGACGATCGTATCGCCCAAGTGTCGCAAAAACCCGCGTCCCTGACTCCCAGGTTTGCGCCACCCCGGAAGTTAAAACCATTTCGCCGAAGGTTCTGGTTTCGGAAGGCAGAAGTAATAAATCAAGCTGTTCACCAATAATCGCTTGAACAATGCCCAGGCCAGCTTCAAACAAAACCACGGCCAACAAGGCCAGAGTTATTTTTTTGACAAAGGATCGATCCGGCCGCAAATAAATAACAACAAAAAAGATTAGAATAAAGCGAATAATCTGTCGTAAACCCAAAATAGCAATGGACGGCTCGACAAAATTAATTATTGCCGAAGAAATCGCGACAACCAAAAATAAAACAAAAGGTAAATTTATTGGGGTGCTTTTAATTTTTAACTTTCCGTTAATTGCCCGCCACACAACCACGGCACACAAAAGGTAAATCAAAACTTCAGAAAAATATCGAGCAAAAACATAAATATCATCTGGAACAAATTTCAAAACAAACGGCTCAAAAGGCAAATAGACGGCAACAAAGGCTAAGGTCCAAAGTGGCCGTAAAATGGTCAAAATAACAAAACAAACACCGATAACGATTGATAAAATCGTTAGGCCTGAATAAACGGATTGCAAAGCAATCAGTCCGGCCAACAGAAAAAAAAGTCCGGCCGCATACCAAGCGGTATTTTCTTCGGCGTTTTTGTATATCCCCCTAAAGTCTGGCATGTGGTTATTTTATCACATTTTATTTGCTAGATGAAGAGAAATAAAAAAGACGCGCGTTCCACCAGGTGTGTCCTAGTAGTCGCGCGTCGGAAGTGGCCGACCTGCCTTCAGGCCGGTCTACTCGCTGCACTCGGCGTCGAGGCCGTCGCAGTCGTTGTCCACACCGTCTTCGCAGACCTCGGTCATCCCGGGGTTCACGTCGTCGTCGTGGTCGTCGCAGTCGGTGTAGTCCTCGACGTAGTCGGGCCCTTCGAGCCCGCACGAGATGATGGTGTAGAGGCCGTCGGCCCCGTAGCCATCGAGGTCGCGGTCGAAGTACCAGACGGTGCCGTCCACCGCGCCGTCCTCGTCCACCTCGCCGTCGCAGTCGTTGTCGACGGTGTCGCAGTACTCGTCCGCGTCCGGGTGGACATCCACGTCCATGTCGTCGCAGTCGGTGCCGCCCACCGCGTCGGCGTCGTAGCCGTCGCCGTCGACGTCGGTCCAGTCGCTGCCGTCGCAGTCCTGGTCCTCGCCGTCGTAGGGGGCTTCGCCGGCCCCCGGGTAGACGATGGCCGAGGTGTCGTCGCAGTCGACGGCCGTGGAGTACCCGTCCCCGTCGTAGTCGGGGTACAGGCAGACCGGGTCGGCCGTGTCGACATGGCCGTCGCAGTCGTTGTCGATGCCGTCGTCGCAGCGCTCGGCCTCGTCTGGGTTGGCGTCGGCGTTCTCGTCGTCGCAGTCGGTGTGGTCCACCACCCGTCCCGCGATGACCTCGCAGGAGTAGATGAAGTCGGTGCTGTCGCCGAAGCCGTCCCAGTCAGCGTCCGCGTACCAGTACACGAAGAACACGGCGTCGTCGACGAGACCGTTGCAGTCGTCGTCCGAGCTGTTGCAGCGCTCGGTGGCGCCCGGGTGGACGCTCGAGTCCGTGTCGTCGCAGTCGGTGGTGTTGTCGACGTAGCCATCCGGGGCCTCGCAGACCTGGATGGTCTCGAGACCGTTGCCGTGGCCGTCGCCATCGGCGTCGGCGTAGAACGTCACGGTGACGTCCTCGTCCACCTCGCCGTCGCAGTCGTTGTCGATGCCGTCGCAGACCTCCGGGTTGCCCGGGAAGCTGCTGGCCTCGACATCGTCGCAGTCGGTGGTGTTGTCGACGTAGCCATCCGGGGCCTCGCAGGCCTCGGTGATCTTGAGACCGTTGCCGTAGCCGTCACCGTCCGCGTCCATGTAGAACACGTCCTGGACGTCCTCGTCCACGCCGTCGTTGCAGTCGTCGTCCACGCCGTTGCACTCCTCGTGCGCGTTGGGGTGGACGGCAGGGTTGCCGTCGTCGCAATCCCCGCACTCGAGGTTGTAGTGGCGCGGGATGTCGTCTCCGTGGTGGATGACGACGACATCGTCGGGCGTGCCGTAGCCGTCGACGTCGCCGTCGAAGCACCAGGTCTCCTCCTTCGGCTCGCCGGTGTCGATGACGATCTCGCCGGTGTCGATGATCTCGGTGTCGTCGTCGCAGACGTCGCCGGTGCCATCGCCATCCATGTCGGACTGGCCGGCGTTGGCGTTCTGGGGGCAGTTGTCCCCGTCGTTGTCGACGCCGTCGCCGTCCATGTCGACCCAGCAGCCCGCGAGGGCCATGAGGAAGAGGGTCACGAGGAACAGGGGGATCCAGCGCATGAGAACCTCCGCATTGGGGGGGGGTGGAACCACGTCAGGTTTCCGTGGCATTGGGGTGAAGTATCTATATCAACCTGTTTTTAACTCTTTTAAGCTAAAAAGGATCAAAAACAGATTGAAATTTTCAACGCCATATTTCAACATTTTTTAAAGCTTTTGTCAATATCTAGTGAGGATATTTTAACAAAAACAATAGACCTCCGATCGCGTCCCACCCAGAGGGGGTAGAACACGTCGGAGGTCTGAGGCTCCCCTGCTAGCTAGAGGCTGCAGAGGAGGTCGTAGCCGCCCACTCCGTTCGAGAGGGGGTAGCAATCGGAAGTGGCGGTGGCGCCGATGGTCAGCGCGACGCCGTTGAGGGCGATGCCGGTGATGTGGACGACGGGCCCGTATTCCACGAGCCAGCCGCCCGACCTGACGCCGTTCAGCTGTACGTTCGTGGCGCTGGCCGCGAGACCGGTGGCGAAGGTCGAGGAGGTCCCGGCCGCGACCGAATCGCAGCCAGATGCTCCGCCGAACCAGTGGGACCAGTCGCCGCCGGCCGCGTAGCACAGGGACCACGCACTCGAGGAGACGGTCGAGTCGACGGTGACGACCAGGCCGTTGTCGACCGTGTCGTCGCAGTCGTTGTCGATGAGGTCGCCGGCGACTTCAGTCGCGCCGGGGTGAATGGTGACGTCGGTGTCGTCGCAGTCGCGGCCCGAGGCGGCACCGCAATCGACGCCGTACCCGTCGCCGTCTTCGTCTACTTCGGCGCCGGCGAAGCAGACGCCGGAGTCGCAGTAGTACGTGTAGCACGCGTCTGCCGGGCAGTCCGCGTCCGTCACGCACTCGGGCTCGACATCCGTGTCGGTGTCCGTGTCGGTATCGGTGTCGCTGTCGGAATCCGTATCGGCATCGGAATCGGAATCGGTATCGGTGTCCGAGTCCGTATCCGCGTCGGTGTCGCTGTCCGTGTCGGCGTCGGTATCGGAATCGGTGTCGCTGTCGGCATCCGTATCCGCATCCGTGTCCGAGTCGCTGTCGGCGTCCGTGTCGGTGTCGGACTCTCCGGTATCGCCGGTGTCCCCGACGCCGGTGTCACCGGTGTCCGTATCGGTGTCGGAATCGGTATCGCTGTCGGCGTCCGAATCCGAGTCGGCGTCGGTATCCGTGTCGGCTTCGCCGGTGTCGGCCGTGTCGGTCTTGCCGGTGTCGCTGGTATCACCAGTGTCGGTGTCCTCGGTACCGGTGTCGTCGACAATCTCGACGCCGGTGTCCTGCTGACCACCACTCACCACCGACGGGGCATAGCAGCCCCAGAGGGTGAAGGAAGCGGCGAAGGCGAGGACGAGGGTCAGGGCGCGGTTCATGGGAGTCTCCGGGTTGACTGGGTGCTGCCTCAGTTTTTTCCCTAAAACCAATACGGCTTGTTGGGATTGGGCAGCGTCTGAAAGGGCTTTGTTCAGGGTCTTTTAAGACCTTAAACAAGCATTAAATAATACCACAAAAAAGGCCTTTTGTCAACCGTGATAGGGGGCCTTTTGGTGGGGGCTTTTTGATAAATTTAGGCGGCGTTCGGGCATTAAAGGGCTTTAAAGGGCGTTAAGGCAAGGAAATATTTAAAAAAAATACGACCCCCGGACCACTCGCTTCGCCTTGGGAGGCAAAGAAGTGGTACAGGGGCCGAAGCCCGCAGGATGAAGTCCTTACGGGAGGATGTCGAGGACCTGGGCCTCGCACCCGTCGACGACGCCGGTGGTCTTGTGGTAGATGCTGATGACGGGGTCGCTCGACGACCCGTCCTCGCACTCGACCACGACCTGGTGCGTGCCGACCAACTGGTCGTCCGCCTCGTCCTCCGTGGTGCTCTCGCACCCGTAGCGGACGAAGTAGGGCTCGGACTCGAACTGGTACGTCACGTTGTACCGGAGGTCCGAGGAGGCCGACAGGTAGGCCTGGAACTCGACGGAGATGCCGACCTCGTACTCCACCGACCAGATCTCGTCCCAGCCGGTGTAGTTGTCGTCGACCTCCATCGAGAGGGTGAGGATGTCGGCCGCCTCGCTGCCGGGGACGGTCCAGTCGACGTTGATCGTGCAGAGCACCTCTTCGTCGCAGCCCTCGTCGGTGTCGCCGTCGCAGTCGTCGTCGATGTCGTTGCAGACCTCCTCGGCGTCGGGGTTGACCTCGGCCTTGGTGTCGTCGCAGTCGGTGTCGTCCGCGACGTAGCCGTCGGGGACGGTGGTGGCCTCGACCTTGAGGTTGGGGTCGCCGAAGCCGTCGCCGTCGAGGTCGCGGTACCAGGTGGTGTCCGCGCCGGTGTCGGTGTCGGCGTCGGTGTCCGAGTCGGAGTCGGTGTCGGCGTCCGTGTCGGTGTCGCAGTCGGTGTCCTCGGTGTCGGGGCCGTCCACCTTGGAGGTGGGGTAGGCGCAGGCGTTGACGAGGGCGAGGAACGCGAGGGAGAACAGGTAGCGCATGGGAATCTCCACGAAAGCGGCCCGAATCGGGCCATGGGGGGGGTGTCAGGGAACGATGAGACTGGGGCTTTCCCCTGGTCTCGATGAACGGTTCACCGAGACGCTGTAGGGTTGAACCACAGTGCTCGGGGCGTACATTCAACTAAGTTGAAGATACATCCTGAAAACTATGATTGATAGATTAAGTTGAATAATCTGGGGACGGCAGGCGTATCGCTACGCGTGCCGCCCCAGACAGAGTTGTTGTCCCTCCTAGTAGGCGAAGACCAGCCCGCCCTGGACGAAGGTCATCCCCGCCCCGTCGATGTCCTGCCCGGTGGCGGACAGGACGGACCGGACGCCCGTCCCGACCTTGAACCCGCCGGTGAGGGCGAGGCCGTTGGTCAGGAGGTAGGAGGCGTAGGCACCTCCGTGGATGCCGTAGCCCTCGACCTCGCCCTCGCGGCCGACCACGCCGGTGGAGGCGTAATAGCCGCCGACGGTCGCCCCGATGCCCAGGCGATCCCAGTCGTATCCGACCGTGGGGCCAGCCAGGAAGCGGACGCCGCGCTCGGACGGGACCCAGCCGCCGACCACCTCGACTCCGGCGTTGAGGCCGTTGTCGAAGGGGTGGCCGTGGAGGCTGGTGGAGACGGCCGGGGCGATGAAGCTGCCCGATCGGAGCTCCTGCCCGTCGGCGTCGACCACGGGGGTCTGCACGCCGGCGATGAGGGCCGCACCGACCGTGCCACCGAGATGGCTGGAGGTGTGGGTGTCGAGCTTGTCGGAGACGGCCTTGGCCTCGGCCTTGGCGCCGTCGGCCGCGGACTTGGCCTCGCCGATCTCCGCGTCCTGCTCACGCTCGATCCGGACGAGCTCGGCGCGGAACTGATCCTCTTCCGACTTGTGGGCCGCGACGGCTGCGTCCCGCTCGGTGCGGTACTGCAGCCAGGCCGCGCCGTCGGCGTCGCCGTTGGCTTCGATGGCACGCTGCAACTCGGCGTCACGGGCGGTGAAGCCGGTGTGCGCCTCGGTGTCCGCTTCCGTGTGGGTCTGGAGCGCGGCGGCGTTGTCGGCCGCGGCCTTGCGGGCGCGGGCGTCGTAGCCGCCGGACCCCGCGCCGCCGTGGATGGCGTCACAGGTTCCTTCCCACTTGTGGGTCTGGTCGTTGCGGTAGATCCGCCAGACGAACCCGACCCCGAACTGGGAATCGGCGGCGCTTTCCTTCTCCGTGCAGTTGCAGACGCCGCGGTAGACGATCCAGGTGTGGCCGAGACCTTCGCAGGCCTCGATCTGGTCGCGCGCCTTGACGAACACGGGGGACGCCGGGTCGGCCTGGGCGGGCATGAGCCCGATGGTCCAGGCGGCCTTGTCGGCCGAGGTCGGGGTGGGGACGGTGGGCGCGACAGGGGAGACGAACTTGTTGGTGTCGTCCGGCTCCATGCCAGCGCACTCGGCGAACGACTTCATCCCGCTGGGGCGGGCGACGGCGTTCACGGCACTCGACTCGAGGCAGTAGCCGTCGGCGTCCTTGTCCTGGTACCACCATCCCTGGTGGGGGTTGGCGGGCGGGGGGACGGGCGTGCCGGTGGCGGCGGTGGCGACGAACGGGAACACGATGGCCGCGATTGCGGCGAAGACGATGGACCGCATGGTGTGGTCCTCCTGTGGTGCTGCGGGTTGTTGTTGCCCCGGAGGGGGCTAGAAGCCACTCCGGGGCGGAATGGCAGATTTGATAGAACAACTACAGGCGCAATAGGATCGCGCACTGGAAAGGCTTGGCATCGGCTTTCACTACGAGGAGGAGACGCAGTGAAAGGATGTCTAGCCGTTCCGGGGCACGAGTTGTTTTTTTAAGTGACGTTTGGGCTCTATAGGCTTTTTTGTCTAAGCGGCGTTCCACCGTCGCTCGAGGCGAGCTATGGCGGACACGGTCGGGCGTTACAGGGCTTTAAGGCCTTATAGGGCTTTAAAGGGCCTTAAGGGGGGTTTTAGGCTAATTTTTCCGCCATGTTCTGAACGACGTAATGTATCAGGTTTTGGCATTTTTGTCAAGAGTAAATGGGCTTATACCCCCTCCTTTCCACAACGAATGGGGTAACCCTCGCTATTAGGCCCCCTCCCCCAAATCAAATGAGGACACCCTCCCCCTTTGGTGGAGGGATTTATTTGGCTAAAATAACAAAAAATCCGACAGGTCGGCTTGGCACTCGCGGGTCAGGACGAGGAGGAGACGTTCTGACCGCTGTTACCAAGCCGACTTGGCGGACTTTTATTTTCTTGTGAAGCCTAAGTTATCAGTTTGTTTGGTGGTCGTCAAGCGCCTTTTTTGGGTCTATTGGAGGGACTGTGGAGACTGAGATACTGAGGGGGGTATTTAATAATAAGCGGCATTCGGGCGCTATGGGGCGTTAAGGTTTTAAGGCGTTACGGGGCGTTAAGGCGAGGAAGTTATTTCTTTAATTCCTTAAGTTCATCAAATCTTTTTTCCGACATAAGCCTTAATGCCCGATTGCCGCTTAGACATAGAGCCCGTACACCACCTAGTCAACCACTCCCTCAGTCTCCCCAAAAACACCTTCCGCTACTTGTTCAGACGGAGCCGCAATATCATCCCGAGCTTCGCGAGTAATAATCACCCGATCGTAGGAAACAATATCAGAATGCTCGCCAGCCCATTCCAAAACAAAATCACCATCGTCATCAGTAACCATTTCACCGGTGGAGAAAAAATCATAAGGCGCTTGGCGCACCAGCCAGCCTTCGTAAAATTCGGTTTCGCGATTTATTTCCGGTAAGGAAACTTTTATTGTGTGATACAAAATTCCTTTTTCAATACCACGTTCGGCGGCGCCAACTTCTAAATTACTAGACAAACTTTTTACCACGGTTGTTTGTTTTGCCAGAACAACAATCGGCGCGGCCACGACTTCCCCGCTCTCGGCAACAATTTCAGAAGTATTATTTTTTGCCGCGTTATTTTTTTGACTGGTCCGCAAATAAAAAAGTCCGACGCCGGAAATTATCAAAGTTAAAATTCCCATTCCAATTATTTGCAGTGGCAAACGAAAACGCGACTTGTTTTTTTGGTGGCTGTGATAATACATACCCTCTCCCCATCCCTCCCCCGTATGAGGCCATACGAGGGAGGGAGAATAAAGTAATTTAAAGTTCGTCGATATCCCTTAAAAATCCCGAACGTTTTTTAGTTTCAGGTTTTGTTTCACCGTATTTGTCCAAAACAATTGTCGGGCCATCGTCAAATTCCCCCCAATCCCTTCCCAACCCTTCAGGACCCTTCCCAACCCTTCTTTTCTCTTCCATTATACCCCGCGGTAACTCTGATAAAAACATGGAAGGTTGACCAAACGAAAAATCACTGCTGCCACCACGATTATCAGACAAGGCATAGGTTAAATACAGGCGATCACGAGCTCGAGTGGTGGCCACATAAAACAAACGGCGTTCTTCCTCAATTGTTCCTTCGGCCAAAGCGCGCGGATTTGGAAATCCGCCATCTCTGAGGCCGATAACAAAAACTGCGTCCCATTCCAAACCTTTGGCTTGATGGATAGTGGAAAGAATAATTCGTTCGGCCGGGTCAGTGCGCGCGGCCCCGTAATTTTCGGCCAAAGTAACGTCATCAAGAAAAGTGGTTAAATCAGTGGCCGACTCGGCAAAGGTGGCAAATTGTTCAAGGTCATCAAGGCGATCGCGGAAATCGGGTTGCTCGGCTTCCAAATAATCACGATACCCTTGGGCGACCACGGCGCGAATCATGTCAGAAGGATGGGTGGCGGCCAGCATGTGTTTTAAAACTCCGCGACACAATTCCCAACCGCTAGCCGCGCGCGTGGGCGACAAACCTTCGGGTGATATTGCCTCGGCCAAAGTTTCAAACTGTCTAACTTGATCCAAAATCTTTCCGGCCGTACTCGCCCCAATGCCCGGATAAAGACCAAGTACGCGAAGCCAAGCGGCTTCATCTTTCAAATTAGCCAACACCCGCAAGTGTGAGGTGACATCTTTAATATGAGCACGCTCAAAAAAACGCATACCACCGCGAAATTCGTATGGGGTGTTACGTTTCATTAATTCGTATTCAAGCGGCTGGGCGTGGAAAGCGGCCCGGAATAAAACAGCGATTTCTTTAGTCGGCACACCAGAGGCTTTAAGTCGAACAATTTCATCGGCCACGTGACGCGCTTCGTCGGTAATTGTCGCCGTGGTGACGACTTTTGGTCTGTTGCCTTCTTTCTTCATTGCTATTAACGGTTTATCAAATTGCTGACGATTATTTTTAATAATCGCGTTAGCCAGTCCTAAAATTTGCGGTGAAGAACGATAGTTGGCGGTTAAACGAAAAACTTTTGTGCCAGGATAGGTTTGTGGAAAATCCAAAATATTTTTAATCTCGGCCGCCCGAAAAGAATAAATACTTTGCGCGTCATCACCAACGACTAAAAGATTTCGATGAACACTGGATAGCAACTGAACAATTCTCGCCTGAATACGATTGGTATCCTGAAATTCATCAACCAAAACATAACGAAACTGCGTGGCTAAACGTTCACGAACATCGGGACGCTTTTCTAAAAGTTCCAAAAATAATAAAAGCAAATCATCAAAGTCAACAGCATCGGCCGTGTGTTTGCGATCTTCGTACAGTTCGATTACATGTTCCAAGGTTGGAGCCATCATAGCCAAGGCCGGACTGCGATCTTCAAGCACCTGACGCAAGCCAACCCCGGCATTCCTGGAATAACTGTACATTGATTGAAAAGAATTTGGCGAAGGAAAACGCTTGTCGCGCGAGCCATCGGCCCCGGCATCTTTTAAGCACAATTTGATTAAGGCTTTAGAGTCGTCTTCGTCAAGAATTGTAAAACCATTGGTATGCCCGACCAGCGGCGCATAGGTACGAAGAATACGACTGGCTGTGGAGTGAAAGGTGCCACCCTTCACCCCTGTTTCCCCTCTCCCTAAGGGAGAGGGGTTGGTTAGGGCAGTAACCCGATTCAACATCTCTTTGGCGGCTTTGTTGGTAAAGGTTAAAAGCAAAATTTCGTTGGGGGAAATTCCCTGTTCTAAAAGATAAGCCACACGGTAGGTAACCGTGCGGGTTTTGCCAGAGCCGGCCCCAGCTAAAACAAGACAAGGGCCGTCGCCATGGAGGACAACTTCAAGCTGTTCGGGGTTGAGTTCTTTC
>Ga0172379_10011718_pt1 | contig 10376 bp, 9 predicted proteins | sample GrowelOW334metaG_FD_119756 | JGI IMG/M metagenome (GOLD analysis project Ga0172379, IMG submission 119756) | Groundwater microbial communities from an aquifer near a municipal landfill in Southern Ontario, Canada - Groundwater well OW334 metaG | ecosystem: Environmental > Aquatic > Deep...
CTTCACCCAAGAACCAAACTTTTCACCCAGACCAATAGAAGCAATTTCAGTAACATTCAACCCCATAATCCCGACAACTGCAACAGAAAAGATTATATAAACAAAAACTGGAATCAAAGTGCCGATAATTAAAGCACGTCTAAAACGAATTTGGCTACCAGGTAAAAGTGCGTGCGCTTCAGCTATAGATGGTGAAGCGTGTAACGCAAACAAAATCACACCAAACGGTAAAAATATTTTTGACCAATCAAAATATAAAAAATTATCACTATTAATCTGCGGAGAAATACCAAAAGACAAACCTAAAATAATACTGATAACTAAAATACTCAAAACTTTTTCTACCATTTTAACAGTTTGTAATCCGCGCCAGATCAACACACTACCAATAGTCCAAAAAATTGCAGTCCAAAAAATTGGTGAGCCACCAAACAATTCTGACAACGTCTCACCTTCACCCACCAAATAAGCAAGTAAAGTACCAATACCACTAAAAATTATAATAACAGACATTAAAATTTTTGCCCATTTACCAAGATATTTTCCTGCCAAACCAGGTAATTGATAATTGGATTGAGTTCTAACTGCAATTTCACCAATCATTAAATTTAAAGACAACATGACCGCACCCAACAAAATTATATAAACAACGCCAGACAAAATACCCACTTGCGACACCACATAAGGAATACCCAAAATACCAGCACCGATAGTCATACCAGTAATCATGAAAATCGCGTTAGTAACACTTAAAGGTTTTCTATAAACACCCTGATGTAAAATAACTGGCTGTTGTTGCAAAGTCATAAAAAAACTTAATCACAATATATTTTACCATAAATTTTGATAAACAAAAAGTCCTGAATAAATCAGGACTATGTGGGTGTTAAAGGATTCGAACCTTTGGCCTTCTCGGTGTAAACGAGACGCTCTAACCAACTGAGCTAAACACCCAAAGCCACAATAATATAAACAAAAAAACGATTTTAGTCAATGGGGAGAGTTTTTAAAAAATTTGAAATCTCATTTTGATTGTGTATTTTAAGCCAATACCACCACTCTGCTCCCCAAAAATATGAACGCCCAAAGCCAGTATTACGAGCAAACTCTATGTTACTTTTTAAACGATCCAAATCCATTGATTTAAATTGCTCCGCAATATTATCCTCCGCAATCCGCTGGTCTGGCACCCATGGTTCGGCTTGTAATTCAACAATTTGTACTTGTGACAAATCTTTACCAAACAAATTTGCTCTCAAAGTATAATATCCGGCCGGTAACCAATCGTACTTAAAATAACCAAAATATTTATTCCACACCACACGATAAGCAGTAGTGCCAAACAAATCACCCGCCTTTAAAGTTTTTCTCCAAGTACTCAATTCCCCGCTATCGGTAATTAAAATTGGATGGATATTATCTAAATTTTTTACCAATAATATTTCTGTTTGTAACTTATCCGTAGTCATCGCTCGACATTTTTCACCAAAACCCAAAAATGGTTCATTTTCTACCTGCCATATTTCTAAAGCCGAATGATGAGCATAACGTGAAACAACCATTTTTAAATAATTTTGTAAAGCTATATCATAATCAGCATCTGATAATTCTTTTGACCAATCTGGGATATTACATTCTGGCCAACGCGGAGTTTTTTGACCTATAGCTAAAATTACTTTTGCCTGTCTTTTTGCGGCTTCGTTCATCAAATAATCCATTTGTGAAAAATCAAATTTGCCTTTTTCTTTTTCCAATTCATCCCACTGAGCAATCAAACGTAAATGTCTAAATTTCCATTCATCCAAAATAGTGGTAAAAACTACACCCACATCTAATCCCAAATCTCGCGCATGCATAGCGCTGAAAGTCACACCCCAAACCATCTCATCATTTTTACCTTTAGAAAAATACCAAACATTGATACTGATTAAAAAAATAATAAAAATAATAATAAAAAAATTCTTCATGGGCATATTAAACTAGTAAAAATAAACCAAATACAATAATAGCCGACGCTATTATTTCTTGAAACAACTCCCCCTTTGAATAATCTTCTTTAAATTTTTTTGGCCAAAATCTACTCAATACTAAAACTAAAATGATTAAAAAAACATATTGCAAACCATTGAGTGCATTCACCAAAGATACACTACCAATAGATATTGCATACTGAATCAATATAATTCCAATCACCGATAATATTTTATCCACACCTACTAAAAATATACTATCGCTTGGCGAAGTGGCAGAAAAAAATATATTTTTAATTTTATCAATAAATTTGGGGAAAAATAATGTTTGATAAACTGCTGGATGACATAATAAAAATATTCCCATCAACCCAATCGCGGCACGCGTCCAAACAAATCCACTCAAAAAATCATAATGAGCGTAAAGATATTTAACACTCACATGAGAAATAGCAAATAATAAGCCAGATAATACACCCCACAACATCCCTAAATGCCAACCAGAATATTTTTTACTTTTTTCAAAAGATATTACTAATGATCCAACTATTAAAAAAATAATGGCCAAAAATTGTCGACTAGACAAAATTTCAGTCATAAATAATCGACTAAACAAAACTACAAAAAACGGTGTAGCAGCACCGATCAATGGACCAATATGGCTAACTTCACTTTTTTCTAACCCCAAAAACATAGCCCACATCGCCAAGGCAAAAGTTACACCAGACAATAATGCCATACACCAATCAAATGGCGAATTCAAAAATGATACCCCAAAAGGAACGGCCAATAAAATTGGCAGAACAAAAACCGAGGAATAAAAGGTGTATAAAGCGGGTTTTACTTTGGCTTGTGATAATAAATATTTATCCATTATACTTACCACTGCCAAAATTATATAACCAACTATTGAAAGAATTAACCACATAGCAACATTATTATAACACAAAAAAACATCTGAATCTAATCAAGGTGATTTTGTGTTGACCATGTCCAGTATCTACTTTAATAAATAAATACTGGACATGGAGAGTAGCGCGCGACTATTCCCCAGAGGTCATAGGACTTGGGGATTGTCAATCTCCAGGTTGACGCTTGGCCCAACTGTCATACGTTTCGTTCAAGCGGAGATTGTAGAGATGAGGTTCATCAGGTCTGTCCACAGGCAGCTGAACAGGCACAGACGAAGATGCGGTAGGTTGACGAGCGACGGTAGGCACCTGACTAGGCGGGAGACGAGTCATCGCTCTATCCTCCAGCGGATGAGCGTGACAATCACGATATTTATCCATGACAGATCCCCCTGTGTCTACCCACGAGGCCAGGTTTCGTTGGCCAGACCACCGGCGAACATGGAGACGACCTTCGGCTTCGGGATAGACCCAGAAGCCCGTCGCGCAGTACGAATACCCGGCACATGGTTGTGCGCACCACAGAAATTCCCAGGAGGAACGACCATGGGCTCGGGGTTGGCACTATCGGTGCACCCGACGACAGGCATGGGCCCATCTTGAGCACCAACGCCAGATTCCACCGTCAAGACAGGAATACGCTGAGTCGTATCGGTCATCTGAATACCCCACTAGTAGAATACCCAAACCACTTGTAGCTCCATTGCTAAGTGGCGGGAAAAGATCATCCGATTATTCAGAAAATCTTTTCCCACCAATAACAAATGAAGTTAATTCACGCGCTACTCTAAAACTGAAAAGAACGACTAAACAAAAACGCTCTATACCATTTGGTCTAGAGCGTTATTTCTTGTGTCAACTTTTACACATATAAATAATCACTCAAAGACCAATCTACCAAACCAAAGAAACGGCACAAAACTGAACCTTTCTTAATAGTTAATAAATTGTTTGAACAATTATTTTGCATAATATATTAATATTCTCAAAAAATTATCTAATTGTCAAATAGTTATCCACTATTCAATATCATTCAATTTTAAACCAGCAACACCATAACGATTGACTGCGTTCCAAAGTAGCCAACCAGCATTAGGATACTTTTCTACCATATCTATTTGTGCCCGAATATTTTTTTCTCCATAAACAGCACCAATATTAAATGCCTGCAACCACGGACGTACCAGCGCTCGCTTATTTTCAAAATATGGTACTCCTAATTTCATACCATTATCTATCACTGGCCCTGGATTTGCGGCAGGATTTTCCAAACCCAGATGACCATTAGGATAATGTGAGGGATACATCATGGGGGAAATATAATCCACCACATCCACAGCATCTTCTAATTTTTGACCAATTGCCATACCATCGTGACGTTCCATTACAAAACCAAAAAAATCCAAGGAAATATATGCTGGCTCATCTTTAAGTCCATTTGAAAGATAATTAAAAAAATCTTTCATCACCACACTGCGAGCCGACGAGCTTGGCATTACTGCTAAACTAGTATTACCATCCGTAGGAAAACGAACATAATCAAAATTTACTTCATCAAATCCCAACATAATCGCTTCCTTGGCAATAGCGATATTATAGTCCCAAATTTCTTGCCTAGTACCATCCACCCAGGACAAACCTTTGTAATCATGCCACACTCCGCCTTGTTTATTTTTTATCGCCCAATCAGGTTGACGTTGAGCTAAAATTGGATCCTGAAAAACCGTCTGACGCGCAATTACATAAATATTTTTTTCATGTAATTTATTAATCAAAGCCGATACATCTTTCATCACTATGCGCTTGGTCTCAAATTTTTTTACTTCTGGCACCTGGCTATCATAAAGTATATAACCAGTATAATCTTTAATGTCTATCACCACGGCATTTAATTCAGTTTTATCTATCAAATCAATCATTTCATTCATTTTCTGTAAATTGTTGGCTGAGCTAGCGGTCAAATAAATACCTTTTACAATATGCGTGGTAGATTTTTCTCGCACTACTGGTTCAGGTACTAAAGGAATTTCTTGATTAACAATAATTGATTTTGCCACTTGAGCGACAGAGAATTGCGCAAGATTTATATTCGTTTCATTGACAATTAAAGCAGAGATTAAAAACAATAAAAAAACAATCACAAAACCACCGCCGATTATTAATGAAATTCTCCATTTAACAATAAAATCTTTTTCCATATACCAAAAAAACAATGAAACAAACTGGCTATATTATAACATAAATGAAGCAATTATTATACAAACAGATCCCTTTTTGACCACTTTTAATCACTGACAACAAGACGATTTTTCCTTTATTAAGGGCTAATTACCGTCATCCCCTTGACAAAACACCAACTTTGTGCTATTATTTAATGTTTTAAATTATTTAATTTAAGCCAAAATATGCGTATCGCTATGATTGGACAAAAAGGCATCCCAGCCATCTACGGCGGCATCGAACGTCACGTGGAAGATTTGTCGCGCGAACTGGTCAAACAAGGCCACGATATTTTGGTATACGCTCGTTCTTGGTACACAGCCAAGGCCTTAAAGAATTATCATGGAGTAAAAATTACCCACACTTGGGCATTACACTCCAAACATTTTGATGCTATTACTCATACTTTTACCGCTACTTTAAACGCTATACACCAAAAATCTGATATTATTCATTATCACGGTGTTGGTCCAGCTTTATTAGCTTGGATTCCAAGAGTTTTTTCTCCACGCACGAAGGTGATAGTAACTTTTCATTGTATTGATCGCTATCATCAAAAATGGGGCATCTTCGCAAAACTTATCCTCTGGTTAGGTGAAAAAGCAGCTTGTACTTTTGCGCACGAAACTATTAGTGTATCAAAAACAATTCAAAATTATTGTCTTAATGAATATCATAAAAAAACCACTTACATTCCAAATGGTGTTTCTGTATCCAAAAGTGTTGGCGAAAATTTGATTGAAAAATGGAATTTACAAAAAAATAAATATATCTTAATGGTATCTCGTTTAGTGCCTCACAAAGGCGCTCACTATTTATTAGAAGCATGGCAAATGGCTCGTCAACAATATCCACAATTACTTAATGGATATCAGTTGGTAATAGTTGGGGGCAGTACTTTTACAGATGATTATTTAGATGAGTTACATTACATTGCTCGCGGCGACAAAAGCATTACTTTTACCGGATGGCAACATGGACAAGTTTTGGAAGAACTTTATGCCAATTGTGCGCTCTACATTAACCCATCTGAAAATGAAGGTATGCCTATTACCGTACTTCAGGCCATGGCTTATGGTCGTCCTGTTTTGTTGTCAAACATTCCAGAACATCAAGAATTAATAACTGACACCAACTTTTTATTTCACAATACCAGTATTGTTTCTTTGGCTGATAAAATAATCAAATTAATCAAAGATGAAAAGAATCTTCAAAAATCAGGAGAAGCTAATAAACTGATGGTTAAAAAACAATTCAATTGGAACGATTTGGGCAAACAAACTATGATTGTTTATACCGATAATAAGAAAAAATTAACCCACTTCAAAACGGCACGCGCTTAAATTAAAAATCCTCTCGACTAAATCGGGAGGATTTTTAATTTATCAATCGCTAATTTATTTCTCAGCCAAAGCTATCAAATGTCGGCCATTACGATTATCTGTTTTAGCATCCATAACATCATAAAATATTTTTATATTTTTAAATCCTGTTTTTATCAATAAATCTTTTAATTCTTGCGAAGAAAAATGATGATAATATCTCTCTGCCAATACTTGCCCTTGATTATTTTTCCAAGGAATAATAACATCATTTGGTCCAATCTTTTTCCAATCTTTATTCAATTTTGTTTTAGCCCAATCAGATTCTAAATTCCTAACCGTAATGATAATTTGACCTCGCACCTTCATTTCGGTATAAGTTTTTCGTAACAACGCTAAGCGAGTAATTTCATCTGGTAAATGATGAAAGGAGGCAATCATAAAAACCAAATCAAAAAAATTATTACTAAATTTCTTGGGGCGACTGGCACTCAAAAAAAACTTCACCATTCCAGATTGAATTTCATTTTTCCATTTGGCGCGAGCTATTTTTAATAATTTTTCACTTTGATCAATTCCAAAATATTTTATTTTTTTATCATGCAACAAAAATATTAAACGACCATTACCACAACCCCAATCCAAAATATTTTGACCATCTTTTACTAAATTCTTAAACTGTTTCAACTCTGTCCAAATATCATAACGAGTACCAGAAAATTGTAAAGCGATCTTGTTGTAATCCTCGCGAGTTTTGTGTATAATGGCCTTTGAATCCATATGACAAATATTGAAGAAAAAATTATATTGGATTGTTATAAAAAACAACCCAAAGATGCAGAGGCGCTCAATAGTATCAAGCGCCGTATTTTGCGTACTGAAAAATCTGATTATATTCCGACTTCTACTCAATTGCTTAAAGCATATCACAATTCGACCAAAAAAAACAAGATCAAAGCTAGTTCTCAACTTGAAAAAAATCTTCTACGTCGCGCAGTACGTACCCTGTCTGGGGTAACTATTGTTACTGTTTTGACCAAGCCATTCCCCTGCCCCGGAAAATGTATTTACTGCCCCACCGAGGCACGGATGCCAAAAAGTTATCTTTCTGATGAACCAGCGGCAGCGCGCGCTTTATCTTTACAATTTAATCCATATGAACAAGTCAAACGTCGTTTGGATAGTTTAGAGAAAAACGGACATCCCACAGACAAAATAGAGTTGATTGTCAAAGGTGGTACTTGGAATGCTTATCCTTTAAAATATCAATATTGGTTTATTGCTCGCTGTTTTGAAGCGTGCAATCATACAAAAAAAACTACTGTTTCTGAAAAAGTAACTTTGGAAAAATTACAAAAACAGATGATTAAATTACAAACTAAAAACGAATCCGCTAAACATCGTATTATTGGACTAACTCTGGAAACCAGACCAGATTATATCAACGAAAAAACTATTTTAGATATGCGTCAAATGGGGTGCACCCGCATTGAGATGGGCATTCAACATACTGATGATAAAATTCTAAAACTTATCAAACGCGGACATGACATTTCTATGTCCATTAAAGCTAGTGCTCTTTTGAGAAAATATGGTTTCAAATTGGATTATCATCTCATGCCACAACTACCAGGAAGTACACCTGCAAAAGATCTAAAAATGTTACGTGAAATATTTTCGGATAGTCAATTTCGTCCAGACATGATAAAAATTTATCCATGCACAGTGGTAGAAAATTCTGAATTATATTCTTGGTTGGCAACAAAAAAATTCAGACCATACAATGATAAACAATTGGTAGAAATCCTTATAAAATTTAAAACCGAAGTACCATACTATGTGCGAATTTCACGTTTAATTCGTGATATTCCAGCCAACCATATCAAGGCCGGTAACATCACTACGAATCTTCGTCAATATATCCAAAAACAAATGGCGGACGAAGGGAAAAAATGTAATTGTTTACGCTGCCGAGAAATTGGTCACCAAACAAAGCTAGATTGGTCAAAAGAAAAAATCAAATTCTTTGTAGATATTTACGAATCCAGCGATGGTATTGAATATTTTTTGAGTTTTGAAAATGCCAAACGTGATGCCGTATTGGCTTTTTGTCGTTTACGAATAGATAAAAATGGCGTCTATCCAGCTTTTATTCGTGAATTACATGTGTACGGTCAATCAGTAAAAATTGCTCAAAGAAAAAAAGGGGCCAGTCAACATCTCGGACTAGGAAAAAAACTAATGCAAGCAGCAATAAAACTTTGTAAACAAAATAAAATACCGCGTTTGGCGGTAATTTCTGGAGTAGGTGTGCGTGACTACTATCGTAAACTAGGAGCTAAATTGGAAAATACCTACATGGTATTTAATATTAAATAAAAAAATCTCTAGCCGATCTAATCACTGCGATATTATTAGCACCGACGCTATATAGCTCTGGTGCGTTTTCTTTATTAATACCACCGATCGCTACCCAAGGGATAAATATTTCTTTTTTAATTTTTTTAATTAAATCTACTCCTACTGGAATATAATCTTTTTTAATTGGCGTGGTAAAAATTGGTCCAATACCAACATAATCAGCCCCTTCATTAACTGACGCTTGCATCTGTTCTAAGTTATTATTGGATTTACCAATAATTTTACTACTGCCCAAAATTTTTCTGGCTTGCAAAAAAGGCATGTCATTCTGACCGATATGAACACCAGCCACTGGTAATTTGGCAGCTACTTCAACACAATCATCAATTATCAAAAGTATTGGTGTGTAACCAAATACAGTATTATCTTTTTTTTCAATATATTCACAAAGAAATTTTGCTTGATTATAAATTTCATTTTTATCACTACTTTTATTTCGTAACTGAATTACCTTGGCACCATGATCTATCAACCATATTAGTTCGTCAACATTATCGCTAAGCGGATACACTATCCCTGATTCGAAATATAACTGCAACCAATAATGTGAGGTCGAGGATAAAACTTCAAATTCCAGACGGTAAACATCATGACGCAATTTTTGGAAATATGAATAATGTTGAGGCAGATATATTTTGGTATATTCTTCCAGTACTCGTAGCGCTTCTTCTAGACGAGAAAAATTTGCTTTCATCAAACTCCAAAAATTACGACGAGAAGCCAAATTGTTGTCCGGACTAGCCCGACCCAGATCATTGTCAAAATCACGCCCAGTCAATCGGGCAGCTGAACCTAACAGGTACTCCAATTGAGCCAGAAGGTGCCTCAAAGGCCTAATTTTGGCATATAAGGCCTCATTACGTAACACAAACCTGATAGTGTCCTCCACCACTCTCATTCCCTCTTTTGCCCGACTTAAATTGGCGTCAATTAGCGAAAAATCTCTGTTCATATCTTAGTTTGCTTGGTTATATGCGGTATGGTATCATAGATATTGATAAATTCAAGTTAAAAAATTATATGATTTAAAAAATAAATATTTCCGACGAACGAGCGTTAAAAATAGTGGAAATATTTATTTTTTTAACTCCATTTAATAATAATTAATTATGTACACTCACACTTTAAATGAATTTGATCCAGATATTTTGAACAGTATAAAAAAAGAACAACAACGCCAAGAAGAAGGATTGGAGATGATTCCTTCGGAAAATTTTGTTTCACCAGCAGTACTGGAAGCACTTGGTTCTGTTTTGACTAATAAATATTCTGAGGGATACTGCGGTAAAAGATATTACGGCGGTTGCGAATTTATTGATGAAGTAGAACAACTGGCGATTGACCGTGCCAAACAACTTTTTGGAGCAGAGCATGTGAACGTCCAGCCATTATCTGGAGCGCCAGCCAATGTGGCGGTGTATTTTGCATTATTACAACCAGGAGATACTGTGTTGGGTATGGATTTATCCCATGGTGGGCATTTGACTCACGGTCAACCAGTGACCTACATGGCCAAAATTTGTAATTTCATC
>Ga0172379_10011719_pt1 | contig 10376 bp, 6 predicted proteins | sample GrowelOW334metaG_FD_119756 | JGI IMG/M metagenome (GOLD analysis project Ga0172379, IMG submission 119756) | Groundwater microbial communities from an aquifer near a municipal landfill in Southern Ontario, Canada - Groundwater well OW334 metaG | ecosystem: Environmental > Aquatic > Deep...
ATCCTGAGCAAATCCTTTGCTGTTTGTTCCGAAGGAATCCCTGCGGGAAAGGATGCGTCTCCCGATAGGGATGCCTTCGGCAGAAGGATGACTTCACTATCTTAGCCTGCGCCTTGCTCACCATGACCGTTTTTCTTGTTTTGCGTAACTTCAGTGATTAATTAAGAATAAAACTGATAGTAAATATTGGACGCTAAATTAATGGAGACGAATATTTATCACTTACGATTTTTTCAATTAAACTTTTCTTGTTCTACGTTTTAATTTTTTCAATTAATGTCTTTGCTTCAAAAATCCGTTCTGATCCTACTGCATGTTTCAGGAAAGCCTGTAGAAAAAGATTTTTTCCTTCTTGTTTTAACTGCATCTGAGGTTCTTTTATCGCAGAAACTATTGCCATCATATCTGTGAATGCTCCGCTCTCGTAAAAATATTTATCCTCCTCCATCGGTAGGAAGAGACGGAGAGTACGTTTATTCAATTCCACTTTACGAACATACGAATGCGATCCGAGCACACGAATTCCTGCCAGCGCAAACAAATCCTCCACCTCGTCCATCGCCGCGCCAAAGCGATCCGTCAGTTCCGCCTTCAGTTCATCCACTTCTTTTTGCGTCGTTGTTTTATACAAACGCCGATAGAGATCAAGCCGTTCAGTGTCACTTTCAACGTAAAACTCCGGAATATATGCTTCGATATCTGCATCCACCTGCGTTTCTATGGCATGCGGTTTTGATTCCACCGTTGCAACGAACACTTCAGCAAATTCCTGTTCCTTCAATTCTGCTACGGCATCTTCCAGAATTTTTGTATACATCTCGAATCCCATTTCCATGATAAATCCGCTCTGTTCGCCGCCAAGCATATTCCCCGCACCACGTATTTCCAGATCGCGCATGGCAAGATTCAGTCCTGATCCAAGCTCCGTAAATTCTTCAATCGCCTGCAGCCGGCGGAGAGTCTGTTTCGGCAATGAATGGATCGGAGGAACAAGCAGATAGGCAAACGCCTGCAGATTTGCCCGTCCGACCCGTCCGCGCAGCTGATACAACTCTGCCAATCCAAACTTGTCTGCACGGTTGATGATAATTGTATTGACACTGGGAATATCAACTCCTGATTCGACAATCTTTGTCGTGACCAACACTTCAAATTTTCGCTCTAGAAAGTCGATCATCACCGCTTCCAGTTCATGCCCTTCCATCTGACCATGAGCAAAACGGAAGCGCGCTTCTGGGATTGCTTGCATAAACGTTGCCGTCAGAGTTTCAATATTGCTTACCTTATCCGTCACGATAAAGACCTGTCCGCCGCGATGAATTTCATGAATCACCGCTTCACGGATGATCTTTTTATCAAAAGTCGCAATTTCGGTATGGATCGGCAGGCGGTTGCGCGGAGGCGTATTGATCACCGACAGATCACGCGCACCCATCAACGAAAAATGCAATGTACGGGGAATTGGCGTTGCGGTTAGCGTCAGTGTATCGACAGAGACCTTCATAGCACGAAGTTTTTCTTTTGCCGCTACACCAAACCGCTGTTCTTCATCAATCACGAGCAATCCAAGATCTTTAAACTTCACATCTTTGGAGAGCAAACGATGCGTGCCGATGACAATGTCGATTTCCCCCTGCACAAGACGCGCGAGCGATTCTTTAATCTCCTTCGTCGATTTAAAACGGGATAGAAGCGCTATGCGGACAGGATACCGACCGAGTCGATCTGAGAATGTGTTGAAGTGCTGCTGTGCAAGAATCGTTGTCGGTACAAGCACACCCGCTTGTTTCCCGTTCATTACTGCTTTGAATGCCGCACGAACGGCAACTTCCGTCTTACCAAATCCAACATCGCCGCACACAAGCCGGTCCATCGGATGAGGCGATTCCATATCCACTTTCATCTCAATGGTTGTGCGCGCCTGATCGGCCGTGTCTTCGTACATAAACGATGCTTCCATTTCTTTCTGCCAGTGTGTATCCGGCTGAAATGGGAATCCCGGCTCCATCTTCCGTTTCGCATAGAGTTTAATCAGGTCGCGTGCGATATCCTTAATTTTTTTCTTTGTCCGCGCTTTCAGCTTCTCCCAGTCCGGACTGCCGAGTTTATTCAACTTCGGTTCATGTCCTTCGGAGGAAGAATATTTCTGGATACGGGTAATATAATTGAGATTGACGAAGAGAGTCCCTTTTTCTGCATACTCCAATTTCGCCACTTCCTGTTCCGCACCGCCGACATTGATTTTCTCTAGTCCGAGAAATTTTCCAATGCCGTGATCGACATGCGTAACATAATCCCCTTTTCGCAGTGCATGAAGTTCTTTCGCGGAGATACCTTTAAACCGTTTTCGTTTTCGTTCTGCCCGCGCTTTAATGCGGTTAAAGATTTCGTGCTCCGTAAAGATGGCAATCTTCGCCGAAGCAAGGATGAAGCCAGAGTGGAATGAATCTGAAGAGTAGTTAAGACGAAGAGTCGTCACATCAGGTTGATTATCTGTTTCCGAATCAATAATTAATTTTTCAATTTCGCCGCTCTCTACATCCGTCGCTTCGGGACGTTCTTCTTCAATCAGGTCCTGAATCCGTTCAAGTTCTTCTTTCCTATCCGACGTAATAATAACCTGGAATCCTTTATCGGACAGTTCGGCAATTTTTTCCTTCAGAATTTTAATGCTGCCGTTAACACTCGGCTGGGAAAGTGATTGAAAATCGATATGTGCGGAAGATGCTTGAAATGCCGAATGGACAAAACGGGAGTATTGATGTATTTGCTGTTGTACTGTGTCAAATGTAAAATCCAGTTTCACACCTTCGACTTCTAGTTCGTCGAATTCTTTTTTCAACAGGGATGAATCCTCGCAGAGGAGCACCGCATCCGAAGCAAGATACGACAGGAATGGAACTCCTGTTTGCTTCACATTGGAATCTTGATTTTCATTCCTTGTTCTGTGTAACACATCAGGAATAATGCTGACCGACTGTAGTTCACGGATGGAGCGTTGTGACAAAACCTCAAACTCGCGGATTGATTCGATCGTATCTCCCCAAAATTCAATCCTGACGGGATGCTCGCCGATAAATGGAAAAATATCCAGTATTCCGCCACGCACGGCGATGTCGCCGTATGTTTCAACGAACTGTTTCCGTTCGAAACCGTATTCCGTCAAGACACTGAGCAGCTGTTCGAACGGATGATCGGTTTTTGCAGAAAGTTCCACAATAGATTTGGAAAACTCCATCCGATCCGGCACACTGAATCCCAGTGCCGACACATGCGTGATATAAATCGCCGGGACATTCGCCTGCAGCGATTTCATAGTTTCAATTTGCGACAATGGCGCTGTAACATCCAAAGCTTGTGAGGCGTGTTGCGGTTCAACGATGCAGAGTTTTACATTCGCATCGCCAACAATCGTTGCACAGTCGTCCCGCAGTCGCTCTGCCCGCTCGTGTTCATCCAACACAATCAGCACCTGACCGTTCGACTGTCGGAAGAGCGATACCGCAATAAATGCCCACAGCGATCCGGCAATACCATGCAGAATTGCGGGATTCTCCGCAGAAACATTAAGCGAAGTTAGTTTCTGAAAATGGGGCGAATCAAAGATGGTGGAAGTAATATCAGTTGCCATAATGTTCGGTGATCGATCATTTAAAACAGAGCATCCCCTGCCGACGGGTCAGGAAAGACTAGTCAGCACGGGTAACAAAGGTAAAAAGAAAAGTTGAAAGGACAAAGGTTTTCGTTTACATTACCTCCCGACAAATCTGCGCCACCGTCAAATTCCTTGATAAAAAATTCCGAAGCAGCACAGAATGAAATTTGATATTACACTCCTTACCGCAGAACACTATCTCCATCCTGAACGGCCCGATTGGTATGTTCAGCAAATTCTGCAGGAAGATCAATTGGTACGGGATGCGTTGGAACGAAAAGGACTTCGGGTTCATCGTATCGATTGGACAAACAAAGCATTCGTTTGGAGCGATACCACGGCTCTCCTTTTTCGTGCCGTGTGGGATTACACAAATCGGTATGATGAGTTCATCGCATTTTTACACATGGCCGCCGAACGCGCGCAATTAATCAATCCAGTGAAAACCATCCTCTGGAATCTTGATAAACATTATCTGCGTGATCTCCATTCCCGCGGCATCTCTATTCCGGAAACTATTTATATAGAGCGTTATTCATCTGCACCGCTCCGAGAAGTTTACGACCATTCCGGTTTCGCCGAAGCAATCCTAAAACCAGCCATGTCAGCCGGTGCGCGGCATACATATCGATTAACAAAACTTACTATTTCCGAATACGAAGGAGTATTTCGCGAGTTGATCGCTCAGGAAGCAATGATGCTGCAGCCATTTCTTCACTCCGTTCTATCGCACGGGGAGATCTCTCTGGTGATTATTGGCGGAAAATATACTCATGCAATCCAGAAGAGAGTAACACAGGGGGATTTCCGCGTGCAGGATGATTTTGGCGGAAGTGTGCACGCGTATGAACCAACGCCTGAAGAGATTACGCTCGCTGAACAGACCGTTAACGCCTGCACTCCTCTTCCGGCATATGCCCGCGTTGATTTGTTGCGTGACGATACGAACACTCCGGTTGTCTCAGAGCTTGAAGCGATTGAGCCGGAGTTATGGTTCCGATTTTTTCCCACCGCTGCGGACCGACTTGCCGAAGTAATTAATGACATACTCTGATCTTCTGACGTGCCATCAATCCTTCAAAATACTGTACTGCTTTCCTCATCTCTTCCCCCTATATTCACCTTTAATGAATTAAAGGAACACGTATGAGCTTCATAAAAAATTCTACGATTCTCATCACGGGCGGCGCTTCCGGAATCGGCAAGCTGATGGGATCGATGGCAATCGATAAGGGATGCCACGTGCTGATTATTTGGGATGTGAATCAACAATTGTTAGAGCAAACCGTTGCCGAATTTTCAGACCGGCTTAAGAGCGTTCAAGGATATCTTGTGGATGTGTCAAATACGGAACAGATCCACACCGCAGCGCAACGGACAATTGAAGGCAACGGAAAGGTTGACATCCTGATTAACAACGCTGGAATAGTTGTTGGAAAATATTTCCATGAACACACGCATTCAGACATCGACCGGACAATGTCGATTAATACCGATGCGCAGATGCACGTCACTCTGGAATTCCTGCCGGGAATGATTAAACGCAACAGCGGGCATATTGTGAACATCTCGTCTGCCGCAGGGATGGTAGGGAATCCGAAAATGTCGGTCTATGCCGCAAGTAAATGGGCGGTCATCGGCTGGTCGGATTCGCTTCGTCTGGAAATGCAAAAGCTTGGCTGCGACATTAAGGTAACCTGCGTTACGCCGTATTACATCAGCACTGGAATGTTTTACGGCGTTAAAACATCGTTCTTTGTTCCGATTAACAAACCGGAAGCGGCGGTGCAAAAGATTTTGACAGGAATTGAGAAGAATGCACTCTATGTGCGGATGCCGTTGATCGTGTACACGCTGCAATTCTTTAAAGGGATTCTTCCCACCCGATGGTTCGACATAATTGTAGGACAGTTCCTGAAGGTTTATCATACGATGGATGAGTTCATTGGAAGAACATAAGATCGCTAACAGGACAATCATTTCTGATTGTCTACAATAGAAACTAGATAATTTTCGTCGTAAACTTACTCATGATTATTCAAGAGAGTATTACCGCACAGCGGACATTTTTTAATTCAGGCAAGACCAGGGAGATTGAATTCCGCCTGACACAATTGTTGAACTTCGAGCGTGCGTTGAAGCAAAGCGAACAACTGCTGTTCGACGCTATCGATGTGGACTTGAGAAAATCCCGGTATGATACCTTTACGTCTGAACTCTCCTTGGTGTACCGTGAACTGTCGTTTATGACGAAGAACATCAAACGGTGGAGCAAAAAGCAGCGGGTCCGGACAAATCTGGTGAATTTTCCCGCACGAAGTTACTTGCTTCCGGAACCGTACGGAGTGACATATATTGCCGGTGCATGGAATTATCCCTATCAATTGACGCTTATACCGTTGATCGACGCACTTGCAGCCGGAAATACAGCAATCGTAAAACCGAGCGAAGTTGCGCCACACACTTCTGCAGTGATGGCGTCAATCATTAATGCCACCTTTGCTCCGGAATATTGTTATGCCGTTGAAGGGGGGGCCGAAATAGCAAAAGAAATTCTTGAGCAACGGTTTGACTATATTTTTTTTACTGGTGGATCAAAAATCGGCAAAATCGTATATGAAGCTGCGGCAAAACATCTTACTCCGGTAACACTGGAACTCGGCGGTAAAAATCCCGCGTTCGTACTTCCGGATTGCGATATTGCGACGAGTGCAAAACGGATAGTCTGGGGGAAATTATTAAACTCGGGACAAACCTGCGTCGCGGTCGATTATCTGCTGGTCCATTCTTCTATTGAACAACAGCTGTTGAAGGAAATGCAAACTGTTTTGGAACAGCATTATCCGAAAAATGCTGTCGCAGAAAATTATATGGCCATCGTCAACGAACATCATGTTGATCGAATCACGCGGTTGATTGATCAGAAAAAAGTGTTTTGCGGAGGGACGGTGGACCGGAAGAATCGGTTCATTGCTCCGACCATTCTACACAATGTAACATTCGACGATGAAGTGATGAAGGAAGAAATATTCGGTCCATTGCTGCCGGTTGTACGATACGATGATCTGAATGAAGCAATCAATCTGGTAAAACAATATCCCAAGCCATTGTCGTTGTATGTGTTTGGTTCGAACAACGGTGAGAAAGACCGGTTGTTTCATGAACTGTCGTTCGGCGGCGGATCACAGAACGATGCAGTGATGTACTTTGTAAACGATCATCTTCCTCTCGGTGGAGTCGGCGCCAGTGGGATGGGTGCCTATCATGGATTCGAAGGATTTAAAACATTTTCCCATTACAAAGCGATTATGGAAAAACCAACCTGGCTGGAGTTCTGGTTTTTAAAAGTGCCGCCGTACCGGGAATGGAAACTGAAGATCCTTCGGTTTCTGATTGAAAAACTGTAGAATAAAAACGCCGTTCAATTGAACGATGTTCGTGTTATACAACCTCTGTTTCACATTACTGCCGCGATGAATATTTTCTCTTCAACCTGTCAACAACTCCTCTGATTGAGCGTTCTTCGTTCCCGCCGAGACGAAGAATCGGGACAGAGAATGTTCCATTCGTGATAGTGATACCTTCAGTAGTATTATTAAGGTTCTTTCCGGTTCCACTGAATGTTCCTGTCATCACGGAATCATTGAACGAAGTAATCACAGCTGTGGCTTCTAAGAAAATAAATAACGTAGAGTTCGCGTCTTTAACCTGAGGATTGATATTCTTTTCGTAAATAATTTGAACTTTATTCCCGCCGGACGGATAGTAATATGTTCCAGCAATCAGCGACGTAGCATAGACGAATTCCGCCTCAAACAGATCGATTTTTGTTGGAGAATGCACTTTTATTGCCGTCAACGTGGTGGAGCCAAACCGTTGAACCGCCCCCACTCCGTCTCCAAAAGGAATAGTCACAGTAGAAAGCGATACTCTTCCGCTGATGGAGACATCTCCGGTGGATGAAGAAAATGACAGTGATCCGGGTTTCAGAAATGAGATAGTATTCACCACCGTGATGGTAACCGACACTGTTCTTTCTGCGGTTGAACCTTCTCGGATGGTGAGGACTGTTGTTCCCGGCGCAATTCCTACAATGATCAATTTACTGCCATTGACTGTGACTTCAACGACTCCCGGATTGGAATTACTAATCAATGAATACGGAGAAGTTCCATTGCTCAGTATTACCGATATTTCTTCCCCTGTTAACAATGTAGCGGTCGTGGAACTTGCCGTAAATTGATAAGTTGTTGGGTCTCCCTGATATACTGTCGGTGCTTCTTCGTCATTACAAAAAAATCCGGTACAGGTCATTGTGATAAATAGTGAACTTAATATAATTCGTACGGTGTACACGCAGCATCCTTTCATTAATCGTTCTTCAGCAAATTAATTCATTAGTATTTGCGATGCAATTAATTATTTCATACACTTTACTAACGTTTGAGGCGCACTGGTTGTCATTTTGCCGCTTCGATATTTCTTTTTTTCCATTCTTGAATACAATATCCGATGAATACACCTTTTTATACCGCGATCAACTCCGCGGATGATTTTGTCCGCACCATTGAAACACATCTTGACGGTGCGCAGCAATGTCTGGCCCGTATCAAATCCCGGCATGATGTGCATAATATAGAGACCACGCTAGCGTGGTACGACGAAATGCTAACCCATCTGGATGCCGCCGCAAACCAGTCGTCTCTGATTGAAAATGTCCATCCGGACGAACAGACAAGAACTACGGCGGAAAAACTAAGCCAAAAATCATCCGCATTTGCATCTGCGCTGTCGCTTAATAGATCGGTTTATGATGCCGTTGCCGCCATCGATTGTTCTGGCGCCGATGCGGAGACAACATTTTTTATTGAAAAAACATTGCGTGATTTCAGACTTTCCGGCGTCGACAAGGATGAAGTGACTCGCAACCGCATCAAAACGATCCGTGAAGAACTTGTGCTGATCAGTCAGGAATTTTCCAGAAATATTCGCGACGATAAACGAACCGTCACTGTAACCGACGTACGCGAATTGGATGGACTGCCGCAGGATTACATCAACCGGCATTCACCGAATGCCCAGGGAGAAATTATTCTGACTACGGAATATCCCGATGCTGTACCGGTATTATCTTATGCAAAAAGCGAGGATCTGCGCAAAAAAATGTATCTGGAATTTAACAACCGAGCATATCCCCAGAATATGGAAGTGCTGGATCGTTTAATTGCAAAGCGGCATGAGTTGGCGCAGTTGTTGGGATTCGAAAATTATGCGGCGTGTATTACAGCAGATAAGATGGTGGGAAGCGAAAAAAATGCAGCCAAGTTTATCGAACAGATGGCGGCGGCATCACTGGAGAAATCACGCACGGATTACAAACAATTACTCGCACGAAAACAACAGGATGTTCCCGGTGCGACTGAGATTAATCCCTGGGAAGCAGGATATTATTCCGAATTGCTCAAACGGACGGAGTATCAGTTTGATGCCCAACAGGTGCGCCCGTATTTACAATATGCCAAAGTGAAACAGGGTGTGCTCGATTCGATGAGCAAGTTGTTCGACGTTGAATTCCGTAAGAATCCATCTGTTCCTACCTGGCATTCGTCTGTGGAATGTTTTGAAATGTTCGAAAATGGAACACTTGCCGGCCGGTTCTATCTTGATATGCATCCGCGTGAAAACAAATATAAGCACGCCGCACAGTTCGGTATTTGCAATGGTGTTGCGGGAAAACAGATTCCCGAAGCGGCGTTAATCTGTAATTTCCCCGGCGGCGTCGAAGCCGATCCGGGATTGATGGAACACAATGATGTAGAAACATTCTTCCATGAATTCGGTCATCTGCTCCATTATTTGTTCGCCGGACGGCAGCGATGGATGGGACTTTCCGGCATTTCCTGCGAATGGGATTTTGTCGAAGTTCCATCTCAGTTGCTTGAAGAATGGGCGTGGGATGTCTCCACACTTCAGACGTTTGCGAAACACTATCAATCAGGGGAACCGATTCCAACCGAGATGGTCGCGCAAATGAAACGGGCAGATGAATTCGGTAAAGGGCTCTTTGTACGGCAGCAGATGTTTTATGCAAAGCTGTCGCTCTCTTGTTATGACCGGCATCCCTCTTCCGTGAATACAAACACTCTCGCAAAAGAACTGCGGGAACGGTATACTCCATATAAATACGTCGAAGGAACTCATTTCCAGGCATCATTCGGTCATTTGGACGGATATTCCGCTATCTATTATACATATATGTGGTCGCTGGTGATCGCGAAAGATTTTTTCAGTCTGTTTGACCGTTCCAATATGATGAAGTCGGATATTGCAAAAAAATACCGCGATTTCGTTCTGGCGCGCGGCGGCGCAAAACCGGCGGAGGCAATGGTAAAAGAATTTCTCGGAAGAGAATTCCGGTATGATGGCTGGAAACAGTGGCTGGAGAACTAAAAGCAACGAATAATTCATAATATTGATCTTACATCATAGCTGTCCAAAATAAAACCCTTATTGACAAAAATTTATCGAGACAAGGGGAATTTTGGAAGAAATTTTATGTTGAGAAAAATAAGCCCTCCCCTACATTTCTTACAGTGTTGGATGAGATGTGGGAGGGTGCGAAATTTAGGAGGATTGGGCGAGCTTTTTCTCCCCCCTACCAAGGGGGAGATACAGAGGGGGTCTGAAATCATGAAGGGACTTTTGATGACGTTTTTTGCCA
>Ga0172379_10011720_pt1 | contig 10374 bp, 10 predicted proteins | sample GrowelOW334metaG_FD_119756 | JGI IMG/M metagenome (GOLD analysis project Ga0172379, IMG submission 119756) | Groundwater microbial communities from an aquifer near a municipal landfill in Southern Ontario, Canada - Groundwater well OW334 metaG | ecosystem: Environmental > Aquatic > Deep...
CAGGCGCTGTATCGGCCAACGCGCCTGAAAGCCAGCTATTCGTCACAGGCCGGGAAACCGGACTTATGGGGCAATATGCACGCGAGTTCCGTGCCCCGAGGTTGGCAAGTGTCGGCGTCTCGTTCTCAAAGCCTCTCACTGTATCGAGGCGCGGCGTCTTCCAGGCGGCAGTATTTGCCGAAACGGCATTTGACCCGGCGGCATATTCCGCTACGGCCCAGAAAGGCATGGGTTTTTCGTTGTTCTACAGGTTCTGGCGCTTCCCGTTGCCGTTGGGGTTCAGCCAGACCTACAGCTTCAGGGATAGAAACATGCAGGTTGCGGCAGCGATAGGTGGAAGATTCTGAAATTCATAAGGCTAAGGATAGCTTAACTGTGTCACTAACTGCGCGAGAAAAAGACGCGGAAGTCATAACCGCGGTTCGCAACGGCGGCAAGGAGGAATTCTCCATTCTTGTGCGCCGCTACCAGGACAGGATCATTGCGTTCTGTCTGTCAATGCTTGCCGAAAGAGAAGCAGCGCGGGACGCGGCACAGGAGATCTTTATAAAAGCCTTCAAAGGGCTTGATAATTTTCACGGAGACGCGTCATTTTCCACCTGGCTCTATAAGATCGCCTACAACCACTGCTGCACCCTGCTCAAGCACAAAAGAACCGCGAGGATAGAAAGTTTCGATGGGATGACTGACCAGGAAAGGGAAGCCGTAGAAAAACGGTTGTATGCCGAAAAAACTACGGGCGAAGATACTTCACAACTTACGGCAGAGGCGTTGAGGTCTCTGCCCGCCGGTTACCGGGCGGCGATTTCCCTGCGGCTGCAGGGGGCGGATTATCAAACCATTGCAACGGGGCTGGGGGTAACGGTTGATTCGGTAAAAGCAAAGTTGCGAAGGGCAAGGATAATCCTGCGCGCCCGCCTGCGACACTTTCTCCCCGGCGGCCAGTCTACAAGAAAGGAGGCGCGGTAATGACACATGACGAAATAAAGAGAAAACTTTCTGCCTTTCATGACCGGGAATTGCAGCTCCGGGAGATGCTGGAGATACGCGCGCATCTGTCGGTATGTGCGGAATGTTCCCGCGAAGTCCGTGAACTAATCGACCTGGATATGCTGCTAACCCCGGCCGCTGTCGTACAGGATCCGGAGTTCGCGGCGGAAATAATGGGCCGGATCATAGATCGCGCACCGGCGGCGGAGAGGCTGCCGTCTTACACCGGCTGGTGGAAAGTGCCGGCCCTGGCGCTGGCTTCCTGCGCGGTCTATGCCGTCTGCGTTGAAACCGGCCTGTTGCCGTCCGGGTCAGACCCGTTCGCGGCCGCATTAGCCGCGCAGAGCGAAGCCCAGCGGCTGTCCAGCGTTTTGTTCGGCAATAGCGTCGGCGGCAGCGAGCAGATGTTGACAATGTTGCTTGATGGAGACAAAAAATGAATATCAAATGGAACCAGATAGCGTTAGGCGCGGCGGTTGGTTTTCTGTTAGGGGCCGCGTTTTCCCACTTTTATATGCTTCACCGTTTTCCGGGCCCGCCGCCTTTCGGCAAAGGCGGTCCTCATGGCCCCATGGAAATGTTCAGCCGGGAACTTGAGCTGACAGAACCGCAAAAAGAAAAGATATCGGTCATCCTGGAGAAGTATGAGCCGGAAATGCAAAAAGCTATGAGCACTAATCCCGGGCTCGATACGGTACGCAAACGCCTCAAAGCCGAGATCTTGCCCATCCTAACCCCTGAACAAGCCAAAAAGCTGGAAGTGCTGGAAGAAAGAATGAAGTCGTTCCGCGGGCCGGGCCGCTTCCGCGGGCCGGGCCCCGGCGGCGATTTTAGATGAATCCAGTTCACTTGCCCTTTCGTGGCTCCTGCGCGGACTTCTCATATCTGCGCAGGAGCCTCTTTTTTTACTGCAAAGGTTACTTGTTTCCAATTATACGGGTGGTAGCGGGCGCGGCTTGCCTGGCGGCTCCGGCGCAGGCGGCAAGCGTGCTTATTTACAACAACGCGGACTCAGGAGTAGGCAGCCTGCGCGAGGCTGTTGCGGCCGTCAATACTTACGGCCACGCCAACAACACGGTAACCTGGTATTACGGTGTCGGGGGGACCCTGACCCTGCTCAGCGACCTTCCCGCTATCAATTACGCCACCACGTGGGACCTCACTAATTCGGTGTATGATTTCACCATAGGGGCTTCCACCAACTCCATGGCTATCGCCGCCGCCCTTACTATCTACAACGACAGCATCGTAAGTACCGTTGCCATACATGAGGATATACTCGGCGCAGGCTCGCTTATAAAAACAGGCGACGGGGATCTTGTTCTCACCGGGGAAAATACCTACACCGGGGGCACCTCCATCAATGGCGGTAATCTGGTGATCGACGGGGACGATTCTCTCGGCGCTTCCTCAGGAGGTCTGTCGCTGGATGGCGGAATGCTGAAAATACTCGCCGACATAGCCTCGGCCAGGGCTATAACGCTGAATTCCGGCGGCGGCATATTCAATACGAATTCATACACGCTGTCACTTTCCGGAATAATAAGCGGCGCGGGCGGCCTGCAGAAGGCGGGCACGGGCACGCTTATACTAAGCGGTGCTAATACCTACCTGGGGACAACTACGATTAACGCCGGCACAGTGCAATTGGGCGCCGACAACGCCATACCGCAGGGAAGCACTGTAACACTGGCTTCCGGAGCCACGCTTAACCTGGCCGGTCACACCGCAACCATAGTAAGCTACTCGGGCTCCGGGACATTGGCCATGAGGCTTCAGTCCGGTGTCACGAGCCTGACCGTAACCGGAAACGCCTCAATAGGATCAAGCTATCTTTACGCCACCTTCAGCCCGCAGCTTATAACTGCCGGGCAGACCTTCACCCCGCTGACGGCCGGATCGCTGACAGGGACGTTTTTAAGCGTCTACTCACCGGCGGCGGTTATCTTCACTCCCACCTATACGGCCGACAGCGTTATACTGACAGCCAGCCTTGTGCCTTTCGCGGATATAGCCGCTACAGCCAACCAGCGGGCCGTAGGCGCCGCCCTTGAACCGCTGCGGGCAAGCGCTACGGGGGACCTGGCCTCGGTAATAGGCAACCTCTATGTGCTTGATGCCGCCGGGATCCGCTCGGCGCTGACGCAGATAAGCCCTGTTTCTCTTTCAACCATGCGCGGTCTGGCGATCAGCGGTGCGGATATGCGTTCCGGCGCCCTGCGCGCGCGCACGGCGGACCTGGCTTCCGGCGCGCCAAAGGGGCTGGCAACCTATTCCGGCGGCGGTTCCAAGACGGAAGAAGATATGAGCTACGAGGAATTTCTCAGGCTGAAAAAGCGCGCCAACAGGGACGCCAGCGTAGACAAGAAAGTAAGCGCCTCCGGCAGGCAGCCCTGGGGCTTCTTTGCCTCCGCGGCCGGAATTACCGGCAAAGAAATGAAAGAGAAAGAGACTTCGAGCGAAAGGCCCGGCTATGAATTTTCTGGCGGCGGCCTGCTGATGGGTGCTGATTACTCGGTAATCGACGGCATTACCGCCGGTTTAGTGGCCGGTTACAGCCAGGCAAAAGCCGACGTATACTTTCCGTCCGATACTATAGTTACCAGCCGCAGCGCCAGCTACGGTGCGTTTGCGGCGGCAGCAGCCGGTGACTTGCGCCTGAACTTGTACGCCGGGCTTTCCTCGGATTCTTTCGAGACAGAGCGAAAGATAGCCTTTGAAGGAATATCAAAAAAGGCAAAGGGCTCTCCGGATGGCAGGGAAACCAATCTTGAGGCCGGGCTGGCCTATCAGTTCCACACGGCCACAACCGAGGGCCGGATAGCCCCGTATGTGACCGTGAACTATGACCGCCTAAAAACAGACCCTTTCACGGAGAAGGGGGCGGATTCGCTGAATCTTGTGGTGGCGGAAACAGACTCAAGATCGCTGCGGTCGTCAGCCGGCCTGCGTTATTCCGACGCTATAATTAGCGGGACCACGCTCATAAAAGCCAATATAAGCGCCGCCTGGGCCCACGAGTTCGAAGACCAGGATCAGCCCCTGACGGCCTCGCTTGTTTCAGGCGGGTCCCCCTTCACGGTCAAGTCAGGGGACTCCTTGAGGGACGCAATAAAAAGCGGTCTCCGGATTTCCGTCGAAAGTGAAGAGTCAACGTCCGTTTACCTGGAATACTCAGGCGACTTCCGTAAACGTCTTTATTCACATTTTCTGACACTGGGTTTTGCAGTTAAGTTTTAAAGACATTGGTTTAAGGGAGAGCATTATGAAAGACATGGGTTCAGATATTAGTACAGGCAGGCATAAGTTGGCTCTCTACGCCGCTACCGCCATTGCTTTTGCTATGGCATCCAACGCGTGCGCGGGCCTTTTCAGCGCCAAAGAAATCTCAAGCGCCTGGAACGACTCATCGATAAAAATAGACGGGGACGGGGCGGAATGGGATGCGGCTGCGATGACGGAAAAAGACGGTTTATCTGTATCGGCGGCCAACGACGAGAAGAACCTATATATCTATGCCGCAGCTTTGGACCGTGACTCGGCCGCGCAGCTTTCCGGTATGTTCAAGCAGACCTTCACGCTCTGGCTGGACGGGAAAGGCGGAAAAAAGAAAGCTTACGGCATCAAACTCGATATCAAGGGTGGAAGGCAACTGCAAAAAGAAGGCAGGCCGCAGATGCCCGCCGAGCGATCTGCGGACAGGATGCCGGCGGAGCCGAGAACGGTTTCAACGGTTTCTTATGAAACCACCATCGTGGACGCGGACGGCCCGATAGACACACTGGATTCGTCCGGCGTGGAATTTAAATCCGGACTCAACAGAAGGAACCGGCCCGTTTTGGAATTTAAGATCCCGCTGGCCAAGCTGATGGAAAAAGCTCCTGGTTTAGTGGGCGTGGGCTTTGCAGCTTCCGAGATAGATGAAAGCGCAATGCCAATAAAACAAGGTTTGGGCAATAGTTCCGGCGGCGGTAGGAGCGGCCGCGGTCCCGGCGGCGGGATGGGTGGCGGTCCTGGCGGCGGGATGGGCGGCGGACCCGAAGGTGGAATGGGTGGTGGTCCAGGCGGCGGCGGTCCTCCTAGTCTGCCTGACGCCATAGACTTCTGGCTTAAAGTGAAATTGGCCTCAAAATAGCGTGCCCAGCGGTTACGGCATCAAAAACATGCTCAAGCGCCTTATCCCCGTGACGCTAGCTTTTTGTCTGTGCGGTTGCGCTCATTATCTCGAGAAAGACAGTGAGGTTGCCGCAATGGAGTATGCGGCTGATTATTCCCGGACGGGAACGCATGCCGCAGCGGATAAGGCAACAGCCCCTGCAGCCAGGGAGAAAGATGATTTCATCGACGTCGACGATAATAAAGCTTTGCGCAAATCCTGGCCTATGGCGCTGTTTATCGGGCTCCTTGCTGCCGCTGTGGGCATGCTATGACCACGCCCCAACCCTGCGGTTGCGGGCTCGCTTTTTGAACCTTATGACACAACTAACGATATTTATGACCATATCAAGAGCCATGTTCGCAGCGCTGGTCGCTTTGCTGCCTGCTGTCGCGTCAGCGCAAGAGGCAAGAGCGCTCACCTGGAAGGACTGTCAGGAAGCGGCTATGGGGGCGAACCCTGTGCTGGCAGGCTATCGCCTTGCACTGGAATCGGCTCGGTATAGCTACTATGCCGGCAGAAACCAGAACCTGCCGTTCCCGGGGCTGGCTGTTTCTAATTCATATTCCCGCAACGGTTCAGTAAATTCAGGTCCCGTAGATAATTTCTCGTTCGCCCTTAGCGCTTCGGAAACATTGTTCAGCATGAAGTCCTATGCCGACCTGGCCATACAGTTAAAGTCCGTGGAGAGCGCCGATACGGACCTGCGCGCGGCCCTGGCCGACACACGCCTTGATCTCCTAACTTCCTTCATTGCCCTGCTTTACGCGCAGAAAAAGATCGGTGTGATGGAAAACATTGTAGCTATCCGCGCCAAGAGCGCTGAGATGATAAACCTTAAATACGACAGCGGCCGCGAAAGCATTGGTAACCGCCTGCGCACTGAAGCCCAGCTGGCGCAGGCCAAGGCGGACCTGGTGCAGTCCAAGCGCGACCTTCTTTCCGCCCAGCGCGGGTTGACCGCCGGGCTAGGCGCGGATGATTTCGTTCCCGTAATCGCTTCCGGGACCCTTCTGGTTCCAGCCGCGGTTCCCGGTCTGGATATAGACAAGGCGGCGCTCTCCATCCCAAGTGTGCTGGCCGCAAAGAGATCGGTGGAAGTATTCGACCTGAAGGTTAAGCAGACGAACGCGGACCTCTTCCCCGTTCTATCAGCCAGCCAGGGGCTTAGCTGGAACGGTGCCTCGGAATTACCGGGAAACCGAGCCTGGTCCCTGGGGCTTGCGCTTTCCTGGCCGCTTTTTAATAATGGGCCGACGTATTTTAAAAACAACCTGGCGAACGCCAGAAGCGTAAAGCAAAAAGCGGAAGAGAACTACCGCAGCGCCGTCCTTAATGCCAAGACCGAACTGCAGTCCTCGGTCGCGGCGCTGGAAACGAACATAGATAACATTGCCACGGTTGAACTGCTGCTCAAAGCCGCCCGGCAACGCTATTCGGAATCCGAGATACAGTACCTGACCGGCACGATGACCTTCCAGAACTGGGAAGACGTAGAGGAAGAACTTGTTTCCTCGGAACAGACCTATTTAACTTCGCTCAGGTCCGTTAACCTGGCCCGCGCGCAAGTAGACAGCTTGCTCGGCATCCCGCTTGGAGACTGAATTTATGAAAAAGATAATTATTTTCGTCGGCATCGTCGCAGCGGCGGGCGCGGTCCACTTCTTCTTAGGACAAAAGGCTAAGGCAAGAGCGCCGCTGTACCTCCCCGTTACAGCCACGCGCGGGGAAATACGGGACGTGGTGGACACAACGGGACACGTAGAGCCTTTGAACCGGGTCGTCGTCAAGCCCGCCGTGGCGGGCAGGGTAGACAAACTAATCGCCGAGGAAGGCGATACGGTAAAAAGCGGGCAAGTGCTGGCCTACCTCAGTTCCACCGACCGGGTGGCGATACTGGACGCCGCGCGTGCCAAAGGCGGCGAGGTGCTTGAAAAATGGGAGAACACCTATAAGCCCACGCCTGTGCTTTCCCCGCTGGACGGCACAGTGATAAAACGCGGCGTAGTAAAGGGGGAAACGCTCGACACCGCTACCGAGATGTACGCTATAGCCGACGACCTTATCGTGGTGGCGCAGGTGGACGAATCGGACATCGGACGTATCAAGAACGGGCAGCGCGCCATAATTACGCTCGACGCCTATCCTAAAGATGAATTCCAAGGCACGGTGTTCCAGATACTGCGTGAAGGCGTTAGCGTCAGCAATGTTATTACCTACTCTGTAAAGATACGGCCGGACCGTGTGCCCGCTTCGTTCGCTTCGGAGATGTCCGCGAATATCAAGGTTATGGTCACGCGCAAACAGAAAGCGGTGCTGCTGCCAGTTACGGCCTTGAGCGACACCGAAGACGGGACGCGTTGCATCTATAAGGGCGATCCGCGCAATCCAACACTGACCCCGGTAAAAACCGGCCTTGATGACGGAGCCAATGTTGAGATACTGGCCGGCGTGGAAGAGGGCGAAATAGTTTTTACGCCTGGTAACGGCAGTATGCCGCAGCAGGCCGCCTCGGAGTCATCCAGCCCGTTCATGCCCAGCGGGCCCAAAAGGTCCGGCGGCAGAGCCGGCAATCCCGGGCCGCCGCCGATGTGAGTGCGATCATGACCGAAGAAACTTTCCCGTTAATAGAGATAAAAGGCATCAAAAAAGTTTATAACCTCGGCGACAACGACCTCCAGATACTGTGCGGGATAGACCTGAAGATCCACGCAGGCGAATTCGTGGCTATCATGGGCCCGTCGGGGTCGGGGAAATCGACGTTGATGCACGTGCTGGGGCTGCTGGACCGGCCCACGGCCGGCCAGTATTTCATAGACGGCAGACCGGTGCTGGGCCTTTCCGACGACGAAACGGCGTACTTGCGCTCTAAAACCATCGGCTTTGTTTTTCAGCAGTTCAACCTCTTGTCCCGCATGACCGCAACCGATAATGTGGCGCTGCCACTTATCTATTCGCGAACTCCTAAACGTCAGGCCGTGGCCGAGAAATATCTTAAGCAGATGGGGCTTGAAGACCGGATGCTTCATCAGCCGAACCAGCTTTCAGGCGGACAGCAGCAGCGGGTGGCAATTGCCCGCGCGCTGGTAAATGCCCCGAAGATAATTTTCGCGGACGAGCCTACCGGCAACCTGGCGTCATCGCAGACCGGCGAAGTAATGAATATCCTTAAAGACCTGAACAGGACGGGGATCACCGTGGTGATGGTTACTCACGAGGCCGATGTGGCGGCCTGGGCCAACCGCGTCATTCACATCAGGGATGGACAAATTGTAGAGGACACCTCCAAAACCGGAATTGTGCCGGTTAAAGGGGTGAAGCATCAGCCGTTAGCATGCGGCTCTTTTGCGCTCACTCCGGCGGAATTCGGGGAGCATTTCATGTCCGCGCTGCGGGCGATGGCTTCGAACAAAATGCGCTCGTTCCTTACTATGCTGGGGATCATTATCGGCGTGGGGGCAATCCTGGCCATGCTGGCGCTGGGGCGCGGCGCCCAGAAATCCATGGAAGACAAGTTGTCCAGCCTCGGCTCCAACCTGATAGGCCTTTCGCCGGGCTCTTCCACGCAGCGCGGCGGGGCGTCGGGCGCCAGGACTAGCCGGTTCACGGTCGAAGACGCAAAAGTCATAGTCTCGAACAACCGGCTTGTTGAGTACGTGGACCCGAACGTGGGGGGGAATGTACAAGCGGTTTACGGCGCTAAGAATACGAACACCAGCATAAAAGGGACAACCACCGCCTACCCGGCCATGCATAGCGCCAAACCCCGCTACGGGCGTTTTTTCGTGCAAAGGGAATACGACGAAATGGCGATGGTGGCGGTGATCGGGCAGACCGTGGCCACCAACCTTTTCGGCACGTTGAATCCGATCGGACACACGATAAAAATAAACCACAAGAACTTCCGCGTGATCGGCTTGCTGCCGGCCAAGGGGTCGGGCGGGTTCCAGGACCAAGATGACGTTATAGTAATACCGCTTACTACCGCGATGAAACGCCTGCTGGGCAATAAATACGTAAGTGCCATCTGGCTCCAGGCTAAGAGTAAGGACAGCGTGGACGCGGCAAAAACCTTTGTTACGGCGCTTATGCGCAAACGCCACAAGCTGGCGGTGGACGAGGATAACGACTTTCAGTTATCCGACATGTCCGATATCCGCGAGATGGTGGCTTCCACCACCACTACGATGACCCTGCTGCTCGGGGCGATAGCGGGGATATCGCTGCTGGTCGGCGGCATTGGCATCATGAATATCATGCTCGTGAGCGTAAGTGAGCGGACGCGGGAAATAGGCCTCCGTAAAGCCATCGGGGCCACGCGCACGGCTATATTGACGCAGTTCCTTATAGAGGCGTCCGCTCTCTCCATCGCTGGCGGCCTTCTGGGGATAGCGTTTGGGGCGGGTTCGGCCCTGCTGCTGGCTAAAGTAGCGAAGTGGACCTTAATAGTTACCACCAGTTCAGTTGTGATGTCGGTCGGGTTTTCAGCTTCGGTGGGGATAATCTTCGGCTTCTGGCCGGCAAAAAAAGCTTCGGAGCTGTCGCCTATTGAAGCGCTGCGTTACGAATAGATTCGCAAACAGCGGAAGAGGAGTCTTGTATATGAAAAAGACATGCCGCAGAATTAATACGGCTGGGAAAGCGGAAAAACGAGTGAGTATAAGCCGCCCCAAAGCCTACGCGGTAGTTAACAAAGGCCATTATGTTGCCCTGATAAGCGCCTCTCCCGGTGATACGGTAGAAATAGCCTTGGACGGCGGGGACTGGACGTTATGCCCCTACAACGCCGGATATTGGCGGGTTCAACTGGGCGGATTGGTTGACGGTGAGCACCGGCTGGCTGCCAGGGTGGTTGAAGGCGGCAGGGTGTTCGTAGCGCTGCGGAGGTTCGCGCTAGCCCGGCGCGGGGCAGCAATGCAGTCTGGGCTCTCCTAGCCATATGCGCAACTCTTTACTTCTATTGTGCTTTTCCGTTCTTTCCGTCCTGCCCGCGCGAGCGGCAGTGCCCGTAGGGCAGGGGCCGTGGGAAGTGTCGGAAACCGCCGTAAAAGGGAACGTGAACCTTAAGCCTAAGGTGATTTTAAAAACCGCCAAGGCCAAGAAGGGCCGCGTGTATATGCAAAGCTTTATCGCACAGGATATTGAGGCGCTCATTGGATTAGGAAGCCTTGATAAAGTCTCGGTGGACATTGAAGAGCCGGTATGGACCTTCTATGAGCATCCCGAGA
>Ga0172379_10011721_pt1 | contig 10373 bp, 8 predicted proteins | sample GrowelOW334metaG_FD_119756 | JGI IMG/M metagenome (GOLD analysis project Ga0172379, IMG submission 119756) | Groundwater microbial communities from an aquifer near a municipal landfill in Southern Ontario, Canada - Groundwater well OW334 metaG | ecosystem: Environmental > Aquatic > Deep...
AGAAAGTTATTTGTGGTCAACCATTTTTGTCATAAATCAACAAGGAATTTTTGGGGAAATTATTCGGGGCGGACACCATCAACTGACTCAAGGTTTTTATGAATCTGGCGAACCGATCTCGTTTTCTTTTGATTTTAAAGATTGGCGATTTTCGAGTTTGAACGAAGCGGCTATTCAACAAGTTCATGAGATGGTAAATAAACTCAAGGTTTCTAATCCGGAAGATCGAGATTTTTTGGCACGAGAATTAAATTCAACTTTTGCTCATGATTATTTGTGCGGTTATTTTGAAACAACGATTTCCAAAGAATTCGGTTTGTGGTTCATTGATTATAATCGACTTTTGTCTGAGGTGATTAATAATTCAGCTCAAGTTTTGAATTCTGAAAACAACGAAGAACTTTGTGGTCAGATTGGTTGTCCTGGTCTCGCTCGCGGTCGGGTGCATATTGTTGCCTTCGATCAAGTTACTGGAACAACTTTGTTGTCAGATGACGTTTTGGTTTGTCTTATGACCACACCAGAATATTTACCACTCATGCAGCAAGCCGCAGCGATTATTACTGACCAAGGCGGAATTTTGAGTCACGCCGCCATTATCGCTCGTGAGTTGAAAAAACCTTGCGTGGTTGGAACTAAAAAGGCAACCTCGATTTTGCATGACGGTGATTTGGTTGAGGTGGATGCGGAGAAGGGAATTGTTAAAACTTTGAAATAAAATTGTTTAATTTTAAAGATCAAAAAAATAAGCTCCGGCGGTGTGAATGGGATAGAGGGTCCTACTCAATCGTTGGAGCTTTTAGAATTTCGGAAGCGATGAGACGACCGATTCCTTCGTCGGTGATCTCGACGACATAACGAACTATGTCGGCGAAGTCGAGCACGGTAGTTGTAGCTGGATCGAGAACGGCCAGTTCGGCCAGAACTTGATGACAACCGATCAGAACGGCTGAATCATTTTTTCCAGGGAGATTTTCGGCGATTCGGATTAAGGTGGCTGTTAATATTTGGCGCATCTGTTTGGCTGGCGCCCAATTATCGAGCCAGACTTGAACGGTGGCCGTGTCGCCGATCCTTTGTTCGACAATCACATATTCATCTAGCGCTGCCTCGAAATTTTCTTCCAGCCAGTCATACCAAAAGTCCTGACTAGTGACCAGCTCAATATTATCTTGATTGATGGCCCGGAGAGCTACTTCGACTGCCTGTCCGGTTCGTTTTTTAGGACTGCAGAAAGCCACAGCGAAGTTAATGTGGTTGAGATGTAAACGAGCAGCGCCTTCAACTTGATGGCGGCCACGTTTGGTTAAATTATCATTATTTCTTTCGCCGTGGCGCATTACAAAGAACTTAACTAGTCGCATGAGTTTCTCCGTTTTTTTGGTAAAGGATTCGGTACTACCGGCAGAGTAGCAAGGCTCAAAAACCAGGTCAAGACAGCTTGATTAGTAGACTAGTCAATATGCTTGACTTTTTTGATTTGTGATGATATTTTTGCCCAGTAATTTAAAAATATAATATGATTTCCTTAAATTTAAAAAACATCACCGAGAAAACTGGCAAAAATCTTTCAGAAATTGCTCGGGAAATTGGGGTTAATCGAAATACAATTCAGTCTTTTGCTTCGGGCAAGGCTGGGGGTATTCGTTTTTCAACCTTGGAAAAACTGATGAAAACTTTTGGTTTGTCATTAAACGATTTGCTGGTTTCTCAAATCGAAGAAAAAAAGTTCCAAGATATTTTACCCAAACATATTTATCGTCAGGAAGCGGAGGCTGTACCATTTACACTTATTTTCCCTGTCCAATGGGCGGCCCAGGTACCGTCACCAGACGGTCGGTGGCCGAGTTTTTTTGGCAATATTCATTTTTATAGTCGTGATCAGTATTCCGAAGCTTTTTTAGATGAAGCAAATATGCGAGCTTCGGCTTCGGGGATGCTTAAACTTTTAAGCAAGCCGGTCGAGTTTGATACAGTGTGGCAAAAATTTTTAAAGGGTAGTAAGCAACTTGAAGAAATATATTATAGATTATTTGATTTTAATCCTCAGACTTTGGGAACAGTTCAAATAATTTCTTTACACAAAGAAATTTCTCAAGCTTATGAAATTTTTTGGCGATCAAGTATTTTTATTGACGCTTTTGATATTGGAATTGACCAAGAAGAAATTAATCTTTTGATTAAAAAATATAATTTAACCAAAGAAGATTCCGAAGTTTTAACTACACCAACCGAAAAGATTTTTTCTCAGGAAAAATTATTTGAGTTTTTAAAATTAGTTCAAAGATATTCTGAAAAAAATTTTGATCAAGTTACCTTGGCCGAACATTTAATCAAAGATCATGCTTTTCAATCTTTTAGAAAAAAATTCGATGCGGCCGGATCTAATTATGCGGTCGTGAATCATATTACGGCCGAAGAAACCGCGGCTGAAATAATTAAAACCTTAACTGATCAAAATCTTTGGCGCGAACAAATTATTAATTTAGCGTTTTACGAAAAAACTCGTCGGTCTTTGATTAAAAATATTTTGGTCAAACGGCATTTAGCCACCAATCCTTTGTGGGTTTTTGAACGATTAACTTTTTTCCGCGAAGCTCGTAAGAAATACAATCTTATGGGTATTCACGCTCTGGATATATTGTTGTCAGCCATTGAGCGCCTAACCGGAATTCCTAAAAAATACCTTCAACATTTATTGCCCGATGAAGTCGAATTAGTTTTGCGCGGGCGAATTGGTTTGGAAGAATTAAAACGCCGGCGTGAAGAAGGCGTAATGTATGTTTTGCGATTTGACGGCAGTATTTCTTTAATTTACGGATCACAAGCCGAATCGATTAAAAAAGATTTAGAAGGTCGCATGGGAATAGGTGAAAGTTTAAATACTTTGTCCGGTCAAACTGCTTGTCAGGGTTATGCTAAAGGTGTGGCTAGAGTAATTCTTGATGTCTCGCAATTCGATCGTTTTCATGAAGGCGAGATTTTAGTCACTGGTATGACGCGGCCAGAATTTGTGCCGCTCATGAAAAAAGCCGCTGGCATCGTCACCAACGAAGGTGGCATTACTTGCCATGCGGCCATTGTTAGCCGCGAACTCGGTGTGCCGTGTATTATCGGTACCAAAGTGGCCACTAAAGTAATTCCTGACGGGGCTTGGATTGAGGTGCGAGCAAATCACGGAACAATTAGAATTCTGGAGAATGAAGGTGATAAAAAAGACACTTAATCGAATTTCCTTAAAAATCAGTTTTACGATATAGTCATAGTGATCTTTATGGATATTTTTATAAAAAACTTCTCCGATCTCAACAAAAACGACGCTGCCATTGCCGGCGGTAAAGGCGCCTCGCTTGGTGAAATGACCAATGCCGATATTCCAGTTCCGCCAGGTTTTGTGGTTTTATCCGCGGCTTTTGAAAAGTTTTTAGAGGCGACTGATCTTAATATCGAAATCGATTCGCTTTTGGAAAAGGTTAAACACGAGGACATTAACACGGTCGAACAAGCTTCGGAAAAAATCCAAGCTTTGATTTTATCAGCCAAAATGCCGGACGATATCGCCAACTTGATTCAAAAATATTTTAACGAACTCGGAACCGAATACGTCGCCGTCCGTTCGAGTGCCACGGCCGAGGACAGTGCTTCAGCTGCCTGGGCTGGCCAGCTCGACAGTTTTCTTAATACCACCGAAACCGATTTGCTCGATAAAGTGAAACGCTGTTGGGCCTCACTTTTTACTCCACGCGCCATTTTTTATCGTTTTGAACAAAATTTGCACACCCAAAAAATTTCCGTAGCTGTCGTAATCCAAAAAATGGTGGTCAGCGAAGTCTCGGGCATTGCATTTTCGGTTCATCCGGTCACTCAAGATTACAACCAACTCATCATCGAGGCGGGGTTTGGTTTAGGTGAGGCGATTGTCTCCGGTCAAATCACTCCAGACAGTTATGTGGTGGAAAAAGCACCGCGACGGATTATCGATAAAAATATTGTCGAACAAAACCGAGGAATTTTTCGGATCGAAGGAGGGACTCCGCCTTCGTCAGGGATTTCGGCGAGACAAGAGGCGAACGAATGGCGAGATATTTCATCGGAGCGCGGTAATCAACAAAAAATAAACGACGAACAAATTCTTGAACTTTCAGAAATTATTTTAGGTATTGAAAAACATTACGGTTTTCCTTGCGACATTGAGTGGGCTTACGAGAGTGGTGTTTTTTATATTGTGCAGTCGAGGCCGATTACGACGTTGGTGAAGGAAAATGGAATAAAAGACGATCTTGATGAAAATTGGACTAAAGTTTGGACAACTGAATATTCGCTTTTTCCTGTGTGGCTGTTTGGAAGATCATTCGCGGATATATGTTGGAAAGAAGTTGGAGCCGGCTTTAGTAAAATAATTTTTCTTATTGAAGGTCCTTTGGCAACGGTATTCCGTTTGGATAGAGAACAAAAAGAATTTGCGCAAAAATTAGCTAGTCGGATGTTATTTGAAGAAAAGTTTATAGACAAAGTCGTAAAAATTCTGTCTGATATTCAGACAGAATTTGAAAAGTTTTTTGAAATGTCAGAACAGGAAGTTTTAACACCTAAAAAATGGTCGAGATTTTTAGAAATTCATAGATTATATCAGCCATATTTTTTGGGAGTATTGTGGGCACCAAATGAATTAGAAAATTTTAATGTTCCGGCAAATGTATATAAAAAAATTTTTGCTATTTGTGAAAGTTCTAGAAAAAGGTCTGAATCAGTTTTTCCATTGCTCGAAAAATTTTTACAAAAGCTTTTCAAGTTTATTGCCACAAAAGAAAAAGTTAATGAGAACTTTTTAAGAGCCATTTTACCGGAAGAGCTCGCTGCTTATATCAATGGGCAAGGTCTGCCTGACGAAAAAATATTAAAGTTACGTTACGATTATTCTGCCGTGTTGGCTACAAAAGAAAAAAATGAATTATTGCTGAATACAGAAGCAAGACAGTTAATCGGAAAAATATCAAAAATTAATCTGGAAGACATAAATGAAATAAAAGGAACAGTAGCTAACAAAGGCGTTATTAAAGGTAGAGTAAAATTGGTTTTTCTGGAACAAGATTTGGATAAGGTTCAAATTGGAGACGTAATCGTTACCACAATGACGCGACCAGAATGGGTTCCGGTTATGAAGTTTGCCGGCGCTTATGTTACTGATGCTGGTAGTGTTTTGTGTCATGCGGCAATTGTTTCAAGAGAATTTAATAAACCGTGTATTATTAATACCAAAATTGCCACCCAAGTTTTGCACGACGGCGATTTGGTTGAGGTCGATGCGGATAATGGAATTGTCCGAAAACTCTAATTATGCTCCCCGAGCAAACCACAGAACTCCGCCCTACAGTTAAACGCGATTTAAGTTTATTTTCTGCTCAAGCCTGGCGAAATGGGTTTACTAAATATTTGAAAGAGACTTTGGGTTGGTCACTTGAAGCGATCCTTTATTTTGATGGCGGAAAAGTAAATTTTTATCACTGTCAGCCGGATTTTATCTATTTTAAAGAAGTAATTACTAAAAAATTAATTGATGACGACGAGCTTTTTATTCGTTTGAATAAAATTTTTCAAAAAAATGTTTGGCGTTTAAATGAATTGACGGCCTTTGTCGAGACGAAAAATTTAGTGGAAATTTTTGAGCTGATCGGGAAAATTTACTCTTTCTATATTTTTGTGGTGAGCGACACTTTTGTGAAAGCTCGACCCGAGGCCTGGTCATCGCGTGAAATGTCGGAAGGTGTTCTTTATGTGGCCGATGGGAAAGTTGAAACTTGTTTGGTGGAATTATTGCGACAAGAAAAAATAAATGTTTCGCTAGCTCATTTTTTAAATATCGAAGAGGTTAAACAACTCCTGAACGGAGAACTGGTAGAAAATAACGAAACCGCCAAACGACAAAATGGTTATATTTTGTTTGATGACGAATTATTGACTGATATTGATTTTCTTACTTTTTGTAAAGTCCGCAGGTTTGTAAATTCAGAAATTGAAATTTTTTCAGACGTTACAGAATTACACGGTGAAGTGGCTTATAAAGGGCGGGCCCAAGGTAGAGTTAAAATTATCGAAAACCAAAAAGATTTTAGTAAAATACAAAAGGGCGATATACTGGTGGCCACAATGACCAATGTTAATTATTTACCATTATTAAAACAGACGGTTGCTTTCATCACTGACGAAGGTGGCATTACTTGCCACGCCGCCATTTTGTCGCGCGAACTCAAAAAACCTTGCATCATCGGTACAAAAATTGCCACCCAAGTTTTGCACGACGGCGATTTGGTTGAGGTCGATGCGGATAATGGAGTGGTTAGAAAGTTATAGTATTTATGAAAATCAAACCGATTAAAAAAGAAAAAATTCAAAAGGCTGTGTCGCAATCTTCTCGATTAGAAGGTTTAAGTTTTTCTGCGGCCAAAAAAGATAAAAAACTTATTCTCATATTGAAAAAAATCGGTCGAGCCTTTTCGCTTTAGTTTCTATGATCCCTGAACAAACTCTGATCGATCTCAAAAATCTTCTCCTTGGCTGGAATATTTCACCTGATGATTGGTATGTGACTGGCGAGGCGGCAATGGTTTTGTCTGGTTATCCGGTGACTTTTCGTGATCAGCAGATGGATGTTTTGGTTTGTCGGAACGTTTGGCCTTGGGCCCGGCCCGAGGAACAGGTTTCTTTGTTCCCCGATGCCGGTACTTTAGAGGAAAAACAATTGCATGAGTTTATCGAGAAAAATAATATCACCCCAGATTTTCATCCGTTGCCGCATGTCGGAATCGAAGCGGCGGATCGTTTTAGTCATTCCTTTATTTTTTCGCCGACCAGTGGTGTGCGAGTTTTAAGTCCCTGGGCCGGAGTTTGGCATCGGAAATTAATTATTGAGTTTTACGAGCAGACGCCAGGTTTTAGTTTAAAAGTTTTTGATAAAAATAAATTTTTGCGTTGGCAAAAGTTTATCGAAGAAATTCGGGTGCAAGCTGAAACTATCGGTGATGAAAAAACTACGGCCACTTGTTTGCAAGTTTTGCCAGTGGTCGAAAGAGCCGTGGCCTTTTTTGAGACGGAAAACGACGAAGATTCTTCAATTCTTTTTAAAGGTACAGCTGTTTGTCCGGGTTCAGTCGTCGGTACGGTGGCTTTTTGGCAAGATGGTCTTGATTTAGCCGATAAAATCGTCGTTTTAAAACACGCTTTGCCTTATCAATTCACCCAACTCGCTAAGGCTCGAGGTATAATTACCGAGGCTGGTGGTCTTTTAGGCCACGCTGCCGTGATTGCCAGAGAATACAAAATTCCGGCGATTGTCGGTGTTGCAAAAATTACTGAAAAATTATTTGAGGGCGATGAGGTGGAGTTGGATGCGAATAATGGCATAATTAAAAAAATAAATACCGTCCAATGAAGGACGGTATTTTTTTAATCTTCGGTAAATGGATTGTGTCCAGCTTTCAGTAAATTTTCAATCGGGACAAAAAGCGGTTTTGGCAGATTGTTCCATTCAAACCAGTCCCAAACCTCCCAACGATCTGGTTCGGTGATTGCTGGTTCGCCAGAATCATAATCGGCCACGACAAAAAGCGTGATGTAATGTTTGCCTTCTTTTTCAAAAATATCATTGGTGTAAACCCAAGCTCGGAGATTTTTAATCTTCACGCCAGTTTCTTCGAGCGTCTCACGAATCGCACAGTCCTCAACTGCTTCGCCAAATTCCAGATGGCCACCAGTAAAACTCCAAGTGCCATCACCGTGAGCATTTTTTCTTTTGCCCATAAGAACCTTACCGTCTTTTTTGATAATGACGCCAACACCAACTTTTGGTCTTTTTATTTCGTCCATATGGGAATAAATGAACCCTTCGAGAGGCCTCAGGGCCTTCGGGGGGGGGATTTTTAGAAAGGTTTGTTTGGAAATTGATTTAAAATTTGGTCAATCGGTTTGGTTAATGGTTCGGGAAATTTATTCCATTCGCACCATCGCCACTCTTCGTGCTTACCCTCGGTGTCGATTGCTTGGTCTGAATCGCTTTCAGCTAGAAAGAATAGACAAATATATTGTTCACTGATGTCCTGGTAAAAATAATTGGTAAAAGTTAAAAAACGAAGATTTTTGATAGTCAAACCGGTTTCCTCTTTGGTTTTTCGAATCAAAAAATCTTCCGGTGATTCACCAAAAATTAATTCTCCACCAGGAAAACCCCAAGAGCCAGGACTGTGGCCGGTTTTTCTTAAACCTAAGAGAAATTTTTCACCATGTTGGACAATAGCTACCACGCCAACTTTTGGTCTTTTTATTTCGTCCATATTTATTTAAGGGGTTGGAGGGGATTTTTAGATTGGATCCCTTTTACTCTCTTCGTCACATTAGTGTATAATATTCTTGAAAATTATGAAACAAAAAACAGTTAAAATTATTTGGACGGTTCTTTCTTTGCTTGTGGTTATTTCCATGGTTTTTAGTGCGTTCATGTACTAGGCTGGAGGGCGCAAAGGTGGCAAATGAGGCAACCATCCTTCGCTCGAGGCGAGCTACGGCATGGCATGGGGGTTCAAGGGGGGAGACGTCTTTTTTAGTTGTCCACATCCCTGCAACCCCTTAAACCCCTTCCGTCCCTCCAATCGATAAATTGTGCTATAATAACCATAGTTTTAAAACTCTAAATTATGGCAATTACCAAGAAAAAGGTTTTGGTGGCTGATGATGAAAAACCATTGTCTAAAGCTCTGCAATTAAAGTTGGAAAGAGAAGGTTTTTTGGTTTCGGTAGCCAATGATGGTTCCGAAGCTATTGGTTTTTTAGAAAAAGACAGTTTTGATATTTTGCTTTTGGATTTAATGATGCCAAAAGTCGACGGTTTTGCGGTTCTTCAATTCATGAAGGATAAGAAAATTAAATCTCCGGTTATTGTTTTAACCAATTTGAGCCAGGAAGTTGATGCCGCTCGAGCTAAAGAGCTTGGAGCGGTGGGTTGTTTTGTAAAATCTGATACGCCAATAACTGATGTTATTTCTCAAGTTAAAAAGATTTTAAAGATGTAGGACTTACGCGTTTGGCGCATAACTTCGTCAGAACTTAAATTTTTCGTTCAACGTATGTTTATACGTTTCTCGAAAAATTTAAGTTCTTCCTCGTTCTGCATCCAAACGCGAAAGTCCTAAAATGTAAAAATATGCCTAGGAGGATAGGGGGAACCAAGGTGGCTGATCAGACAGTTGTTCAAGCGGTCAAAAAACCGTCTTGGCAGGAAATTTTGTTGGCCGAAAATTATTTGAGTGAAGTTGATATTGCCGCGGCTGAAGCTTATGGTAAATCGCGTCATGCCGATCCGCTCGAATATCTTTTTAATGAGGGTTTAATTACCAAAGATTTATTCGGTCAAGCCATGGCCGAGTTTTATAAAGTTCCATACGCCGATTTAAATTCGCATCAACCAGGTAAGGATCAGATTTTAAAAATTCCCGAAGTGGTGGCCAAACGCGATCGCCTGATTTTGTTTAAAGAAGACAAAGATCAGGTTATTCTTTCTACTGATTTACCCGATCAAAAAGTTAGCGAAGAATTAAAACAACTTTTTCCAAAAAAGAAAATAATTTTGGCTTATTCGTTAGCCGATGATTTGGCTGACGCTTTTGTTAATTACCGAAAAACTCTCGACACACGGTTTGCCAAAATTGTCGCCGAAAAAGCCAGACTGGCCCCAGAAATGGTGGCCGAGATTGTCGACGACGCGGTTTCTTTCCGGGCTTCGGACATTCACTTTGAGCCTTATGAAAAAGAAGTCGTTATTCGTTTCCGAGTTGATGGTGTACTCCAAGAAGCTGGTCGTATACCAAAAGAATATTACGAAAACATTTTAAACCGCATCAAGGTTCAATCTCGTTTGCGAACAGATGAACATTTTGCCGCTCAGGATGGCGCCATTCGTTTTCAGGCTAAAGATCAAATGGTCGACATGCGGGTTTCTATTGTGCCAGTTTTGGATGGCGAAAAAATCGTGATTCGTCTTTTGTCGGAATATGTTCGACGTTTTACTTTGTCAGATCTTGGTTTTACCGAAGATCAACAAAAACAGTTTGAGATTTCTTCATCAAAACCATTCGGTATGATCCTGGTGGTCGGTCCAACCGGTTCGGGTAAAACCACCACGCTTTATGCTTTGCTCAAAACTTTAAATAGCCCGGAAATCAATATTGCCACCATCGAAGATCCCGTCGAATACAAAATTCCCGGTGTTAACCACATTCAAGTCAATCTCCAAACCAATTTAACTTTCGCCAAAGGTCTTCGTTCCATTGTCCGCCAAGATCCTGATGTGATTTTGGTTGGTGAAATTCGCGATCAAGAAACCG
>Ga0172379_10011722_pt1 | contig 10372 bp, 3 predicted proteins | sample GrowelOW334metaG_FD_119756 | JGI IMG/M metagenome (GOLD analysis project Ga0172379, IMG submission 119756) | Groundwater microbial communities from an aquifer near a municipal landfill in Southern Ontario, Canada - Groundwater well OW334 metaG | ecosystem: Environmental > Aquatic > Deep...
CCGCTTTTAGTTCTAACCGCACCGGAAGAATAAAGTTTGGAAATTTCGGTGGCAGTTAACGCGCGGTTGTAGAGGCGGATGTCGTCAAAATCCGCATTGGAACAATAAACACCAAGTGGCGAATAACCAATTGTTAATTCTCTACCTACATTATTTATTGCCATGCCACCCGGCAAAACAGTGTCAGAGCCTTGAGCGACTGCATTCATATAAAGCCTCATTGCTGTACCATTCCTAACTCCTACCAAATGATACCAAGTATTTAACCCCATAGAATAAGTGCCGTTTTTGGCATACTGGGAACTTCCGCTCTCAATGCTAAAAGCTGGGGTGCTATCATTACCTGTAAGGCCACTCAAGCCAATTCCCCATTCGTTAGACCCAGGAGTTCCTCCTGTATTCCATTTTTCTACGCCCCATGTATTTGACCAGGAAGAAGATTGGACTCTTTTTTTAACCCAAAAAGCAACGGTAAAATCCCCTGTGCCAAAATCATAAAGACCACTAGCAGGATCTCCCATGTCAGCATAACTACTACAGGCACTTGACTGAGTTAAACTTAAAGCCTTGCCGTGTTTGCCGTTTGTCCAAGTGGCGCCGGTTTTAGTGCCCATATTCCCCTGACCACTGGCGTCAATAACTTTATTTCCTGTTCCTTCATCCATTGGCCAATAGCCCACAAGACCGAGGTTAGTGGGTGGACGAGAAAGAACGCCGGCATGGGCAGTTTTTTGTGGCGTCACAAAAAACGAAAACAATAAGACGAATAGGACAATATAGGACAAATAGGTCATATGCGACTTATAAGTCCTATAGGTCGTATTGGTCTTATACGTCTTATATGTCTTATAAGTCCTATGGGTCTTATAGGACAAATTGGACTTATAAGACTTATTCTTCATCAATTTTTGAAACTGTTCCATTTTCATTTCTTTTTAAATTAAACTGTTTTAAAAATTCATCGTAGTCTTGTTGCTCACCGCCAAGCATTTCCTGTTTTTTAAAATCTTTTAACCTGTCTTTAAAATCCCCTTTTAATTTTAATTCTTGTTCAAGGGCTTTAAGTTGTTGGTCCAATAAAAAGTTAGCTTGATGAATGAGACAAATAAGACAATTGGCAGATGTTTCAGGATTGGTCATATAAGTCTCATACGTCCTATATGACCTATTGGCCACATATGCCATCTTACGGATTTCCACGGCTCTAGAGTCGTCTTTCTCCCAAATGGCTAAATGGTTTGTGCGTAAAAAATCTTTATAATCATTTAGCAATTCCTCCAGTGATGCTCTGGCCACTTCCACCAAACGGATTTCGCTTTGTTTGGATGTGCCGGAAGTGGCGGAGCCTTCGGCAATGTTTTGTTTTCCGCCACGAGCCGCGCCTTCTATTTGGTCACGAAGTTTTAATGACGGAATATAACGCCGGCAAAATTCCATGGTCAAATCAAAAACAATTTCCGAAGATTGAAAAGATTTTAAGTTTTGGTAGCCGCCGTGTTTGGCAATGATGTCGGTCATAAATTTTTGTTAATGATAGGTTTTATAAGACAAATGAGTCGTATTGGACTTATAAGACCTATTCGTCCTATTTTCCCATATTATATAATTGTTTAACTTCATCTGCACTAAGCGCGCGGTTGTAGATGCGGATGTCGTCAAGGGAGCCTCCCCAGAAATAATTAGAACCGCCTAGACTTTCTCTCCCGATATTTAAGGCATTTGATGAATTAGGGATTGCGGGCGATACTAAGGCCTCGACCACATTTGCTCCATCTAGAAATATTTTTGCGGAAGATCCGGAATATGTAGCCACTAAATGATGCCAATTTGTATCTAACGTTGTAGTATAAGTTGCTTGCAAACTTCCATTTATATAAAGATTGAGGGCATTTGTAGACTCAACACTGTCCCTCTTCATTAAAATTGTGTATTCGCCGCTACTAAAACTTCCCTTTGCGATAATAGTGGCCCAATCTTTAGTACTTGCGGAATTATATCTTAAACCATCCCATTTAATCCAAGCACCAAGAGAAAATGTTGACGGCGAAAAAGAATTATTGTCTGCGATGCTAACATAACTACTGCTCCCATCAAACTTTAAACCTTGACCCAACTTACCAATAGCAGTTACTGCACCGACGTTATTCCCGTTAAATCCATTTCCACTTTTGTCCAAAACTGTGGTGCCGGAAATATCTTTCCCATTCATAGTCCAAAAACCCACTAGGCCGTTGGTGAGCCGGTCTTCATAAGATGTGCCGATTGTACTTGTTTTGTGAACACCTTTAAATGTAATAATATATTTCAAGCCACCTCCGATGACATTTGCCGCTGTTGCACGATAAGTACCTATACTACTTACTGTTTTTCCCACAGTCGCAAGCACTTCACCATTTGGAGCATTCTGATTTTTTATTGTTAAAAACCCATTAGACCCAGTAAATAAATCTGTTCCATTATTACTTTGGAAAAAATACCCTAGCAAAAGCTCCTGCGAATAAGTAGTTGTAACAGGATTCGAATCAGAACTAGTTGACCTAGACGAAACTTTATCAAGACATGAACTGGGAGCTATTCCCGAATATTCTGTAACAATAACCGCGGAATCGCCATTGGTTGGAAAATTTGCAGTAATTGTACTTACTCCGGACTTAACAGAACACACATAATAAGTTGCCAAAGTGTAATGAGTTCCCACATTTACATCACTAAATGCGGTTTGATAAGTGGAGCTTCCACCATTGGCATTATCGGTCAAACTGGTTATGGGTTGGCTTGCGTCGTTCCTGTAAGAAACCATAACTTCCACAAAATTTCCCGCCGTCGGAGAATATGTAACTGTGCAACTGCTAGTTCCTAATCCGCACCCATTACTGGCACTGCCTACGCGAATAATATTTTTCATTTTCACACTGCCAGGATTGGAATAAAGTTTGGAAATTTCGCTGGCCGTGAGTGCGCGGTTGTAGAGGCGGACATCGTCAATTTTGCCAGAAAAATACCCTTCTTGAATTTGATTCTTTGATGAATAACCAATCTGTTGTGGATTTCCAGCTCCAATGCCTCCAGAATATGCCTGCCCAACTGTGGCAGTTTGGCCATTAACATTAAAGTCTATCGTGGTAGGATTACGAACTACGGAAACAAATGACCACCTATTAAGAGGAACTAATAAACCACTGTCTTGCACACCCTGAACTCCATTCCAAAACCAATGCAGGTTACCATTTGTGCCGATACCAAATCCCGCTGAAGCAGCATTATCATTAAACTCTCCGTAAGACCAAATCGCTTGGGCTGTTGAAGTGCTGGTTAGATACACCCAAGCACTTCCACTCCAAGGCTGATTGGCCGCAGTTATAAAATTTGTATTAGCGGATTTAGCATAACTACTCCCATTAAAACTCAAAGCCTTGCCGTGTTTGCCGTTTGCCCAAGTGGCGCCGGTTATGGCGCCGGTATTTCTTTGTCCGCTTGCGTCGCCTACAGTGCTGCCCACTCCTTCATCCATTGGCCAATAACCAACCAGGCCAAGATTTGAGGGTGGGCGGGACAAAACGCCGGCGTGGGCAGTTTTTTGTGGTGTTACAAAAAACGAACACAATAAAACAAACAGGACAATATAGGTCATATATGTTTTATTGGACTTATAGGTCGTATTGGACTGATTGGACTTATAGGACATATTATTCAAATTTAAAACTTTCCACTAAACTTTTAAGCAATTTTTCTTGTCCCGGTTCGCTGGTTATTTGGTAAAGCTTGCCATTTTGCACAAACCACACATCCCAGACTTCCCCAAGCGCTTTGTCTTGCCCGCTAAAACTAACAGCATTAAACCCACCGGGCATAACAATATCTTTTAAATTATTTAACTTTTCTCCGAGCTCGCTTCTAACCAAGGCGGAATTAAAATCTTTACCGGCAAAGTCAGAAATATAAACCTGCGCGCCTTTACCATTGTCTTGCAACAAAATTGTTTCGCCTTGGTCATCGGCCAAATCCGTAATTTTATAATTTCCGGGATAACTAATAGTAAACCCCAAATCCGGATGCGTGTAAGAAAGCAAGTCGGTGGAAGCACTTGACCCATTGGAATTATTAGTCTGATTGGTCTTATTTGACCCATTGGGTTCATTGGCCCCATTGGACTTATTTGACCTATTGGACGAATAGGACTTATAAGCCACTAAGCCAACAATTGCCAAAATAATTATTATTAAAATGTAAGGGATTAATTTTTTTCCGCCAGAGGCGGATCCGCCTCTGGCGGACATATTGTTTAACATAAGCTTATTTTAATATTTAAATTTGTCTTATTGGTCTTATGGCATTACTGGGTCGACAACTGGGGCAGGAGCCGGGTCAACAACAGGCGCTGGAGCTGGAGCCGGAGCTGGAACTGGATCGGTTGTTGGAGCTGGAGCCGGAGCTGGTGGAGTTACTGTGGTAACTGGTGTCGGCTCGACAACCGGCGGGGTTGTGGTGTCAGTAGGTGCCGGGTCAATAATCGGCGGGGTTGAAGTTCCGCTTACCACTCCCCCATCAGTCGGGGCCGGAGTTGTAGCGCCACCGCCGACAATAATTGTTGTGCCCGGATCTTGAGGAGCAGAAACCACATTTAGACTCTGACTGGAAATTCCTTTAGTGTCTAGTGGTTGTTCAAAGGCCACCCAGTCAAAACTCATATCGGTTGTAAGTTGTTTGCTGGCTTGAATCTTGAATCCGGTTGGAGTCTTAGTAGCCACACCGTAGAAGAAGTCCGGCATGCCTTGAGCGGAAATAATAACTTTTGGGGTGGTGACATATTGTCTATCAAACTTTACTTCCACTTGATCGTCACCGGCTTTTATTGTAACCGTACCGGCGGTGTCTTTACCCACTACTATATGACCGGTGGTTTGCACATCGCCAACACTGCTAATCGCGAACATTGTGGTGGTGCCGTTATACACGGTTAAGATATTTTGTGTGGAAGTAGCAACCGCCAAAATGGAAACACTGCCGGTGGTGGCCACTAAGAAGCGGTCTTGGCCGGAAGCTTGTAGTTGCAAAATATTTCCGCTACCTTTCTGGTCAATGAGGAACGAATTGGCCAGTCCTGAGCTTGTCGAAGGGTTGGGGGTAGATGTAGCGTCCGCTAACTGGCTGTCTTCTTCGCCAAATACAAAGGAATTATTTATGTTGGCAAAGCCCGGCTTTATAAATACCAAGACTGTCGGATTGGTAGAAGTGGAGGCCGGATCGTAAGCGGTTAAAGCTTGTCCAATAACATAACCGGAGTGTTCAGCTTTCATAGCTTTGCCCGGTTCATAAGAAGAAGTAATATAATCGCCAGGCATAATGGCCGGCGAAGAGGTAGATAATTTTACCGGCACGCGTCCAACTAAGGCCACGGGTTTTGGATTGGCCACGGTGTTATTTCCTTCGGCGTCTTTTAAGGACAAAATTATACCGGCTTGGCTGGAAATTACACCAAGCATATTTTGCTGATAGGCTTTACCGGATTTAACTACATTAATGTCATTACTGACCGCAACGATTTCACCAGGCAAAGAGTTGTCTAAGACATTATATTCTTCCGCAACGTCCGCGCTACCGGCGGTAATGGTGGTAGAAGAAGCCACAATGTTGCCGTCTAAGAACAAATCACCGTCGCTATCAATTCTCATTTTCACATTCCCGGCTCCGCCGACATCGGTAATGACTCTTAAGATATCTATGTTAGAGGCGGAGGTAGAAGAAGCAATATCTAACATGGAACCAATGGTACCTTGGCCAATAACAGTGCGACCCAAGGAATCCACTTTGAATTTGCTGGTACCGGCTTTTTGCAAATTAATAAAATTGCCGTTAAAGCTACCGGCGCTATTGCCAAGATTCATAACCAAAGCATTACCGGTATAGGCGGAAGATTCTTGATAAATGCTGACTAAGTCGGCGGCGGTAGCAACGTTAGTGTACGCGCGAATGGCATTGCCTTGCGTGGTGGTGGCGGAATTATTTAAGTAAGCGAAGACCGCGGCCGGTTGAGAAACACTGCCGGCTGTGGCTCTGGTTTCAGCATACACACCAAAAGTTTTTGCATAAGCAGACAAACCAATATTAGTGCCGGAGGTGCTACTGCCACTATAGGCCTGAACTTCAATTCCACGAACAGTATTGACCAAGGAAGTATTGTCTATAGTTCTCACAAATAATCCATCCATAGTTCCGGAAGCCGAACCGGTAATGTTGCTAATTATTCTGTTGCCAAACTGGAAACCACCGGGAGTAGAATTAGATAAAGTGGTAGAAGCGTAAATGCCGGCAATGGCATTGGCGCCGGAATCTGTTGTTAAACCTTCAACAGATAATTTGGAAATTGGTCCGGTGGTGCCGATTCCAACATTGCCACTGCCAAGTAATGTGAGCACATCAACCGCGGTGTTCGCCGCGTTAGACACTGAGAACTTTAATATATTTAGAGAATCGGCTGCCGCGCTATGCGATGAGCTGATGCTATGTTGATAAATAGTAGAAACTCCGGCCGCGGCAAAGATTAAGTCCGTACCCATTGCGCCGTTTAGACTGCCGTTTTCAAGTAAAGTTGCTCCGCTAATATGTAATTTCGCTCCCGGCACCGCCGTCCCGACACCGACATTGCCGTTAGCTAACACAGTTAACAATTGCGCGCCCGAGGAAGAAGCTACCGTAAATATATTTGAAGTTTGACTAGATGTGGCTTGAATTAAAGCCGTAGGCAAAGTTGTTGACGAAGATATTACCGAAAGCTGAGCTGGTGGGGTAGATGTACCCAGACCCAATTGACCGGTAGCAGTCACAACCATTAAAGGAGTGCTTCCTGTATTGGCATTACTGGTAAACGAAATAAGATTTCCTGTTTGGTTTGAACCTACCGTGGCTATAAAGTTTTGATCCGGTCCGGTAACAGAACTGTTAAAATTATATCCAAAAATGGTATTTGTTAATGTTAATACCCCAAGGTCAGAAAGTGTCAATCTTGAACCGCCGGAATAATTTCTAAAGTTTACTATATTTTGAGTGGTGGTTGAATTAACAATATCCAATTGAGCAACTGGTGTTGCAGTACCAACTCCCACATTTCCATTCGCCAAAACTGTGAGCAAAGATGAACCACTAGAAGAAGCGATGTTAAATGGATTTACATTAGTAGAACCTTGAACGTTAAAGGTGTAAGAGGTAGATGTAGCGTTAACACCGGCAACAGAACCGTTATCTAATAACAAGCCGGAGGTCAGAGATGTCGGAGAAGACCAGACTGCTAGTTTTCCTGTTGTACCACCGGTTATTCCGGCCCCACCGGTTATTCCCAAAGTAGATGTTGCCACCCACTGCTGGCCAGTTCCGGTGCTCTGCAAAACCATACCCAAAGTTCCGGAAGCGTTGTTACTATCAAACAACGCGCCGGTTAATTGCATATTGCCGGCTACGGATAAAGCTTGAGCCGGAGTTGTCGTCCCAATTCCAATGTTTCCTGCAAAATAGTTTTTGCCGGTTGCGCTTTCCTGATAAATTCCAAAGTGCGTTCCGGTTGTGGAAGCAATTTCAATACCTCTAAAATCAACGGCCGAGGTAAGAGTCGGATTAACATATAAACCTCTGGTAATGCCGTTAGCTCCACCGGTTTGATTAATGGTCGGGGCAAAATTTACATAGTTCAATACCGCAGTGCCGGCTGTCGGGGCAAAAGTGGAAGAAACTTGCAACTGAGAACCTTCACCGCTTTGCCAAATTAAGTTTGATGTGTTGTTGCCAATACCAACAGCCCTGCTTCCGGCTGCGATGGTGCTAATGACACTCATAATATCCAAAGCGTTACTGGCTAGAATTTTATTTGAACCGACAGAGGTAATGCTTAACACGGAACCAACCGCGAAAGTTCCATCTGTCTTTACTGTTCCGACAGCGCTTCTATACAAATTCGCTGTTGCATCGCCAAAGTTTATTCCACCGGCGGCTGTGGTAGAAGTTTCCAAAGACAAGAGAGCAATTGGCGTGGTGGTGCCGATGCCGACATTGCCGTTTTGGGCTACGCTAAAATATACGTTATTAGTAGAAGTAGCAACTCTGAAAATATCATTAGCGTTACCGGTCTGACCTTGAATAACAAAAGTAGCAGAAGGGGTTGTTGAACCAAAACCCACAGAGCCATTTGTAACGCTGTTTGAGTTCATCATTGTCATTACATCAACCATTCCAGCGCCACCTTTATTATTTTTTATTTGAAAAGCATTCCCTGAGGCGCCGTTTACGTTAATTTGAGTCCTTGTTAGACCGGCAACATCCATTTTTAAAGCCACGTTATTACTAGATGCCGCGCCAATACTTAAATATCCCGAGTCATTGGCATTGTAATCCATATAAGTACCGCCCGAAGGCCCTATTGCTCTAAATGTCCCATTAACTGACAAGGTGTAGCCGGGGGTACTGCTACCTATACCTACATTTCCAGTATCGCCTCTTACCACTAACAATGAAGTATTTGTAGAGGTGCCAACTTGCAAAGGGTGTATAGAATCAGTTCCTTGAATATTAAACATATAACTGGATGATGTGGCATTAACACCAGCTACTGTGCCGTTGTCCATTAATAGACCGGAGGTCAAAGCAGAAGGCGAAGACCAGACAGCAAGTTTGCCGGTTGTACCACCGGATAATGATGTGCTACCGGAAATTCCCAAAGTAGAAGTGGCGACCCATTGTTGACCGGTGCCGGTGGACTGTAAGACCATGCCCAAAGTACCGGATGTGTTGTTTGTATCAAACAACGCGCCAGTGAGTCTCATATTACCGGCAACGGAAAGTGTTTGTGCTGGGGTGGTTGTGCCAATTCCGACATTACCACCGTTTAAAATGGTGAACCTATCTGTGCTAACCGAACCCAATGATGCACCGGTTTGAATACTAAAATTTCCAACTGAATCAGATTTTATATTGCTTGCTTTGGACGCATCTAATCCATTCGTTCCGACCAGTTGTATCATTGTGCCACCAGAGTTTGAACTATTCCTAAAAACTGATGCGAAAGTAGTAGTACCAGAAACGCTATTCTCCACTCTTAGTCCATAAGTACTAGAGTCATAAAGTCTTACATCAAGCTTGACAGTGGGAGCCACGGTCCCTATACCGACATTCCCGCTCGGCAAAACAGTCAACAATTGCGCGCCGGTGGAAGAAGCCACTACGAATGGATTTATTGTAGGAGCGGAAGAAGTTCCCATTACAGTTAGAGTGGCGATTGGGGAAGTGGTGCCAAACCCGGCAGAGCCGGCAATTAATGTACCGTTACCTGCAAAGCTTGAATCACTAACATATAGCTTGCCATCAGCAGGACTTGATAGAATTGTTGCTCCTCCTCTAAACCGGAGCGCCGCACCTGCATTATTAATTGTTATATGAGAATTGCTATCTATTCCAGAGGAAACATATAAACCTCCGTTTACATTCAATTTATAAATTCCTGGATTACTTGTCCCCACACCAACATTTCCATTAGCCAAAACTGTGAGCAAAGAATCTCCGGTGGAAGAAGCGACGACAAACGGATTTAGTGTCGGCGCGGAAGTTGTACCCATAACTGCCAAAGTGGCAATTGGGGAAGTTGTGCCGATGCCGACTTTTCCACCAAAAGCAGCCATTACTATATTTCCCTGAGTCGCATCTGAAGTGCTTTGTAAGAATAAATTACCGCTTGGGTTAACACTGCCGTAAATAGCAGGAATAACTGCGTTAGCCCCAGCAAATAAAGTAGTTCCTACAACCATAGAACCGTCTGTAGTAATTACATTGGCTTGGCTTCTGTATAAGTTAGTATCACCACCAAAACTAATACCACTAGCTGTGGTAGTCCCTTGTGCCAAGCTGAGTAAAGCAATCGGCGTTGTTGTGCCAATTCCCACATAACCGGTAGTTTGCTGAACAGTTAATTTAGAGCCGGCAATCCCACCATCCAAATTACTAGTAGATATTTGGAAATCATTGCTTGCATACCCATACCCAATATCCCAACCCTGAACATTACCACGTGTCATCTTAACATATGATGGATGATTTTGATCATTTGATGAACTATCAACTGTAATAAATCCGGCGTTACCTGGGTTAGTCTGCCTAAATTCAGCAATGGCATTATTAAGATAGTTTGCTTCAACATCCAAACTAATTCCCGGGGTTGCTGTTCCAATTCCGACAAAGCCTCTCTGATTAATTGAGAACAATGATGTCCCGGTAGAAGAAGCGACGTTAAACGGATTTACGTTAGTAGAACCTTGAACGTTAAAGGTGTAAGAGGTAGATGTAGCGTTAACACCGGCAACAGAACCGTTATCTAATAACAAGCCGGAGGTCA
>Ga0172379_10011723_pt1 | contig 10372 bp, 8 predicted proteins | sample GrowelOW334metaG_FD_119756 | JGI IMG/M metagenome (GOLD analysis project Ga0172379, IMG submission 119756) | Groundwater microbial communities from an aquifer near a municipal landfill in Southern Ontario, Canada - Groundwater well OW334 metaG | ecosystem: Environmental > Aquatic > Deep...
AGTTGCATAAAAAAATTATTATTTAATTCTTTATTTCCAAGGCCTTTTTAATAATCTCGATACTATTCACGGAGTTGTAAAATTTTATTTTGTTTATATTTTCAATTGGAATCCATTCTGGCATAGCAATATAGCTTTTTTCATTCTCATCAATATTATCAATTGAAAGCTCGCCACCAGTAATCTCGCATTTATAATAAACCAGAATTGAGTGCAGACAATCGCCTTTGAGTGTTTTGAAAAAAGAATTTTCGCAGGTCACTATCTCTCGAATTTCCGCATCAAGCCCTGTTTCCTCTTTGACTTCACGAACTAACGCAATCTTAATATCCTCACCAATTTCTACTCCCCCGCCTGGAAAATCATAGCCATCCCATTGCTTAGACAACAGAATAGCGTTGTCCTTTATGATCACAGCATAGATGGCTGGACGTAACTTCAAATCTTCAACTGGAATTTCATATTTGTTGTTGTATCTATCTACGCAAGTTACTTTTTTCATAATCATTATTTGATTTCAATAGTTAAAAACAAATTAACCTCCTTCCCTATTTTGCAATAGTTGAATTGAAAAAATTATTTTTCTTCATACATGCTCCAATAAGGATTCGCCCAGTTTTCTCCATACACATAGTCAATAAGTTCTAGGTGTTTTTTCGATGCACCTTTTTCGATATCATCTAAATATTTCATAAAGTCTTCTTTATTTGAAGCAGAAAATATTTTGGTTTTATATTTCGATATTTTCTTCTTAATTTCCCCATGATTGAGCAAGCTAAACATTTCTCGATCGATAAAAATTGCATCACAATAAGGCAATAATGTCGAAATCATATCTATATCGCTAGCCATACCTTTATTGGGTGGCTCTTTTCTCCCGCCATGTGCAGCTTGATGTGCAATGGCCGCCCATAATGACGCGGCAATTTCATTAAACGGAATTTTCAACATATCCTCAGATTGAAGAAAAGATATAACTTTTCTTGTCTTTTCAAGCTGATCGCCCTCAATATAAAGATTGAGATTGTGAATCAAAACAAGCTCTTCGCTCAATATAAAAGAAGTGTATTTTTCGATATCATAACCCTGGCCATTGGCAACCGACGCTGCTGATTCGGCGAGTTGATGGGCATATCTTTCTGCCATAGCCCTACCCCATGCCAAGCCCTCCTCTAAATACCAATCGTTAAACTTCTTATTTTTTTCACCCTTCCAGCTCTCAAAAACTTTTCGCAAAGCCTCAAAAACTGATTCGCGCGATTTTTCAAAATCTTTTATTTCTTCATCTTTAATTCCAAAATCAATTGAAACATGCAATCGATCCTGCCACTCATCTATTCGACCATGAGTAATGTCATCAATACCAATTTCAGCATCTTCACTACCAACTTTCTTACGGAAATAAGCAGCAATCTGAAATCGCCTAATTGTCCCCGGATCAAAGAAATGAACACCATTAGAGAAATGTTCATACATCCGCTTCATCGCTTTCGGCTCAAAAAGCAATGATTCATTTCTATGAAATGTTGAATCCGGACAAACAATCAATTGGAGTTTGTTGAGTCGCTCAAGCTTTTCAAAAAGCGCAAACCAAAATTTATCAACATTTTTCTTACCAAGCTTTCTGTTTACAGCTTTCATCATTTCACTTAGAACAAACTGATCAAGATATATAATCTTTTTATCTAAAATTGGCAATCCGAAACCCTCAGAATGCCAACACTCCCCGCATCTCCTAGTATAGCGATGGCCAGTTATCATAAGAACGCCAAAACTATTCTTTTTGCATTTTGGGCAAGTAATAAAAGGCTTCGAGATAAATATGCGCGGGTCAATTTTTATTGTCCTTTCCTCCATTGATAATTTCTATGAAAATTTTAAAATCGTCCTGAATTATTTTTGATATTTTTTCTTTTTGTGCGGTAGGTTTTATCAAACATTCTATAGCAAGCTTTTCCAAATCCTGATCGCTTAACTTATTTGGGATGATGAGGTCTGTCTCAATATCGTCTTTTGTTATTTCAAGAGTGGGATCAATTTTTGTTATATATTCCGAAAATGTTTTATCAAGCTCTATATGAGTCAGTTTTTGCATTTCCATTGCCACTCCATCATATTCGGCAACCTTTTCCCAAAATGATTCTTCAGAAACCAATAGATAATTCACATGCCCAAGGCGATTATTTCTATATTTGACCAATGCCTTACATTTTCCAACGACATTTTCACAATCACAAAAAATATTCAAAAACTCAAAAAATGAACTTTCCTTGTTTTCATTGTGAGCATAGTCTGTCGGGCTCATCGCTTCACGAAATTTCTTTCTGCGATCGGAACTAAATGAAACAAGCGCCAAATGATGTTTTTCCGGCATCCATATTTTAAGTTTATAAAAAATCTGATAAAAAAGGCAAATGAATAACAGATGATATGCGAAGAGGGCTAAATGATAGGATTCTATATCTCTGGCCATCTCAAACTGATGAATCAGCCCAGCAATATATTCTCTTTCCGCTTCGCTTTCATATCGAAGCGAAAGATATGAAGGAAGTGGTGAAATCATAAAAGATTAGTTATTTAATATGGATATTTTTTATAAAGGATATAATTTTTACATCAGCCCCGAACGCTTGAAACAAAATCCATATGGTCGCTATATAAGCAATTATATTTTTAATAGACTTTATCAAATTCCATATGCCAACATTTTGTTTACTTTCTGGGACATTGAATAATTTAAATAAAGGAACAAGGAATATATCCGTAACTATTTTAATGTAAAGGAAGGGATTTACTATATTAAAAATTGATCTTTTCCTATTATCTTTATACAACCCCATCGTCCTCAAATACATATCCTGAATTTTAAGCAAAGTATCATCGTCACTGCCCAATATTCCAAATTGCTCTTTTACAAAGAAAGGTATTTCGGAAGTTATATTATGTGCAACATGACCCGATGCCATTGAGCCATAACTCATGATTGGTATGACATTTGCCTGCAGGAAAATTTCTTCGATTTTATTCGATTTTAGCATAATGCGATTTCTGATAGCAACTAATTCGGTTTGATTATTTTTCTGATAATTTTGAACATAAACAGATATATCTCCTAAAAAAATTTCAAGTTCTTCGATTCTTCTTTGATTTTCCCAAAAAAATAAATCTTTATAATTTCTCATAAATTTATTCCTCCCAAAGTTTCCCAATTACCTCTTTGGTTTTTTCCTCATAAATCTCAATCAATTTCTTGGCAGATTCAACCAACGCACGCTCGGCTTCGATTTTTTCCACGATTTGCTTTTGGATGACGCGAGGTGGGAGAGGGATTTCAATTGCCTTCAGGTCTTTCCCAGATATAAATGGCATCGTGCTTGTTGATGCCTGACTTAACACAACCTGCCGAAGCAAATCAGAATTAAGAATATTTTTTAAATAAAATTTATCTAATTTTGATTTATCTGAAATAATCATTCTCATAACATTCCAAGAGAATGTAAATTTGTCATCAAAATCTATTGTTGAAGCGTACCCAAATCTTGCACCAATGTTTGAATATAAGACGTCCTCTCTAGTGGGTTTGTATTTTGTGTTAATTGTTAAAAATTCTTTTTCAGTTATAAATTTCAAACTATCAAAATTTACAGCTCCTTGGTAAATATTGTTTGCTTGTAAAACCTTTACACCATCTTCAACATAGTGAAGCTTGTCTATTGCTGTATTTATTCCTTGAACAAGTGTTGATATTTCTCCCAACTTAATATTTCCCCACTCCGGATCAATTTCAATTCTGGGTTTCCAGTTTTGGGCGATTTGCTTGGCGCCGTCGATAATTTTTTGGTAGCCATCCAACTCTGCCACGATTTGCTCTTGGATTTCGAGAGGTGGGAGAGGGATTTGATATTTTTTTAACCACTCTGTGCTTAAATTCTTCTGCGCAACACCGCTTGAAGCTCGGATGCAATCATCTTCAAATAATTCTGTATTTAATACATGAAAAAGATAATTGATTGAAATTCGTTTGCTATCAGCTAGACGAATACATCCGACTCGTTGGTTCAGCCCAGCTGGTAGTAAATTAGCTTGCAACAAACCAACCCTACCGACATTGCCAGTAAGAGAAATTAAAAGATCATTTTTAGCGAGCAAAAATTTCTCAATTTCTTTCGATGAATCAACCGTATAGAATTTTGGATTATCATCAACAATTTCTCCCTTTTGCACATTTGTAATTCGTATAACTCGGATACCTTCATTTGTATATTTTTCACTCTTAAAGGCGTAGCCATTTAATATTTCCGCTATTTCTCCCACCTCCACCATCGGCCATTTAGCATTGGAATAATCAGTGACTATGCGATAACGATCACCAGAAAGATTATAGTCACCATTTTCTGAAATCTTTTTACGCGATACCCACTGCGCCAATTTGCTTTCAACTTTATTGCCATTTCTCCAAGCGAGTAGAATTCTTGCGGCCTCCACAAGATCGCTTCCCGACTTCTCTCGTCTTTGTGCGCCAAGGTCAAAACCATCATTTTCAATTTTTACAAACACAATCTCCTTTTGTTGTTTTCCTAATTCAGCATCAAAAAGAAGGACACTTGTTTTAACTCCTGAGTATGGGTTAAACACACCAGACGGCAAAGACACCACAGCGAAAAGTCCATCCTCAACAAGTTTCTTGCGGAGTTCTTTGTAAGAATTTCCTGATTGAAAAATAATTCCCTCTGGCACGATGATGCCCGCTCGACCTTTTGGTCGCAAATGATTCATAATGTAATCCACAAAAAGCACTTCACTACGACTTGATTGCACACTAAATTTACTATGCGTTTTGACTCCGCCCTTTGGCGACATAAATGGTGGATTGGCCAAAATCACATCAAATTTATCTCCCCATCTTTCTTCCATTGAAAGCGTGTCGTATTGCACAATTTTGGGATTTTTGAATTGATGCAGATACATATTAACTTGCGCAATCCTAACCATTCCCGGATCGACATCATAGCCTTCAAAATTGTTCATCAAATTTCGCCGCTGATCGGGAGTAAGCGCCTTTTCTTTTTTCTCAGAATCATCTTTTCCATCGTGCTGTTCCAAAATTTGATTATACGCGCTGACTAAAAATCCACCTGTCCCACAAGCCGGATCAAGCACCTTGTCTTCCTTGGTCGGATTGACCACGTCCACAATAAAATCGATGATGTGCCGAGGCGTGCGGAACTGACCCGCATCACCTTGCGAGGACATAATCGAAAGCAGATATTCATAGGCGTTGCCCAATTCTTCGGGGTGAGAATAGTCAAAAAAATCAATTTCTTTCAAAAATAATCCCAACACTTCGGGCGAGCGATATGGCAGAAAAGCTAATTTGAAAATTCCCCGAAAAAGCACCGGCAGTTGCGGGCTTTCTGAAAATTTCAAAAGTGCTTCGGAATAAAGATTCATGCGTTCTTGATTGCCCATCCGCGCGTCCATCAAACGCGTCCACGCATAGCGCTCCAGATTGCCAGTGAAAAAAGACGGATCACCGCCGGCTTTGATAGCCGCCTGATCCATATCGTCCATAAATTTATAGATTAGCGCATTGGTGATTTGATCAATCTGCGAAGTCGGATTAGGCACCACGCCCACCAACACTTGCCGCGCGCCATCGATATGTCTTTTTGTTTCAGTGTTCATAATTTTTTCATTTAAGATATAATCACATTTCTACTACATGCCCACTACATGCTTTATTGGCTATAATAAGGTATTTATCAGGATGATAACAAAAAAATCCACAAAGTCACTACATGCTTTTTATGCCCAAATTGGGACATACTCTTTCGGCTTTTCGGCCTCCTTTATCAACCCTTTCTCTATCGTAGCTCTAATTATTGCCGAAGCAGTCGGATAATTTTTTTCACCGATACCAAGCCGACCTCTGAGAGTTGCATTTGTCATTCTTGCTTTCTCAATATGTTTCAAAACGCAATGCTGAAAACACGCACGCACCTTGTCGTCCAGCGTCATTTCTTTCAAATCTTTGTGTGCATATAGAGTAACTTTTGTGAAATTATCGTATTTTTCAAAGCTTGGCGCTGGTAATTGATAGAGCGCGATATTGATTAACGCTCTGTCAACACCAGTACCTCCTTCTTCGCAAACACCAATTTGCCTCATGAATGAAGCGAGATCTTCATTTCTTGAGCGAGGCGGATGATCAATGAATCGATCTGTATCAATCAGCGGTTCGCCTGTATTGGTTATTTCAATTCGATTATCGAATATTTCAATCATTGGCCCTGCGCCGGATATTGAGAGATCTTGATGAATAAGTGCATTAGCGACGAACTCGCGAATAGCAACTTCTGGATACATCTTCACTTCTTTTCTAAGCGCCTTGGAAATTTCTTCGTTATGAGGAAGTTTGTCATTTACATAATCAAGTAAGTTCTCAAATGCAATTGCATAGCCAAGTGTTCCTTCTTGCTCTTTTATCCTATCAACCTTGGTATTGCCTTTATACAAAACGACTCTTACGGACTTCCTTTTTATTGTTGGAAAATCATTCAAATTTTTTGCAAATAAAATAGCTCCAAGATTTGTAATGTCGTAGCTATTATCAAAAACTTTCTTTACCAATCCATGTTGAGCCATTTTTTCAACAAACTGATTTGTTTCACTGGGAATTTCCTGTTTCGTAAGAGAAAAATATTTTGAATAATCCAATAAGTTCAATGCTTCTGCGATAGTTATATTTTCTTTTGCTATGCCTTTTTCGAAACTTTTTTTGTTTATATTATTCCAAATCTTACTTTCTTTTTCTGGATAATCATTAAGCCTGGGAGTGGCAGAGCCAACACGAACGTAAGCGACGCCATTAAATTTTACGGGTTGACTTATGGCAGGTGGAATTTCAAAGAGAACTACATTTTTTCCTTCATATTGAAATTCGTGAATTGTAAAATTAATTCTCGGATTTAACTGCCTTGATAACCAAAATTCTAGCTGATCATTGCCAACCTTCTCTCTGCTAGGAAAAAATTTCGTACCAACAATGCTACGACTAACATCTTCAATGCCAAAAACCATATAGGCACATTTCCTATCATGCAGATTGGCAGAATTTGACAAAGCGGATACTCTTTTGCCAATTTCTTCTGATCCAAAGTTATTTTCCTTAAATTCAACCGTTTCCGTTTCATTCGGAAGTAAGATTAAATCTTTTAACAGCTTTCCTCTTTGCTCTTGATCCATGCTCTTTTTTACAAATTGGTTAATTGATAGGCATAATCACGGACATATTGCGGGACGGTCGTTTTGAATCCGTTCAGTTTTTGATAGTCTTCAAAATCAAATGACGGGCAGTTGAAAAATTCCGCCGGCTGGTTGCGCTTCACAATATCGCGCACTTCTTCATCGACAATATAGGCTTTGAAGAAATTCTTGGTCGGTTGATAGTGCGACTGATCAACATTATAGATTTCGACAAATTTTTCCCATTCTGATTCCAAAAGTTCATCTTTCATCTCGAAAGTTTCCTTGTCGCCAAAGGCGACTTGCAAAAATTCTTTGACTGTAATTCGACGATCGACATGAAAAATTTTGCGAATACCATCCAGATTGAGAAAATGTTTTGGCTTGTCAAAAATATGTTTTTTGACAAAATCTTCCGCTTCATCAGTGTCGCCATTTTCCCACATATTTTTGAGCGTCTCATTGCCCAACACATCTTCCGCAATAGCACGCTTGAAGCCTTCGCGGTCAATCCGCATTCCCTCCACTCCGACCAGCGTTTCCAAGACTGATGCCACCTCGTCCGTGGTCGCCAGATCAATCGGGCCTTTGAAAATTTTATTACCATTTTCATCTTCAAATTCCCCTTGCGAAGACTTTGCACCTGCGGTTGCTTCCGGCACCTTTTTAATCTGTGGCAGTTTCACTTTTTCATCATAAGGAAATTCATTTTCAAAATATTCACAAGTTGCAAAAAAATCAAAAAACTTGAACCGTTCTTTGGGCAAACTCATTGTTTCTTTGTTTTCATAATCAGTATATTCAAAAAGATATTTTCGTGTTCCACGCCCTTTGATCTGGACAAAATCGGCCGGACTAAAAACTGGACGCATCAGGGCGATATTCAAAAGGTCTTGGCAATCATAGCCGGTCGTCATCATGCCTACAGTTACAGCAACGCGAGTTTTGCTAGTGTCATATCCTTCGGGCTTTTTCGCCTGGCCACCAAGACGATTATTGGAAAAATTGATCGTCATCTGCTGGGCATTGGAAACTTGCGATGTAACTTGTATGGCAAAATCTGACTGTCCGTATTGCTCGGGCCACTTTTCAAAAGCGAAGCGATTGAGAATATTGGTAATTCTGGCTGCGTGTTTTTGGGAAACACAAAAGACAATCGATTTTCCGAACAGTTCAACTCCGTTTTGCTTAGCGACTGGATCATATAAACTATTATCAATAAACGCCTTGCACATCGCAATATTTGTTTCTTCATTGAAAAATTTGCGCTCATAGTGCCTTTCATTAAAAATCTCATCCACTGCCTCGCCTTCATCGGTCGTGGTATGCACGGCATAACCTTTTTCTGAAAGCAGTTCGGTGGTGATGTCCGTTCGCGCGTCAACAATAATCGGGTTGATCAAAAATCCATCATTCACTCCCGCCACCAAATCATAGCGAAAAGTCGGCTCGCCGGATTCACAACCAAAAGTGGTGTAGGTATTCAAAAGTAACCGGCGCTCAAATTCTCTTTGCGTGTCCGCGCCTTCGGCGTCAAAACCTTTCAGATAATCTTTTGGCGTGGCGGTCAGTCCCAATTTATAGCCGACAAAATATTCAAACACGGCGCGACTGTTTCCGCCAATTGAACGATGGGCTTCGTCAGAAATAACCAATTCGAAATCAGTCGGTGAAAATTCTTTTTTATACCTATCCCCGGCCATAAAAGTTTGAATGGTCGAAACGACCACGCTGGCATTTTGCCAAGAATCACGATTGTCTTTGTAGATCACACTGCGAAAATCTTTTCCCAGATATTGCGCAAAAGCTTTTTGCGCCTGATCCTCAAGCTCAAGACGATCGACTAAAAATAGAATTCGACGCGCATTGCCTGATTTCAAAAAAAGTTTAATGACAGCCGCCGAGATGAGTGTTTTGCCTGTGCCGGTGGCCATTTCAAATAAAAATCTTTGCTTGCCTTCTTTCGCCGAAGCTTGCAAACTCTTAATTGCTTGCACTTGATATGGGCGCAATTGTTTCAAATTATTATTTTTCAAAAATTCCGCCCTTGTGTTTTCGTCTTGAAAAGCCGGATCGTTTTTGCATCCGGGCATCTGCGTTTCAATAATATAATTCTCATCAATAAAAATTTTGACCAACTCTTCGGGATTGGGAGTATATTTTTCATATTGCGTGATGGAATCTTGTGTTGGAAAACGAGAAATCGTGTCGGGATTGCCATGCTTCGTATCCCAAAGATAGTGGATATTGCCATTGGAAAGAATCACAAAACGAGCGCCGGCATTGCGAGCATAGTTTCGTGCCTGTTCTTTGGCGGACAATGGATCGACTGCTTCGCGCTTCGCCTCAACCACAACCAACGCCCTGCCGTCCTTGTCGAGCAAAAGAAAATCAATAAAGCCATGCGCTTCATGCTCAAAATCGTCGCCCAGCTCGGAATATTTGACGCCTGGCTCTAGTTGGATATTGGCTTTGCCATTTTTATCATCTTCAAAACGCCACCCCGCTTCTTCAAGGTGCTTGTTTATTTTAATCCGCGCACTGGCTTCTTTTCGCATATTTTTATTTCTTACTCCAATAATCCCTAACATTCAACCCGCCTCTGACTCTTTTGACGACCACCTTTTGTTTTTCCCTCCAGCCGAGCTCACGCACAGTTTCAATCGGCAAGGTCAGTCCGATCGAGCCGTTACCAGATTTGGTCAGTTTGCGGATATTTTTTTCGGTTGCTTTTTTGTTTGCCATATAATTTTTATAATTACTGAATTAATTCCTGAATTCCCGCTAGGGGCAATCAGGGATTACTGCGCCCTCTCTAAAGCCTACCCTAAGTTTACAACAAATTACGGCTTTAGTAAAACAAAAAGCCTCCGACAAAAAAATCCCGCCACTGCGCGGGATTATCGGTTTTTGTGATATTTTGTGTTTTTGCGGGGATGGTCCCGCCGTGGCGGGATGACCTACATTTTCTTTTGCGGGGACGGCCGGACTCGAACCGGTGACCTACTGCGTGACAGGCAGTCGCTCTAACCAACTGAGCTACGCCCCCGTGGATTATTCTATTTTTTAATTTGTACCTACTGCGTGGCAGTCCGCCGGCTGGCGGATCTAACCTCCGCCCGAGGCG
>Ga0172379_10011724_pt1 | contig 10372 bp, 12 predicted proteins | sample GrowelOW334metaG_FD_119756 | JGI IMG/M metagenome (GOLD analysis project Ga0172379, IMG submission 119756) | Groundwater microbial communities from an aquifer near a municipal landfill in Southern Ontario, Canada - Groundwater well OW334 metaG | ecosystem: Environmental > Aquatic > Deep...
AACAATAGGGCTCTGTCACAAATTGCTTTCTAGATTGTCATGTTTTTGGTCAGGATTATTCAAGGACGCAATCCAATTGAGTAGGACCAATCTGCTATACTTTAGCCATGAACAAGAAAAAGATCTTCGTTTGGGCTCTTTACGATTTCGCCAATTCGATCGTCATGATCGCTTTTTTTCTTTATTTTTCCCAATGGCTGGTTATTGACCGCGGAATCTCCGACTTCTGGTTCAATCTGACCTTGACCGCCGCCAGTTTGCTTTTTCTTTTGGTCGGACCAGTACTCGGGTCCATTGCGGACAAAACGAACAACAAAATAAAAGGAATCAGAATAACTACCATTACGGTTACTATCCTGTATCTTATTACCGGCTCAATCGCAACTTTTTTCCCGAATTACGACATCCTGGCCGCTATTTTCTTCACACTCTCCACGGCTGTTTACTTACTCTCCTTTACTTATTACAATGCATTCCTCAAAGATTTGGCCCCGCCGAAAAAAAGAGGAGCTGTTTCCGGCTGGGGTCTCTTCGGCAATTATCTGGGTCAAATAGCCGCGATCTTGATCGCTCTACCTTTCGTGACCGGCGCCATTCATTTGTGGGGCGCGGCCGGCCGGGCCCAAGCCTTTATTCCGGCCACGATTATCTTTTTTCTGCTTTCCCTGCCGCTCCTTTTTACTTTCAAGGATGCCGCGCCCGACAAAATCATACCCGCCAATTTCGCCGCGGAATACAGGAATATCTGGTCATCATTCAAGAACTTGTGCCGAAATTCTTACATTGGTCGCTTCTTCTTAGCTTACTTCTTTTTCAACGACGCCGTCCTCACAGCCGCCAACAACTTTCCCATTTACATGGAAAGAGTTTTTGGAGCCGATGACACCTTCAAAAGTTATGTCATGCTCGGCATTCTCATAACTTCCGCTATCGGATCTCTCTTGTCCGGTTGGGTGGCTGACCGGATCGGTCACAAGAAAACCTTGATGATTATTCTTGGCGGTTGGATCGTCATCTTCCCTCTTCTGGCCTTCACTTCAAGTCTAACCATACTCGTTGTCATAACAGTCATCATGGGTCTTTGGTTCGGTTCGGCCTGGACTGTGACGCGGGCCATGGTTATAGACTTTGCTCCCGACCACCAGGTCGGCCAATCTCTTTCCTATTTTACCCTGATGGAGCGTTTCGCCACTCTTGTTGGGCCACTCACCTGGGGTCTCATCGTGGTCTATGCCCCGCAGACCCATTCTTTCAACTATCGAGGTGCGGCTTTTGCCATGGTCCTCTTCATTATTATAGGATTGCTTATTGCACAAAAACTGCCTGGAAAAAGCCTTAGCGAAAGCAAGGGTTTGTAAAACTCTACCTACTCATAAACCTCATGATCACCCACGCTGAGCAACGCCGCTGTTTTCTTATCCAGGTATTTAAAAATCACCCGAAACTTGTAATTAACGGAAAAACCATATCGATCGCGTAAGCGTCCGTGAAGCTTATGAACCTTCAGGGCCTTATGATTATTCCTGTCTCTGAATAAATTAATCTTTGCCTTAACTTCTTCCTGGAGAGAAGATACAAGTTTGTTGTATAGCCGAATAAACTCGGATGTGTATTTCACCGTTATATCCATATCTATTGAGCGTACATTTTAGCCAGTTCATCCAGATCACCTTCGAAAAGCTTCCCCTCTCGAGCTTCCTGCTCGGCCCGCAAAACGGAATTGACCGCCTCGTCTTCTCGGAGCTTGATCAGGGCTTTGCGAACAACATCGGCTTTGTTGGCGCCATAGCCGCTGCCGATCATCTTTTCGATGAATTCTTCGAGAAAAGCCGGTAAGGGGACGGATATAGTAGACATTGTTTAAGAGGTTATATGATAATGTAATATGATTTTATCATATATGCACTTTGATTACAAGCAATTAATGGACAAAAAAGCCCCGACTGCCGGGGCCCCTCAGGCTACTGAGGTTGTAAAACAAGAACCTCGATAAGATCAGACGGAATGTGTATTTCAACATTCTTCACCCCTTTGCTGTCACTATCCATTAGGACTATAGGACAGTTATGCTTCCTACCTTTTTCGAAGCGAACAATCGTCCCCGTAGCACCATGGGTATAGACGTGTGCATCTCCGTTTGTAGCAAATCTCTCTGGTTTCAAGCTAATCTTGTCACCGACCTTCAAATCAGTATCCATAATCATCTCCACTTGATTGTTCAAAGAACCAAAACAAAAAGCCCCTCCTCAGGGCTCTTTGCGTCAACAATAACGGAAATAGCCCTACGAGTTCGTAGATGTAAAGCTAAAGCCGCTAAAGAATGACATTTTCATTTGTCAGAATTATACACGACCATTGTTTGTTGGCAAGGCGAATTATCACTTATTCCTTCTCAAACTTGAAAGTAGCAACCTTTCCGTAGCCAATTCCCCGTTGACCAAGCCACGGTGGCTATCATGGTAAATTTCAATTAACTTCCTTGAAAGTTCAGCCAATTCGGGGGCCGAATAATTGGCCGCTCCTTTTTTAGCTTTACTGTAAACAAAGGGACTTAAACCAGCTTCGGTGGCCGACTTAGCATCACGAGCCAAGATCATAGACTTAACTTGCCAGAAAAGCGTGCCGATAATGCTTTCGGGCTCGAGATCATTGTCTATAGCTTCCCTATATATCGCCCAAGCTCGGCCAGCCTCTCGCGAACCGATTGCATCAGCCAGTGAGAAAATATTAAATTCCTTTTTACCTGAAGATTTGGCTTCCGCTTTGCCATAACCATAACCAGAAGCAACCGGCAGATCAGTCACAACCACTTTCTCGGCTCCCTTCTCATAAGCTTTCTTGAGGTCAGCCTTGACCTTGCCTTCAGAGATTATGAAAATATTATCTGACTCATTCATAGCCGAAAGAAAATCAGGTAGCTTATCCAAAGCTTCGGCATTCTCCGAAGGATTGTCCAGGAAAATAATATACTTATTGGAAAAAAGACCCTGGCCGCCCAAATGTCCTTCGATAAGATTGACACTAAGTTCTTCCGGATTAACTTTGACGAAAGCGGCGTCCGGTCTTTTCATCCGCAAAGAATCAGCCAAGGCTCGGGCCTTTTGGGAAGATTTTTCTTTGTCCGTGCCGTGGAAGATGTATAGCATATTATTTTAACTCTCCCCAATTGTTCCCGATACTGGCCGAAGCCTTGAGAACTATCCCCTTGGTCTCTTTCGGGTCCATCACACTTTCCATTATCTTCTCAATCTCAGGTGCAATCTTCTCCGCTTTATCAGAAACAATCTCATAAATCAATTCATCGTGGACTTGGAGCAAGGGGAAAACTTCCTTTTCCAATTTATTCTTCTTCAAATACTCGTCTATCCTGATCAAAGCCAGCTTGATAACATCGGCTTCCGTGCCTTGGATGGGCGCGTTAATAGCCATTCTCTCGGCCGCCGCTTTGATATAAGGAATTTTAGAATGAATGCCTTCAAAATAGCGCCGTCTGCTATAGAAAGTTTCTGTGTAACCGCGAGCAGCTGTCTCTTTCTTAACATCATCCAAATATTTGGCCAAAGTGGAAAAGGTTTCAAAATAACTATTAAGAAACTCCTGAGCTTCGGCCCGAGTCGTGCCCAGATTCTGTTGCAAAGCCGTGACTCCCATGCCGTAAATAATGCCGAAGTTAATTACCTTAGCTTGGCGGCGCATCGTCGGAGTTACTTCGGCCAGAGGGACTTTGAAAACGAAAGAGGCGACCGAAGTATGGATATCTTCGCCTTTCTGAAAAATTTCAATCAGTTTTTCGTCACCGGAAAGGAAAGCGGCGATTCGCAGTTCCATCTGTGAATAGTCGAAACTGCAGAGAGAGAAACCTTTCTCGGCCACAAAAGCTCCCCGGATCGCCCGTCCCAGTTCTGTTTTAATGGGAATATTCTGCAAATTGGGATTTTGTGAAGCCATCCGGCCAGTGGTTGATCCCGAAGAAATAAAGTTGGTATGGAGCCTATCATTACCGTCAAGAAGGGGCGGAATGGCGTCAATATAAGTCGAAAGCAGTTTCTGAAGTTCGCGGTACTCGAAAATCAAGGGTACGATAGGATGCAAGTCGCGCAACTTTTCCAATTCCGATTCGCGGGTCGAGCGGGCCCCACCGGAAGTCTTCTTCATGTTCTTTCCACTCAATTGCAGCTTGTCGAAAAGAACCTCGCCCAACTGCTTGGGAGAATTGATATTGAATTCCATACCCGCCAATTCCACGATTTTCTTTTCCAAAGACGAGGCTTGGGCGTGATAAGTTTTGGCCAGATGGGCCAAGACGGCCCGATCGATCTTCACTCCCCTTTCTTCCATCCTATGAACGATGGGGATGAGCGGCAATTCGATCTCTTCATAAACTTTTCGCAAATTCTTTTTATCAAGCTCCTCGAAAATCATTTTTTTGGCCAAACCGAAATCCTGAGCATGACCATAATTCAAAATATCCTCAAGCTTGGGATTGGTAAGATTGGAATCGACCAACCAAAGGGCAAGGCTGGTTTGCTCGAGGTCGGCAGGGTCAACATTTGACGAATCATCAGTTTCTTTTTTGGCTTCTCCCACGAAATCAAAAGCACTATTAGTCTCATATCGCTTAATCCCCTTTTCCAACCGTTGATTCAGTGTCCTGAATTCCAACACTGACCAAAGAGCGCCGATCTTCTTCGGCTCCAAAGCTTGAATGAAAGTCTTTTCCGGCAAAGTGAAGGTAATAGGCGCATCACGGCGGATCGTGGCCAGCATCTTACTGAATTCGGCCTCTTCCTTGTTGTCCTTTAAGAGTTGAATGATTCGCGGCGTCAGGCCGGCTTTTTTGAATTTCTCGTCGCCACCGCCGCCCGCAGATGATTCTAATTCTTTATAAATATTTTCAATTGATCCGAAAGTTGTAATTAGAATCGTAGCCGTCTTTTCACCAATTCCCTTAACGCCAATAATATTATCTGATGGATCGCCTCGCAAACCTTTGTAGTCAGGAATAAGTTCCGGCCCAAAGCCAAAGCGGGTCCGGACTGCTTCCTCATCATACATGATCGTGTCATTCAAGCCTTTCTTCAGAGTATAAACTTTGACATCCTTGCCGCTCACCAATTGCAAGGTGTCCATGTCGCCGGAAGCGATGATGACCTCAAGGTTGTGGTTTGTGTCATTCCCGCGAAGGCGGGAATCCAGGATAGAACCATTTAATTCAGACGCTTCGGTTACATCCTGGACCCCCGCCTTCGCGGGGGTGACAACAGTTGCAGAATTGACACCTTTACGCACCTGCTCCACGATCGTCCCCAGCATATCGTCGGCCTCGAAGCCTTGTTTGTCATAGATAGGAATACTGAAAGCGGTAAAAATATCGCTCGAGCTATTCATTTGGGCGATAAGATCATCATCGATCGCTTTTCTCTGAGCCTTATACTCTTTGTAAATCTCATGACGGTAAGTCGGCCCTTTGAGGTCGTAACAGGCCACGACATAATCAGGCTTCAGGTCTTCGATAATCTTAATAAGCATAGTCGAGAGGCCATAAAGAGCACCCGTTGGCTCACCTTTAGCTGTGGCAAAGTCAGGAAGGGCGTGATAGGCCCGGTGCAAAATGGCGTGAGCATCGAGAAGAATAAGTCTTTTCTGAACTTGGCCTTTGGTTTTGGATGAATTAGCTGTCATATAACCATTGTAGCATTTTCACTTCTTCGAGGCCTCGCCTCGATAATTCATCCACTATCCACAGTCTTTGATCATTTCCCTTTGCTTGACAGTGCTATAATTATCTTGAAATGGCTAGTGATTTCCTTAACGCACCAATTTTGCCCGGAGGAATGCCGGTCAAGAAACAGCATCATCGCCTACTGATGACCGTTCTTGTTGTGGTTGTCATTGCCGCCATTGCAATTTGGTACGAATTGCTTTTTGGGATTAATAGCAACGAGAGCGGATATAACGCAGCCTCGAACAATAAATCAGAGATTGCCGCCCAAGCCGCGATAGTCAAACAATTAAATGACGCCGTTGTTCCACCCAACAAAAAAGAAGAGGACCTGACAATTAAACTTTTAGAGTCTTCCGTCACAAAACCAAACAAATCCGCGAGCGATATAGATCTTGAGCTTTTGGAAAAATCAATTGTCAAATAAGTAATAATTACAAAAAATGAAAACAAATAAATCAACTCTTGTCCGAATTCTTTCTTTGACCGGTTTCCTGCTCGGCGCTTTCGCCCTTTCGGCCGTTGCCGACACTTGGGTCGCTCCCGGTTGTGCGGCCCCAAATTGTAATACCCCCGCCCCCATCAACCTTGGCCCCGATCGCCAGGTCAAAAGTGGCGGAGTCAATATCGGCGGGTCCATGTCGGTCATGCAAACCGCCAACCCAACAACAGGATTCGCTCTTGATGTGAACGGTCACGGCAGATTCCTTGGTCTTAGCGTTCCCTTCGGCATGGTCACCACCAAGGACCTTAGGATAAGTGGCGGAGACATTTCTGCTGGGAATGTCCTTGTCGCCACAGGCACGGTAGGAGTTGCCGAATGGACCCATCCTTCCAAACTCAATATTGCCCAGTCAAATACCGGCACCAAACCAGTGCGAGACGGTTCAATTCCAACCTCAGGCATAGCTGATCTTGGATCAGACTGGAAGATGATTCAAATTCTTGGTTCATATGCTCAAAGCGATAATGGTCCTGCCGGCGGCTATATCTACAAAACCGACACCGGTATTCGCGCCGCTTTATATGGTGCCACTGATTTTTACTACAACTTCGATGTTGATTCGACAAGAAAATGTTCGAGCACTCCTGGTTCAGGATCACCTATTGTCGCACACTCCTTGTGTGCCAAATTACAGGGCAGCAATCTTATTATCGAGACTGGTTCGTTAATATCAGTCGTATATGTCGTCATGAACTAAACAGCTTTGGCTTCAACTATAAATTTCAAAACACGGGACAGATCGTCCTGTGTTTTCATTTCTATCCAAACATGTGTCTCCTCCGGACTGATCCCCACCTTTTCCGGCCATTCGATCATAATGAGATTACCTTTGTCCTTTTTTAGTTCCTCCAAACCAAGAACTTTCACATCATCCCTCTTTTCCAAACGGTAGGCGTCAATATGGATAAGCTTTTTCCAGGGGTACGCAGAGGTTAAACCTCTGTCATCTTGTCGAGGAGAGACCTCTGCAAATTGGCCACCCCCTGGAATTACATAAATCTTCATCAAGACGAAAGTGGGACTTGTAACCGTCTCTTTGATTCCCAATTCTTTGGCCACGGCTTTGACGAAAGCCGTCTTCCCTGCACCCAATTCACCATAAAGACCCACTGTCAAAGCGGCCGACGCTGGGCCAAAATCACTAGAATTATCCTTGAACTTTTCCCGGCCAGTCGAAATTTCCTTTAGCCAATCTTTGGCTATTTGCTGTGTCTCTTCCAATGAATGGGAAACGATTTTCATAATTTAAATATAATAGCGCATCTTAGAGGTCCTACCTAGGTGGAACCTCTCGGTATAAACAAATATGCCGCTCTTCCCCGAAGTGGGAAAAGCGGCCAAAGCCTTTAAGGAACCCTCATCTACCGTAGTGGTACTGGCCACCGCCGCTGTTCCCGAAGCCCAGATCACTCTGAACTTGGTTGTACTGTCGAAGCTCGGCCCCTCGAGAGCTGAGGCCCGGACCCATCGGGTACCCACCGCCGTACATTCCCTCACCCCACGCACCAGTAGAACGAATGTGACTTTCGACACTGATAAACCCTCTCCGGTTGTTATAGGCACCAGCGGCCCCGGGTTGCCCCAAATGAATACTCGTATCACTGTACGAGTACCCGCCGGGCCTCGTTTCTTTAATGTGCATGAACGAGGTGCACCCGGAGGTGCATACGAGGGCAAAGAGAACGGCGACCAGTGCCAACAAATTTCTAATCGATTTCATGTCAAAATTCCTTGTTTTTCTTCCTGAGATCATTCCCAGGATTCGCCCACTATTATAGCACACCTTATATGTAAAAGTCAAGGATTACACGAGAAGTGGCGAAACAGCCTGATTTGGAGCTTTTTTCGAGACTTTGCAGAGGTCCTCTACAAATGCTGAGCAAGGCCCGGCCCACGACAAAGCCCTGATTCATCATTCTCTTCTTACCTCCAAGCTCCTAGCTCTTTTCTTCCTTCTCCTCCCTCTCCCCAACCACCCATCCCTCACTCTCCCCGATACGCTATAATATCCCCATGACTCTCTCCTTCGACGAAGACAAGTCCAATCGCAAGCTGGCCGACCTTCTTCATAAAGAAGAAGAGGACCTGGTCCAGATTCTTTCCGGTAAATACGGCATTGAATACGTCAATCTGACCGTTACGCCCGTTAATGCCGATGCTTTGCGTTTGATCCCCGAAGCCACCGCCCGGGAAACCCAGACCGCGTCTTTTGCTTTGTCAGATAAGAAAGTTAAAGTAGCTGTTCGCAATCCCCAAGACGAGAAAACCCAGGCTGTTGTTGAAAATTTGAAGACCAAGGGTTACGAGCCGACAATGGAAATGGCCTCAGGTCAGAGCTTAGAGAAAGCTTGGCAAACTTACAGTGACCTTTCTTTCGCCTATGAAAGCAAAGCTGGTTCACTGGAAATTTCCAACGAACAAATAGTTGAGATCATTAGCCAAGCCAAAAGCTTGCCAGATGTTATTTCTATATTACAAACCACCATTGCCGCCAAGAAAAGCTATCGCATTTCCAAGATCCTAGAGACGACCGTGGCCGGAGCCATCGGCATCGAAGCCTCCGATATCCACTTCGAACCCGAGGAAAATTATGTCCGTCTCCGCTATCGCCTCGACGGCGTTCTTCATGAACTCATCCAGTTCGATAAGGAAACTTACGCCCTCTTGGTCTCCCGGATCAAACTGATCTCCGGTCTTAAACTCAATATTCGACAGGATTCCCAAGACGGCCGCTTCAGCATCCGCCTGCCGGAAAACGAGATCGAGATCCGCGTCTCCATCCTGCCCGGCGCTTATAACGAATCGATCGTCATGAGTATTTTGAATCCCAAATCCATCGAAGTTCCCCTGGAATCGCTCGGCATCGGTCCCAAACTTCTTGGCATTCTCGAAAAGGAAATGAACCGCCCCAACGGCATGATCTTAACGACCGGTCCGACCGGCTCCGGCAAGACTACGACTTTGTACGCCTTTTTGAAAAAGGTTTACACGCCCGACGTGAAAATCATCACCATCGAAGATCCGATCGAATATCATCTGCCGGGCATTGTTCAGACTCAAGTCAACGAGAAAGGTTATAACTTCCTTGAAGGACTCCGGGCGGCCGTCCGCCAAGATCCGGACATCATCATGGTCGGTGAAATTCGCGACAATGAGACGGCCGAGATCGCCGTTAATTCCGCTTCGACCGGCCACCTGGTCTTCTCAACCCTTCACACCAACAACGCCGCCGGTACCTTCCCTCGCCTGATCGAGCTTGGTGTCAATTCCAAAGTCATCACTTCAGCTCTCCGTGTAGCTATGGCTCAGAGGCTAGCTCGCAAGCTTTGCACTTTTTGTCGCAAAAAAATTCCCCTTGACGGTGAAAATCAAAAGGAGATTGAAACTGTTCTTTCAGAAATAGAAGACAAGTCTTTGATTCCAGAGAACCGAAATAGTATCTGGCAAGCAGTTGGTTGTCCCAAATGTAACCTGACTGGCTACAAAGGCCGGATCGGTATATACGAAGCGATCTTGACCGACGCCAAGATCGAGAATGCCGTCGAAATGAATCCCAGCGAAAGAGAAGTCTGGGCCGCGACCAAAGGTCAAGGTATTCCCACCATGAAGCAGGATGGGGTTCTCAAGATTCTCCAAGGCATTACTTCGATTGAAGAATTGGAAAGGGTTATTTCATTGGTAGACTAAGGATGTTTAAAGGTTTTTTGAGTGACCCCTTACGCCCTTTTAAGCCCCGAGGACATTCTGCGCCCAATGTACTGCTGCATTTTCCAAAGTTTGAGTGAATCCCTGGAGCGAGAACTTTGTGAAAATGCCAGTACATTGGAAGCGGAGCCGCAGGGGCGCAAAAGGGTGTAAGGGGTCGCGATAAAAAACTAAAACGTTCTATTTAAATTTATTGACAAGTCTTCAATATCGCTTTAATCGTTTGTTATCCACAAAGAAAATTGCTTTACCACCTAAGGGAGCGGTAGGATGCGAACAGGCTTGAAAAGAAAGTGAGCGCGAGAATCTCTAAGCAATATCTTGACGCATGATGCGTCGAGCGAGGCAGAGTCCCGAGGATAATTTCAGTAAATCAACGCAAGCGTTGCAACCAAAATGTCCTTAGCACTATGCCCAAACCTGGGAAGGCCATTGCTTAG
>Ga0172379_10011725_pt1 | contig 10372 bp, 13 predicted proteins | sample GrowelOW334metaG_FD_119756 | JGI IMG/M metagenome (GOLD analysis project Ga0172379, IMG submission 119756) | Groundwater microbial communities from an aquifer near a municipal landfill in Southern Ontario, Canada - Groundwater well OW334 metaG | ecosystem: Environmental > Aquatic > Deep...
AAGTATAATTGTTTCGAAGTCAAACCCGATCTCCAAGACGATTATCACCACCATCTTAATATTGAAAAAGAAATTCGCGCCCAATGTGGGTATGGGGCAAAAGTCTCACTCCCGAACCACCTCGAATTAGTCTTGTGATCGTACCATTCACTTTTTATTATCTTATGATTAAACTTTACTTATGAGCAAATTATCTTCTGCTTATTCGTGTGATTTGAGTATCTTAAATCCCATGTATCCCGTGCCGACTATCGAACAATTAATGATGACATTGAAAAAAATTGTGATTGATTATCCTCGCCCGTTTACTTCCAAACGTCTTCGGGATGATATTGCTCGCAGTTTGTTCCCTTCGCGTGCCCGTAAGATCACCAAACAAACTTGGGCTAAAACCGATGCGGGACAAACCATTTATCGTTGTGTGATGAATTTTATTAAAATGAGTAAATTTCTCACTCAACATCGTCAAAGTGGCACTATTTTGTTTTTTGAATATCATGGTGATGCTACCGATCCTGCTTTTGATGCAATTACTCGATGTGAGCATACATTTCATGAACGTGTCCACTATGAACCGAATTTGACTCTTTCTATAAGTCTAACTGGGGATCAACAAACAACGTCGACTTCTCTCCTTCCATGGCAAGTGCGGTGGTTAAAAACATTAACCAATAATAAATCCCAATTTATCCGCCAATATCTTGAACATTGGCTGACTTTTTGGGAAGGCTTATCTCCGCCCACAGCGGAAGACATGAACAATCCAAATCAAAATCAAATTGTGACGTTTAATCTGACGAAAAAACAGATTCAACGGGCGGATGAATTAGTACGAAAAAAGATCTTTAATTCGCGGGCACAAGTGATTTTGATGTTAATCAATACGATGTATCAAGATGAATATTTTGATACCAAACCGAACTAACTTTTTTAACTCTTTTTCGCTTTAATCTCTCATGAATCGTGCAAAAATTCACAAGAACATGAAAATGATCCTGAACCGGGACGGACAACCCTACGAGTGTGCCAATCCTAACTCGGTCAAAAATCCGCTCTATTATCAACCATGGTATTATTCGCTGCCCGTGAATTGTATCTTTAAAATCCCTGCATTGAAATCCGAACTCGAAGCCCAAATCTTACGCAAAATGAACTGGGATCGGTTTGTGTTCCAATTTCCACCGTATATTGATTTGGTGACCAAGACCAAGACATTTATCAATCTCGATAAGAGTATCTTAGATCGGATTGAGATCCAATCCCCGCGGATGGGGCATGAGCGGATTTATCCCAAAGCTCTCCCGATTCGGACGCGAAATACGATCATTAATGCGTGGAAGCGGTATCGAACCTATCTTGGGATCGATGATTCCATGCAGAAGACTTTTCCACTGTTCTGGGCGATATTGCGGGATTCTTATATTACCAACTATCTCAATGCCAAGAACAATCGCCAAGTCACCAAAATGCAGAAAAACTTGCTCTTTTTATTGACCAAAGTCACTGCGTTACTCTCGGAGATGTTTGATATGGTGAAAGAAAACGTCGAGCCATGGAATCCCCAGTTAGCGACCACCCAAAACATTAATCTCTTGAATCGAGTCCGTCAATTCTTAGAACCAATCCTTTCCCCTGAAAATGATCCCGAAGCCCCGAATCTACTCTATCTCCCCGAAGGCAAAGATCCCGAATTTCATGTTCAATGATCGTACTATCATCTTTATAAATGTTCTTTGGTTCTTTTTTAATATGACGACAGTTTTAGATGCACAGAATGATCACTGTCCCGACTGTCATGTACAGTTGTTGACATTTGATAACGAACGCACGTGCCCGAATTGTGGGTGGGTGGTCTCCGATTTTGAACTGAGCCCGTATATCGTGTTAAAAGACCATAAACGGGATAGCAAACGATTCCCGAATGAAATCCCTCGCTTTCCCGCGTTTGCGTGCGAGCTCGGGTCTGCTCATATGTATAGTAATTCTCTCATGCGTCATAAATTTCGGGGAAGTCGGTTTGCCGCCGATAACATTCAACGACGGATTGTCTATATTTTGATTCATATTGTGCGCACGGGCGACCGTCTTAATCTGCCGCCCGCATTTATTAATGAAGCTCGGATTCTTTTTTGGAAGCGCAAACATGATTATAATGTGATGTCATGGACGGGAGCATCGTGTTTGTGGTATGTAATGCAGATCCATCATTATTCCATTTCATATGAAGAATTTGCCGATATGTGGACATATTTGATTTTTTCCATGACTGCAACCCAATTACGGAGTACTTACCACAAATTATTCCAAAAAGTAAATCGTGATACCCGGACTTGTATTATTCTACAAATCCATAAATATTTAGACATGCATCCACAAGAATTGGTGATCTTGGATCCATGTATGAAAATGTTAGCCTATTTTTTTCCCAAACTTTCAGGACACTCTCCCACCATTATTGCCAGTAGCATTTTATATTTCCAATTAAAACGGCACAAATTTTCGATTTGTCAGCATACGATGTCGGAGTTTTTTGGCCACACAGAAGTCTCATTGCGGAATCTCGTTCATTATTTTCAAAAGCACATTCCAGCTAAAACTATTTAAATCTTTTTTTCACTTTATTTAGTGAATAATGTCAAACGAATCCGATGCTCTTAAACAAGCACTCTCCTTTGTCACGGGCAAGAAATTTAGCAATACGCTCCCTCCACTGAAACCCCCCAACCCACAAAATGCTCAAAGCGACCAAGAAATAATCGACGATCCGCCCGAAGCGACCTATTACAATTCGTATGAAGGATCAATTCTCTATCCGCCCGATCCACAAAATGGGAAAAAATATTATCATGGTGAAATGCTTCCGACGGGTCACCGAGCGAATTGTCCAATCTTAACCGATGATGAATGGGCTGCGAAATATGAACGCTTTCCAAAAAAAGAACGGGTCTGGAATGCCAAACGCAAATGTTTAGAAAATAAAACCACATATCCTCCCGTCACATTGGGAGCGGTAGATAAATATTTCATGGATATTCTCAATCAACATGATCGGGCGATTATCCTTGCCTTTCGGGCTGCCCATAAATCCGTCAATGTGCAAAGGAAGACTAAACGAATGATCTTAGATTGTCATTTAACGGTAGTCTATTATGGAGATACTTTTGATCATGCCGATTCGTTTTCTGCCAGTTTACGACGGGAAATGACATATAATGCGAATATTCTTCGTGATTATGGGTATGTCTTAGATGATGACCAAACCAATCGGACTAATAAAATGTTTTTTGTGTGGCAAAAAAATGATGCTGTCCGTGATCCTGGTTTAACCGTCGGAAGTATGGATGGAACAGGACAAATGGGTGGTCACCCCGATGTGATTGTTTTGGATGATGTTATCAATGAAAAATCCAAAAATTCCACAGCTCGTTTAGATGGTGCCAAAGATTGGTTTACCCGTCAAGTCGAACCGATGGCCAAAGATAACACTTATATTTGGATTGTTGGCACAATCAAAGACTCCAAAGATCTCTATTATGAATTAGAACAAACCCGTATGTGGTATGTCGAGAAACTCAAAGGAATTATGGAGTGGCCGAATCAAAACCAACAAATCCCCGGTGAATCGCATAATCTCAAGAATCAATGGTATTACACCTATTTTCAAAGCCCCCATGATAAAGAACCCATGATTCGCGGAGTCGCGGGTCTCATTGGCGGTAAAGTCTCTTTTTTGGAATATAATAACAATCAATGGTCATGGGAAGGACGCACCCAATATTACCAAAATGATGATCAAGCAAAAGGACTCGATAAGAACCGCATGGCAATGCAAGAATTTTTGCTCCGTCGTCAAGCGATTGGGATTGAAGCGTTTGAATCTGAATTTCAAATGAATGTCGTCAAACTCACGGGCAATATGTTGAACTTTGACAATATTCGGTTGTTTAATATCAATGATCCGAGTTTAGGCTATTTGGAAGAACTGAAACTCAATTGTGTGGCATTTTATGATCAAGCTCTTGGGCACTCGAATGAAGCAGATTATAATTGTGTGTCCGTTGTCGCCAATTATCTCGATGAATATTATATCTTAGATTTATTTGTCTGGAAAAATACGGGGAATGGGGTGTTAGGGAAACAACTCGTATTGGATGGGATTTTGCAATTATATCCCTATATCTCACTTTTAGCCATTGAAGCTGACATGGCGCAAACATCCGATGCAGAAATGTTAGTGCGATATTTTGAGCAAAAAGGAGTCAATGTCAAAGGACTCTATCAAAATCGTTTCGATACTTCCGAAGATAAAGATTCATCGTCTAAAGTGGTCTTGGATTTTGATGGGATTAAAGTCAAAGCTTCAAAGAAAGGGAAAATTCAGCGGATTTATAACCAATGGCAAGGTCGTCTCTTATCTAATCGTATCTTTATGCGGGAAGGCATTAGTCAAGAAGCTATGAATGAATTTAACAATGAACGCTCGTTTCCGCTCTGTGATCATTTCGATGTATTAGACGCAACGGGTTCTGCTATGGATCAATCCGATAAAGGATCAAGCCAAATTCATTTCTTTGGGGAATAAAAGAAGTGATCTCCATCACAGCACCCATCACCCTCTCCTACTTGTAATTCGCAAGTAACCGCAGTTACCGTTGAACCGTTCGACCAGACTCGGGGATGATCATTTGAAGATCTTAGGTGGTATAAGAATATCCCAAGAAGGGATAATAATAGATGGATGCTGTTTGTTTTGGTACAGCATACCAGAAACCATTCCAGTTGTTTTTGAGACCCGGAACAAACGGAGCAAACGGAGCAAACCGAGTTAGTTGACATGGTTTGTTTAAAGTAGCGGGCACAAGACCATGAAAAGCCGTCGAGATGTTAATGAGAACAACCCTATGAAAAATAAGTCTTAATTCCTATAAAAAGATTGTCATACAACCGATTGAGAATTGAAGGGCATGGTTTATCATAATCATCGATTGCTCTCCGATTTACTTTCCACCTTTACAAGAGTCTATGATCGGTAGACACAATAGCGTTAGCCCCGAACGCTCCGAGTGATCTTCCAAAGGTATAGACCAATGGCTCGGCTCTATGTATAGATAGATCAAAAGAGTATAAAAAGATATTTAATTCTTTCGATCAAACTCTAACTGCCCGCCATCGATGATTTGGCGACCAAAGATATAGTTGGACGGTTTGGGTTTGCACATATGCTTCCGGGTAGCGGTTTGTCCCCCATAAAGTTTACCCTCTTTCAATAGAAAGACTTGTGGCATAAATAACATAACCAATACTTTTTCAAATTCGTCCATGGATGTATGTTCCACCACAATATGCGCAGGACGTTTGATCACCGATTGAAGAGTGGTTAAATAAGCAAAAAAATCTTCTTGACAGCGAAGAGAGATACGAATCCAATCTTCGCCATTTTTACAATGCCATAGATTATACATTAGTGTAAGCAGTCCTTTTCGTAAGTGCATGATTTACAGAGATAAGTTACATTCCGCATTAATGGTTTTATAATAGGTTCTTGATCTTTGGGACGATAAATCGGACACAAGATTAAATATTGAGCATGAATGATTTGATTGCACATTAGAGATTCCTCTTTAATGGGGGTGGTAAGAGATCTTCATAGGTGGGATCGCGATGCATTTTACGAAGATCTTCTTTCATTTTGTCTGCGGTTGTGGTATCCAAATAATATTCGGTATAGTGTTCGGCGGTGCCTTCAATCTTCTGAATCTGCCATTCGATTTGCACAATGGCATTCTTTAAGATATTCAATTGTCGTTTGATTTCATCGAGTTCGGGTGTCATCGTTTACTCCCCCATTCCATCAACTTTAAAATGACAATCACGATCCCCAAATAAATGGCGATCATAAGAATCATGAGCCAATCCGAATCCATGGGATATTTATACTGAAAAAGATTAAAAAAGGTTTGTTTGATCCACTATAATTATTTCTTTTTCGGATCTGCGGGTTTTACTGCGACTGCGGGAGCGGGAATCGGTGCAGCAGTCACAGTGGGCACGGTTTTGGGCATTTCGATTTGGGCAATTAACCCAGATCGACCTTTCTTGACTTTAAGATTCCCAAAATAGCCTGGATCAATCTCAATCACTTGCTGAATTACGTGTTTGGGATGTCCATCTAACCACTCGCCAAGAGAGTCTGCCCAGTCATTGGTAGTTAACACTTTTCCATCCAAATTCAAGATGGAAATAATTAAAAGACGTGTTTTCGGATTGATCATAAGACTCAACCTATTAACTCAACATAAATAAAAAAGACATTTAAAGCTTTACTTCTGCATCGCTTCGAAATTCTTTAACCGAAACTTTTGCTCTTCTTGGTGAGCCGCAATCGTTTCTAATATTACATCTGCTCGTTGAGACCATGTATGATCTTTGGCTAAGGCTAATCCCCGTTGACGAATGACTTCGGCTTCATTCGGATGGTCGATCACCCATTTGATTTGTTGGTCGATCTCCTGTTCGTTTTCAAACAATAAACAATTGAACTTATCTTGGAGTCCTACGGTTTTGTATTCGGGATATTTCCATTGGAGTAAAATACACCCCATCGATAATGCAAAGAATTGACGTTCATTCACTCCCCCCCAATTACCGGGACAGTTAATGGCAATATTGACATGGGACATAAATTCGATCCATTTATCCATGGTTTGGAACGACCAATCCCGATCTTTTAAGACAAACCGATCTTTAAACGGCGATTGGTTCTTCAAATACATGAGAAAGCGTTTGCGATTATCATACACATTTTTCATGCACGGATCGGAGATCGTTTTACTATCTACTTTCCAATCCCACGATCCCATAAACCCGACCAAATAATTCCGTGGGACATGGGGAATCGCATGATAAATTTCGGTATCCACCCCATACGGCACCAACACATTAAATTTATGGGTGATATATTGCATATGATGTCCACAATTGATTCGCCCTTCCGCTTCATGGAAGGCATAAAACATGCCAATGATATTACATGCATCGGTATGGTAGGGGTATTTGGGATACGCGAGTTCTTTGAAATAATAATAGATCGGGTTATAGACGTGTTCTACATCGAATTCCATGGTTGTATGTGATCCCAAGAAAATACAATCTACTTCGGGATATTTTTTAACCATGTCAGCAATCTTTACAGCTTCTGTGCGATCCCGAATGCCTTGAGATCCTTGGGTAAAGATTTGATAATCGATCTTGGGATCTAAATATTCTTTTGGTTGCCAATCGGTCGAAATGCGGATGACTTTGTGCCCGCGATCTTCAAATTCCCGAGCGAGTCCCGTACCATATTTATCTTTCAAAAACCATCCTACTACCATAATATTTAAAGGTTTGACAAATGTGGTTTTGTGCTTGGAAAAGAACATGACATCCCCTTTCTTTAATTTGAGAAAATAGCCATATTTCCGAAAGAGATTGGTGACATCCGTTTTGGACATGGCTAAAATATGCGCTCCGTTATAATTTTCCCAATTAGGTGGATCGGATTGTGGAATGGGGACTTCAATCAAAATATTATTACAATTCTGCAGTTTATCCAATAATTTCTCCGCATCTTCATTGGTCAAATGTTCCAAGACATGCGACATAATAATCAGATCATAATCATAGAATGCGGGATAATCCCATACCCACTTCCGAATAATTTCAACTTTATAACGTTGATCGTTTTCCACCGTTTCAGTTTGAGCTGCATGGGTAATATCTAAATTCCGCCATTGTCCAATGTGGGGATATTTCGGTAAAATTTTATGAGCCAATTCCCCTTTCCATCCACCAATTTCTAAGATGAACTGCATATGATGAACATTCAAAACCAAATATTGTTCAATGAGTTCGATTAAAGTCTGACTAAAACATTGCTGCTTCGGGTATTTTTGCGACCATTGATCATGCTGTTTTTGGTGGTCTGCAAACGTCATGGTGCGGTAATTCTGCCGCCACAGATTAAATTCTTCTGTCATTGATCATTCACAACTTTCAATGTTAGATTATGCTTTTGGGTTAAAAAATAATGAGCGAGACGATTTTGTGCCCGAAGAATGATCTCGGGATGACTTTGACTATTTTGATTACTGGAGATGTCATTGTAGATCACATAGGGATCGCGGATCGCAACAATATCTCCTATCGACATAGCAATAGCTTGATCCATACAATACGTAATCCCATTATCGTAAGGTATGGACAATGTTGGAAGCGTTTTTTTATTCAAAAGCCAAGTGGACGGCATGCAATTCCATAACCCCAATCGCCCATCTATATTTGGGATCGCTTTCTCTCGGATTAATCGTTGATGTTTTTTTTTATAATCGGGAAAAGAATAAATAAATGCGGTCATGCATAATTTATGATCCCCAATCACTCGGAGTTGATGGGTAATTTTATCTTTGAGCCAATAATCGTCTTGGTGACAAATTGCGACATACTCCGCAGTCGATTCATCATAGGCTTGTTTGACTGCATTCCATTCGCCCAATGGATACCCTTCTTGATATTGAAAGCCAACCCATTTTTGAATCTCGGGTACGGGATCTGCAGTAATTACCCGAATCCGATACTCTGCTTTAATATTATTATTGAGAATCCCATAGATCACTTCGCGGAGTATGTCCAAATCAGGATGAAAAATCGGCACAATAATATCGATCAAAATTTTCACTCCCAATAATAGACTAACTTAGGTCTCGGAATGGTTTTCGCATAGGTGCGTAAGGCATTTCGACCCTCTTCCACTTTACTCGCGCATGTATTTACACCTTGGTTGTTATTATGTTCGTTATATAAGATCCATGAATTCTTTATCACCGCAATCGGTCCAATGATACTAATGGCTAACAAGACACCTAAATCCACACAATAAGGTGCAAAGAACGGGATGGGTAACGTCGGTACTAATGTTTTATTGAGTAACCATGTCGACGGCATACAATCCACTAACCCATATTGTTCATTGTGCGTCAGTACGCGGGGACGGAGACAATATTCTCGCTGTTCAAACCGATCTTTGTTGAGAATATAACCCGTGACCACAATCGGATATTTTTGGATATATTTCAGTTGTGCATCTAATTTACCCTCAATCCAATAATCATCCGTATGGCATATGGCAATGTATGGACCACTCATAGAATCGTAAGCTTCTTGGACCTTCCCCCATTCAGTATTTTGCTCGGTGTGATGGATGGTAAAATAATGATGCACCAACAATTCTACATCTTGCGGGCTAACGGTATTATCCACAAAGGCATGGCGATCTAAGTCATAGTTATCTAAATAACATAAACATTTATGAAAGAGATGCTGTTTATAGACCGTATCAATCGCATGACATGGCATCAACAGTTGAACTTTCATGGTTTCTCTCCAAAATTATTATTCTGATCGATAATCCACCAAAAGAAATTGGAATGCCCACAATTGGTTTTCTGCATGAGTTCAATGTCTTGAATCACGCACTTCCCCCCAATTTTATTTGGGACAAAGATCGGACGCTGCATATATTCTAACGGAGTCTTGCGATAGTCTTTACCAATCCGAGATCCTTCCGTGTATTGGGTATAAGCTTCCTCAAAGTTCAAATGATATTTGTCACAGATTAATTTCATCATTTGGCAGAAGGCTATATTCATTCCGAACCACGATACTTCCGCTAATTTGCCCATGACTAATGCTTCTGCGTCTTTGAACCATTCTAATTCTAAATTCAATCTTTTCATATAATCTAAGATTTGTCCATTTCCAATATCAAGATTATTTATTGCAGCAATAAATCGTTTTAACATCTTGGTTTCTGCAGGCATATCCGCTTCGCGGGCACGCATAGGGGAATAATAAAACGCCAAATGAGGGTAATTCTTTACTAATTCGGGTAAGATTCCCAAGACAATCGTTGAATTCACAATAATAATCGGGGATGCAAATCGCTTCAGGATTTGTTGACATGCCGTCAGATATTGGTTCGCATCAATACATGGGAACATTAAATGGATACAATCAAACATGGTGTTCGGCGGATCTTCATTCTTCTTGGGATCGTAGTATTGCACATCGATCTTGTGGTCGGTGCAAAGATCTCCCCATGCTATCCCGGTGGATCCTTTCCCGCAGATTAAGATACGGTCTATCATTGTTTAAGTTTCCCGCGGTATTCTCGCATATTATCAATCGCCGCACAGTTGACTTCGAGTTCCTTTCGATTCATCTTCATAGGATAGAGTATGCCATATTTCTGCTCCATCGCTTTACAATGCATTTCACACATTTCAATGGGGTTCATTTTAATACCACTTCATATTGGGGAGTTCTTTAGCCCATG
>Ga0172379_10011726_pt1 | contig 10372 bp, 8 predicted proteins | sample GrowelOW334metaG_FD_119756 | JGI IMG/M metagenome (GOLD analysis project Ga0172379, IMG submission 119756) | Groundwater microbial communities from an aquifer near a municipal landfill in Southern Ontario, Canada - Groundwater well OW334 metaG | ecosystem: Environmental > Aquatic > Deep...
GTCCAGATCTGAATATCTTCCGCATCCAGCAATGCGCCAATAATAGCGGCCGAATAGTCTGACCCGCCGCGGCCGATCGTTGTTGTGATTCCAGCGGGTGTCGATCCGATGAAACCCTGCGAGACAACGACATAACCGTTGTTCACCTTTGGCTGAACAATCTCGCGTAATTTTTGTTCCGTATTATCGAATTGCGGTACGGCTTTCGTGAATTGATCGTCCGTGATCATAAACGAACGCGCATCGACCCAAAACGATTTCATCTTCTGTGTTTCAAAATAATGATGGATGATAAACGAAGAGAGCCGTTCGCCATACGACGCGAATGTATCCAGAGAACGGTTGGTCAATTCTCCCAGCACCACTACGCCATTGACCAGCGCGGCCAATTCTTCGGCAATAGTGGAAAGGTGCTTATTCAAATACCGCTGCAGATCGCCGTCGAAAAGTTCCTTCACAATCTTTTTATGCCGCGATTCAATCACCGCAACATTGTTTAGCGCTTCTTCCCTTTTCCCTTGTGAAGCAAGACCTGCCGTTTGCAGCAACTGGTTTGTAATGCCGGAGCATGCCGAGACGATGACGATAGGCTTCCGTGGAACTTCTTTTTTGACGATCTCGGCCAGGTTTCGTATAGCATTGGCATCTTCTACCGAAGTGCCGCCGAATTTCATGATAATCATTATTTTACTGCTTTCACTCCAGTATGAAAAACAACAGACCCGTTCAATCCGGGTCTGCCGCGGTTAACACCCAATATGTCCCTCACTATAATGATAAAAAAAATCCCGCTAAATTGAAAGATTTACGCGGGATTTTCAATGATTTATGTAAAAAAATTAATTCTCGGAAATAATCTCTTCAAAAAGCATCATGTCGTGGTCGATCCATCCTTTGGTCGTCTTGTTAAATTCTACATAAATCCGGTCGCGGGTGGTATTTCCCGAATCGAAAAGCGAAGGGACAAACGCCCGCTGCAATTTTGCCTGCGTCAACCGCCGAAAATTCGTTTCACGGAATGTTGATGTCTGCTGCGGTTCAGCAAACAGTTTTATCTTATTGCTGAAGTATCGTGAGGGCTGATCTGAAATGATAAAAATCGTGTCTACCGGAACATCCATTACTGCTGCACAGGTGTTCCAGTCAATTGAAAACAACAGGTCAACTGCAAGATCGGAGTAGCGCGATCCGGGAGGCACCTTTGCTTTCAATCGGTTCTCATTCAAGAACCGCACCGATGCAAAACTTCCACCAATCCGGGTGATATCGCCGCTCAGTTCGTTGGTCACTCCCTCATTATCCACACACACTGCATGATATTCTTTAATGAAAGAGCCGTCAGCACGGACCACGTCGAACCAATAATACACAATCGATTTTTGCTGGTTCACCGATAGTATCGTATGGTTGAATTTCCGGACGCGGGAAAAGTTTACTGCGTCCGAAAATTCAATGGGAAACGCTTTGCGGTAGAGAAGCTCACTTCCGACATATAAAAGAATGCGCGTTGTGGTCGAGACAGTATCACCGTTGCTCCATTCACCATTCAAATATTCCACTACGATAACAGGAGCTGTACTCTCGGCCATAGAGATTTGATACATAATGTTCCGCGTGCCGCGGAATTTAATTTGCGCAGCCTGAAAATTCGACGCGGTGAATGACGACCGATCATTGAGAGGATCTGACGGGGAAATGTATGCCTGCATTGTATCAAGTGCCGCTTCTGATGCCGGCGGCACGTAATTTTCTACCTGTTGAAAACCTGGCTCTGCCGTACGTTTCTTTTGACAAGAGGAGAACAACATCAGCACACCGAAGAGAAAGAGAAATTTTTTCATATTATTGATTCAGGTATTTCAACAATGTGTCTGCAAGCAATTCACCGCCGAACCGGAACGTATCAACAGCCGGCAATCCGGTCAAATCTTCCAACCGTTTCGCTTCCAGACGGCTCTGATCATCCGTGAGTCCGATGGAGTTGATGCCGATACCAACCACTTTTGTCGGATGGAAAAACTCAATTGCCTGCTCATGCATTTTGATCAACTTGTTCAGATCGGGAAGCGGCAGATCGTAATCGTCACGCGTACGGGTCGGCTGCACACACATGATCATGGCATCGGGCATCGTCCCGTGCATCAGCCCGAATGTCACTCCGCTGTATCCTTGATGTGTGAGCGCTCCCTGTCCTTCAACAAAAATATATTCGTACCCTTCCGCATTTGATGCATCGATACATTTTTCAATGCTGCCTGCAATATAATCGCTGATCACTGCATCGACCGCGATCCCTTTGCCGGAGATCATAATGCCAGTTTGGCCTGTGCCAATAAAATCGCTCTTTAATCCGCGTTTTAAAAATGTGTTATACACCTGAAGCATCGTAGTCATTTTTCCGATATTACAATCGGCACCGACCGTCAAAATTGTTTTTGCTTTGCGTGTTCGGTAACTGCCTTTCGATACGACTTCATATTCCAGTGGAATCTTTCTCCAATCCGTTATGGTTACCGAATGCTCTAGCGCAAGTTTCGCAAATTCTTCGTCATCAGAGAGAAGTGTGTGCAATCCGCTGAGAATATGCATATTATTTCGGATTGCTGTTTTAATCCATTCACGCCATACTTCCGGCAGACGCCCACCGGTTGGAGCAATACCAATCAGCAGATGCGTCGGCTGATATTGTATTCCTTCTTCTACGCTCGCCACAACAGGAACATCTCCGCCGTAACCGAGCACATCTTGTGCGGTTTTCCCCGCTTTTGTACTGTCAATGATAGCCACGGTATCACCCGGTGTGTAGATCAGTGCGGCATTGGCGGTTTTTGATTTCAGCGGACTAAAACGTCCTTCGGCAAGCGCCAGGATTTTGCGTTTCATAAGACCTTTATATGAGTTCATACTTGTTCAAAATACATCATAAAAGAGAAAAACTTATTCCTTCTTTTCTTGACGGGGTTCCGAAGGAATGCCGACATGGTATAAAGATTTGGTCGGCACAAGAAAAGAAACACAAGAACTCCTTTCGAAATGTAACGCGCTCACTGAATCCCATTCGCACTTGCCCGTAGATGGCAAAAAACGCCATCAAAAGTCCCTTCATGATTTCAGACCCCCCTCTGTATCTCCCCCCTTGGTAGGGGAGAAAAAGTTCGCTCCCTCCCACATCTCATTCAACACTGTAAGAAATGCAGGGGAGGGCTTACTTTTCCCAATATAACATATCTTCAATAAATCCACCTGTTTTGATAAATTTTTGTCAATAAGGGGTTTATTTTGGATAGCTATGATATGAGTTCTTACATAATGAACGCAACCGTTAGGGCTGCGGATACCAATGTTTTTTTTAGGGGTTAGCGCGAATTGCGTTCCCAGAAGACTCCGTCATCAAATCCCTGGATCGATGAACCCTTCTCTGCGTGTTCCAATCGTTTCTCTGAAATAGACGCAAATTTTTCATCAATTTCAATTCCAACATACTGCCTTCCTAATTTTTTGGCAACCACTGATGTAGTGCCAGAACCAAGGAACGGATCGAATACCACATCCCCCTGCGAAGAACTGGCAAGAATGATTTTCGCAACGAGTTTTTCTGGTTTTTGTGTCGGGTGTTCGGTGTTTTCGGGCATGGACCAGAACGGAACTGTCAGGTCGGTCCATACATTCGACGGATGTGTCAAGCGAAAATTTCCATCGTCTAACTTTTTCCAATCCTTTGGTTTTCCGTTCTGTGTATACGGCGCAATCACTTTCCGCTTCACCTTCACTGCATCCAGGTTAAACGTAAACTTCTCCGACATCGTGCAATACCAGATATCTTCGGATGCGTTTTTCCAATTTGCTTTTGCACCGCGTCCTTTTTCCCTCTCCCAGGTAATGCGATTGCGGATGATGAAATATTTTCCCGCCACTTGCTGGATCGCTGCGGAGGAACGCCAGTCGCCGCAAATATAAATGGATGCCGTTGGTTTGACTGCTCTCACCAATTTGGAAAGCCACGAATCCATCCACGCTGCGTATGCATCATGCGATGTGGCGCGAAACGTATCGGCATTAAATCGTTTTGTGAGATTATATGGTGGATCGATGAAGAGTACATCGACAAACTGTTCCGGAAGAAATTCTGCAGCGTCGAGCACATTGTTCAACAATGTGTGATTCAGAATTTCAGAAAGAATGGCCGGCGAACGGAGTGTCAGCAATCGTTTTTTATACCTGGAATATTCGGCTTCCGTTATTGTGAGTGTTCTGTTTCGAGGGGCGGGCACTGGTATTATTTTATCCTTTGTTGGTAAAACGTATTACGTAGAATGAAAAATTTTAATTCCATTCATTTCTTGACTGGGCAAGAAATGAATCAAAATACCCCGTTGTACGGGATGCCACTTACAATGGAAAGGAAAACGTTTAGCTCATTATATCATTACATGCTCAATTCTCCTAAATTTTTTGTGGCCACAACACAATATATTTCTCTACTTCATGAAAAAGAAGAATGGAGCAACATTATACCCTTACGCTCTCGGATGAAACTGTTTATGTTGTTGTTTCAAGTGTTCCCTGTCGATATGAGTATAAATTTGAGTGGTGGAAATATCTGCATGACCGAGCATCTCTTGCACCGAACGCAGATCAGCTCCCCCTTCAAGCAGATGTGTTGCGAATGAATGGCGAAACGTATGCGGATGAATCTCTTTACTGATCCCTGCTCGGCGAGTATAATCCGTCACAATTTGCCAGACGGAAACGCGGGAAATCGGTCCGCCTCGAAAGTTCAGAAAAACCGCATCGTTTGACCGGATATGGCGCAATAGTTCCGTCCGCACACGCTGTTTATATTCGTTGATCCATTTCAACGCAAACTCACCGATCGGGATCAACCGTTCTTTGGACCCTTTGCCGAACACGCGTACCAGTTGTTGTTCTTCGAGAATATTTGAAAGAGTCAGACCGGTCAATTCAGACACGCGCATTCCAGTAGCATAGAGCGTTTCCAGAATTGCTCGATCCCGCCAGACAAACTTCGTCGCTGTTTCAGAATCGGGATTCGCCGCCTCCAGCACCTGATTAATTTCATCCACACTCAACACATCCGGCAGATGTTTCCCTTTTTTCGGAAGTTCGATGTTCTGTGTCGGATCAAACTGAATCATCTTCTCACCGATTAAAAATTTATGCATTCCCTTCACTGCGGAAATATTCCGCGCGATACTTTTCGGCGAGAGTTCCGCTTCGCGCAGATTCCGAATGAACTTCGACACATGTTCTTCTTCCACTTCGTCAAAATTTTTAACACCGGATGCTTCGAGAAACCGTACATACCGGTTGATATCTCGTTCATACGCCTCAATGGAATTTCCGGCAAGGCTTTTTTCGAGTTGAATAAAACGGATGTAGGGCTTTGTATCGAAACTCATTTTCGATCGATAGAATCGATAGTGCGTTGCAGGCGTTTCTCTGTTGATGCTTTTGGCGTGTGTGCAGCCTGTTCGGACGAATCCGCATCCGTTGATGAAGACTGCGTTGCGGTTTCGTTTCCCGACTCCGGATACCGCAGACGTGAATGGTGAATGCCGATGAGAATTTTGACAAAACTTTCTTTGATACTATTCAGATCACGCAGGTTCAGGTTGCTCTCATCCAGTTCGCCTTCCAGCAGTCGCAATTTGATTAATGAATCGATATTCGCTTCAATCTTTTCCACTGTCGGTTCCACAATAGCACGGGTTGAGGCTTCAACGCCGTCTGCCAACATAACAATTGCCGTTTCTTTCGAGTTCGGTTTCGGTCCCGGATACCGAAAATCATTTTCGTTCACCTCGCTCCTGCTTTTTTTCTGCCGCAACGCTTTTTCATAAAAAAATCCAACGTGCATCGTTCCGTGATGCATGGGAATAAAATCAATCACCGTCTGCGGAAGCTTGTACTGACGCGCAAGAGTAATGCCGTCTTCGATATGTGCGGCGATCACCCTGACGCTTTTTCGGGGACTCATCGTACGGTGCCTGTTTTCAGTACCAAGTAGATTTTCCACAAACGAATCGGGATTGATCAGTTTGCCAATATCATGATAGAGACCGCCGACGCGTGCCAGTGTAGCATTGGCACCGATCGCTTGCGCCGCCGATTCCGCCATAGTTGAAACGCTTACACTGTGATGAAATGATCCCGGCGCTTTATGCGATAATTCTTTTAACACCGGATGATTCAAGTCGGAAAGATCGACCAGTGTTAGTTCGGTAGAAACACTGAAGATTCTCTCCATGAAAATTAGGAGACCATACGTCAGAATTGGCGAAAGAATTGCATTAAAACCAGCAACGAGTAATTGGTCTCCGAGCACGGACAATGATTCGTAGCGTTCTAACCCCAAGGCAACGATTGTAATAGCATAACCGAGAAAAACATAAATAATTGACCGGAAGATCTGCGTACGTTTTTTAATATCCCGCACCGTGTAAATGGCAAACGCGCCTGCGACCAATGACGAGAGGGCAATGGCATAATCGTTACCGCGAATTCCCGCAACAATTAATGAGATAACCACCGTACTGTAGAACGCCACGCGGGAGTCGAAGATGATTGCAATAATCATTGAAACTGCAGGAATAATAATGAGATACCGCAACGGCAGATCTGTGGAATTTTGCACGGTGAGGTATGCAATAAAAGACACGATAAGAAAGAGGGACGAAATCATAATCAATTTCGCATTGTCGTGATAAATCTTCTTTCTGAACAGATAGATATACATCGCCAGCATCCACATGATGGCAAACACCCGTAACGTTTTGCCAACGAAGGTAACATACACATTAATTCCCGCACCCCGTTCTTCTTTTGCCTTCCGCATGGAATCCAATTTTAATTTAATTTCTTCCGTCACCCGTTCGCGTTTTGCAATAATCCGTTCCCCTTCGCTTACGGCGCCAACAGTACGCGGAACAAGATCCACTGCAAACTGAATCTCTCGCTCCGTTTGGTCCCGTTGAAAAATCACATTCGGCATCAGGAATGTCAACGCAATTTTCATGGCAATGGATACTGTATCATTCTCGCTCTTGAATCCGCCGATAAATGTTTGTTGCACGGATTTCCCCAGCTCATACTTGTCCAAAAATCTGTTAAGAGGAACAATCTGTTCGTTGGTCTTTTTTCGTTTTGCAATTAATTCGTCGTCGCGATATTGCGACTTTCGCACATCGACGATCCCTTCCAGATACAATCCGTTCACCACCAACAGAACATCCCGGTGAAGTTTGTCGAATGAATATTTCGGCGGTTTACCAGACGATTGCCGTTCTGCATTACGCAAAAACCAAAGGGTCTGCCATTCGCTCTCCACAAATTGAACCGGGAAATTGATCAGCGCCTCTTTGATCTCTTCTTCATCCCCTTTGCGCCGGTCCAGAATGGTCTGTAAAGTCACAAAAAACCTCTGCAACGAATCCAGATATTCCTGAGCAGTAGCGGAATTTTCTTCGAACACTTTGTAAACTTTCCCGGCTGCCAGCTGGCGTTCCCGTTCATATTCCCGTTCATCTTTATAAATGGGAAATGCAAAAGGTGCATACAGATCGTTTTCCGTCCAGATCATACCGGAAGGATACGCGGATTCCACAGCGAGCCCCTGGGGAAACATAAGGGCGACTAAGACCACAAAGACAGACAGAATGATCCATTTTGCAGCAAGGTCGTCCTTGGCGCTCCACGAACGTATAAGAGTGAGGAAAGATTTCATGGGAATACGTCAATATGAAAAGAAAAAGAGAGAGAGGCAAGAATTGGCATTATTCAGCCATGTGTAGTGAAAATTTAATACTTGTCATGCAGACGCCTGCCCGCTGATTAAAAATTTGTACGGCAGGTGGGAGTTCGACATAACGCGCCCTAAAAATTGTATCGGCATTGTTCATTGAAATACGTCTGTTCATTCGTTATATTCATTCACGTTAGTTCAATTCGTTCATTGGAAAAAAAAATTATGATGCATCGCGCCAAAAAATCTCTCGGTCAAAACTTCCTCCAGGATGCGAATGTCGCACAGAAAATCATCAAAGTATTTGATGCCCGGCCGGAAGACGGTGTCGTGGAGATCGGTCCCGGAAAAGGCGCGCTGACCGCGCTATTACTACAGACATTGCCGCACTGCACAGTGATTGAACTTGACAACGACCTGGCTCCGATGCTACAGGAACAGTTTGGCGAAAAGATTACCGTCATCCACAACGATATTCTGAACGTTTCAATGACGGAACTGCGTGAACAGATCGGCAAACCAATCCGACTGATCGGCAATATTCCATACAATATTACGACACCAATCCTCTTTCATGTGGTGGATTCACTCCCCGCGGTGAAAGACTTTTTGGTGATGATGCAAACCGAAGTAGCACAGAGGATCGTTGCAAAACCGCGGACAAAAGAATACGGCATTCTTTCCATTCTATTGCAATATTATAGTACACCCAAAATGCAATTCGCCGTCTCCCGAAATTCATTTTTCCCGATTCCGAATGTTTCGTCGGCAATTCTCCATCTGGATTTTGAACACCCATTCGCTCCGAAAGCAACACACGAACAGTTGTTTCGCAAAATCGTCCGCGGCACCTTCGGCAAACGCCGGAAAACACTGCGTAATGGTCTAAAAGGACTCGACATCCCTGTTGCCGAGCTTGAAGGGCTTTCCGTCGATTTGGAATTGCGTCCGGAAGAACTCTCCGTAGCTGATTTTGTACAACTGAGCAATGAACTGGTCCACCTGGCACCGCAAATCCTCAATACGACAACGGAGGAGGTCGATGGCTGAATCAACCTATTCACCCCAGGAATTGATAGAAATAGATGATGAACTGATGGAAGATCTCCGGGATCTCATCAAGACGAAATCAGATTTTCTCATCAAGAACATTCTGAACGATTTATATCCGACCGATATTGCCCACATTATTAACCGGTTAGAATTTGAAGAAGGCGATTATCTCTTTTCGCTTCTCTCCACTGAAGATCAGGGTAAAGTGATCGTCGAACTGAATGACGACCACCGCGAACATTTCCTGCTGACCTTGCATAGCGAACAAATCTCCGACATCGTCGAAGAACTCCCCTCAGACGAAGCAACCGATATTGTTTCTGAATTGTCCGACGAAAAAGCGGAAGAAGTGCTGGACGATCTGAGCGCGAAAGATTCGCAGGACCTGAAAGAGCTTCTGCAGTACGATGAGAATACCGCCGGCGGTATCATGCAGAAGGAGGTTATCACGGTTCACCAGAAGGACACCGTGAAGAAAGCGATTCAGGCAGTGCGTCGTGCTGCAAAGGAAGAAGTTGGACAACATTTATATTTCGTGTACGTTGTCGATGAAAACGAAAAGTTGATCGGATCGCTCTCCATTTCCAATCTCATTCTTCTCTCCCCGGCACGGCGGATCTATAAAGTTATGGATACCGACATTATCAGCGTTAAAACAGATGTCGATCAGGAAGAAGTCGCCAATATTTTCAAAAAGTACAACCTGGTCGCCGCACCGGTAATCGATTTTTCCGGTCGAGTGGTCGGCCGGATCACGGTGGACGATATCGTAGACGTTATCGAAGAAGAAGCGTCGGAAGATATTTTCCGTCTCGGCGGCGTCGGTCCCAACGAGCGGATCTCCACTCCTCCGTTGACATCGCTCCGCAAACGGTTGCCGTGGTTATCGGTATATCTTTTTACCGGGTTGGTGACATCAAGCATTATTAACATTTTTCATTCCACCATCGAATCATTGGTGGTGCTTGCCGCGTTGATGCCGATTGTTGCCGGTATGGGAGGCAATGCAGGAACACAGGCGATCACGTTAATGGTGCGGGGTATTGCGCTCGGTGAAGTTGATTTTTCGAATGCGCGAAAAGCACTTATCAAAGAAATTTTGGTCGGCCTGTTAAATGGAGCATTCGTTGGATTTCTCGCGGGAACCGTTATCGCCATCGTGTATGGAAATGTTATGCTGGGTGTTGTGATGTGTTTGGCGATGATCACTAATCTATTTATCGCCGGGCTGATGGGAACGCTGGTGCCGCTGGGTCTGAAGTGGGCAAAGATCGATCCGGCACTGGCATCCGCCGTGCTTGTCACAACATGCACTGATGCGTTCGGCTTTATTTCCTTTTTAGGATTTGCAACGCTTTTTCTCTCATTGTTGATTTGATCCGGCATGAAACGATTTCTATACCTGACATCTGCCGATGCTGTCACTCTGATCTTCGTTTGTCTTCTTGTACTGCTGGAATTGATCTTTGCATCAAGAATAGATCTTTGGTTTATTTACATTCCGTTAAACACTCTGCTTTGCGCTACTATTCTTTTTAGTGCACTATACGTCCATCA
>Ga0172379_10011727_pt1 | contig 10372 bp, 7 predicted proteins | sample GrowelOW334metaG_FD_119756 | JGI IMG/M metagenome (GOLD analysis project Ga0172379, IMG submission 119756) | Groundwater microbial communities from an aquifer near a municipal landfill in Southern Ontario, Canada - Groundwater well OW334 metaG | ecosystem: Environmental > Aquatic > Deep...
ACCGCTTCAGCATCAATGCTGACCGACTATGTAAAAAATAGATCAAAACAAGAATTGAAAAAACTTGACTCAAAGTTTATTATTAAGATGTTAGGAATAGATTTGGGAATGAATAGAATCAAGTGTGCGGTATTACCGTTAGAGGCATTACAAAAATTATTAGTTTAATTCAATCAGTATGGATCCAAAAGTAAAAGATGAGAAGAATCCCTCAGGGCCGGTCGTATTAAAGTCAGGTCATAAGGTTTGGGTAGATAGAAATCTATGTATCGGTGCGGCTACCTGTATTGCCGTTTCACCGAAAGTTTATGTATTAGACAAAGAAGCTAAGGCGGTAATCTTAGATTCGGTTGATGAGGATACTATTGAAAATATAATTGAATCAGCAAAAGCCTGTCCTGTAGCCGCCATAATAATTGAAGATGCGCAAGGGAACAGAGTATTTCCGAAATAATATGACTGACTTTACTTGGTTGATCGGAGGAGAGGCAGGTTTTGGAATAATGACCACAGGTTTGGTTTTTTCAAAAATTGCCGCTCGTTCCGGTTATCACATATTTGATTATTTTGAATATCCATCGTTAATCCGTGGAGGACATAATGCCTGTGAAGCTCACGTATCTGACGTAGAGGTTTCTTATTTGAGTCCAACAATTGATGTTTTAGTTTGTTTGAACAAAGAAACTTATGAGAAACATAGAGCTAGGTTGACACCAAAAAGTTTAGTAGTGTTTGACCAAGATGAATTTGAAATCAAAGAAGATGTAAAAAAAATTGTTGTGCCATTTAAAAAGATACTTTCAGATCTAAAAGGGCAGCCGGTCATGAAAAATACCATTGCTCTTGGCGCATCAATCGGATTATTAAAAGGAGATATTAATGAGCTAATAAAAATAATCAGTGAACAGTTTGCAAAAAAAGGTGAGAATGTTATTAATTTTAATAAACAGTTTGTTCAGGCAGGTTTTGACGCAATAAATAAAAATCATTCTGGCTCAATTTTAAATTATTTAGTCAAAAAATCAGATGGGGAGAAGTTGGTTCTAACTGGAAACGATGCCTTTTCTTTAGGAAGTGTGATTGCCGATGCCAGGGTTTATGTGGCATATCCAATGACACCATCTTCAACTGTTTTAACCGATTTGGCAGCTTGGCAGGAAAAAGTCGGTATCGTTGTCCGTCATGCAGAAGATGAGATTTCAGTGATCAATACAGCGATCGGTTCGTCCTTCGCTGGTGTTCGTTCGGCGGTTGGGACTTCGGGTGGAGGATTTGCTTTGATGGTTGAATCGGTTTCTTTTTCCGGAATTACTGAAATTCCGATAGTAGTTTTTATTGCTCAGCGGCCGGGTCCCGCAACTGGAATGCCGACTTGGACGGAACAGGGAGATCTTTTGTTTTCGGTTTTTTCCGGACATGGTGAATTTCCGAAAATTATTCTGGCTCCTGGAGACAACGAAGAAATGATTGAATTAGCCGCTAAGGCGTATAATCTTGCGGATATCTATCAAATGCCGGTAATTGTCATGTCTGATATGTATCTTTCAGAATCTCATAAGTCGGTATCAAAAAAATTCGTAGATGATTTTATTGCCAATTACAAAGTTAATAGAGGAAAATTGTTTGGACAAGATAAAATATCAAAAATCAAAAGTAAAAAATATCTTAGATATAAGATTGAAGATGATGGGATATCGGAAAGATTAATTCCCGGGACGCCTGGATATTTTTATCAGGCAAATTCTTACGAACACGTTGAAGACGGTCATACAACTGAAGAAGCTCAACCAAGAATTGATCAAGTTGATAAAAGAGCCAGAAAATGGACAACCTATTTAAAAAATGATTTTGCCACCCCAAAAATTTATGGCGATTTAGATAAATCTGAAATTGTTTTTGTTTCTTGGGGTTCAACCAAAGGGATAGTTTTACAAGCCCAAAAACTTTTAAAGTCTAAAGGAACTAATTCGGCGTTTATTCACTTTAATCATATGTATCCGTTGGATAAAGAAAAAATCTTAAGTTTATTTAAGCAAAATAAAAAATATATATTAGTTGAAAATAATTCATGGGGTCAGTTTGGGAAGTTGTTAACGATGGAAACAGGATTTCAGATTAAAGAAAAAATATTAAGATATGATGGAAGACCAATCACGCCAGAACAGATAGTTAGTAAATTATAAAGTAGGGGTCGGTCGCGACCGACCCGTACAATAAAATTATGTCAACAATACAAGATTTTTCCGGTTACGATCCGACATGGTGTCCCGGTTGCGGGGATTGGGGGATTGGAATTGCAATCAAACAGTCATTAATTCAACTTGGTTTAAGTCCTTCATCGGTAGCCGTAGTTTTTGGAATAGGTTGTTCGGGAAACATGAATGATTTTTTAAATGCCTATGCCATTCATTCTCTTCATGGCCGGGCAATCCCTAATGCTATCGGCATAAAGATTGCAAATCACAAATTACCTGTCATTGCAATCGTCGGAGATGGCGATTGTTACGGCGAAGGAGGAAATCATTTGCTTCATGCTTGCCGGGGGAATCACGATATTACAATTATCGTCCATGATAATGGGGTTTATGGCTTAACAACAGGTCAATCAGCTCCAACGGCCCAGAAAGGATTTAAATCAAAATCTACCCCAAGCGGGATACTCGAAACGCCGATTAATCCGTTAACTTTAACGATTACATCAGGGGCGACCTTTGTTGCTCAAAGTTTTGCCGGAGACGCTCTACACACAATTTCAATGATAAAAGCGGGAATAGAACACAAAGGCTTTTCGGTGATAAACATTCTTCAACCCTGTGTAACTTTTAATAAAATTAACACTTATCAATACTATCTGCAAAGAGTTTACAAACTTGATGAAAACTATCAAAAAAACGATTTTAAAACTGCCGTCCAAAAAAGTCTCGAAATTAATGAGGAAAAGTTTCCTCTTGGGGTGATTTATCAAACAGAAAAACCGTCCTATACTGATCAATTACCACAACTTAAAGAAACCACATTAACTGACAAAAAAAGATTTACAGAGTTTGAAAAAATAACCAAATTATTTATTTAGTTAGTCTAAGATAGTTGAACGATAACGTAGGTTTAGAGGGTATCAGTAGCCTATAATACTATAGGTTTGATACCAAAAAAAGGGTATTGACAGTTAGCAATTACTTTGTTATACTGCTAAAACATATGGCATTTTTAATTGGAGCGTCAGAACAATCCGTTCATCCAGTCGCACCAGTACGCGACGGGATAGTTTTTCCTGGTACCGAAAACGTTTTAGTTTTTGGGAGAGCCAAAAGCGTATCGGCAATCAATGAAGCCCTTCGTAAAGACAGAAAAGTAGTTCTACTAATGCAAAAAAACCCTGCCCAAGATGATCCGAAAAGCAATGAACTTTATCAGATAGGAGTCATGGCAACGATCGATAAAACCGTTCCCGGAGATAAAGGAGAGATCAATGCTTTAGTTAAAGGGATAGAGATAGTTAAGGTTTTGTCTTTTACCAAACAGGATGCCTGGTTTGAAGCAAAAGTTTCGGTAATAAAAGAAAAAGCTATCGACGATGATGAAGTTAAGGCGATGATAAGATACATCTCAACTCAAATAAAAAAAGCCATTAATTTAGGCAAGACAGTGGACTTTGTTTTTTTAATGAATATTTTGAATACCGATAATTCAATAAATTTTGCTCATCAGATTGCCGTCGTTTTAGATTTGAAGCCTCATGAAAGGCAGATGCTTCTTGAGGAAACAGATTTAAAAGCAAAATTAAAAAAAGAAGTAGATTATGTGAATCGGGAAATTAAGGTTTTGGAAATTGAATATAGCTTAACTTCAAAAACCCAGAAAAAATTTGATAAGGGGATGAAGGAATCAATACTTCGGGAAAAGATGAAAACGATTGAAGAAGAATTGGGTGAAAAAGGTGAAGACAAGGATACGGCAGAGTACCGTGAGAAAATTAAAAAAGCTAAGATGCCTAAAGAAGTTGAAGAGAAAGCAGAAAAAGAATTAAAACGTTTAAAACAAATGTCCCAGTTTAATCCGGAAGCTTCCTATGTCAGAACTTACTTAGATTGGTTGGTTGATCTTCCCTGGTCCGTAATGTCTGATAATAATATCGAAATTAAAGCTGCAGAAAAAATATTAAATGAAGATCATTATGGATTAAAAAAAATCAAAGAAAGAATTCTTGAATACTTAGCGGTTATTGAAATGAGAAAAATCAAAGAGAAATCCGGGAAGATTAAAGGAAGACAGCCGACGATTCTTTGTTTTGTCGGACCTCCTGGAGTCGGAAAGACTTCTCTGGGAAAATCAATTGCCCGTTCGCTTGGCCGAAAGTTTGTCAAAATGTCTTTGGGTGGAATCAGGGATGAGGCAGAGATACGAGGTCACCGTCGGACCTATGTTGGAGCCCTACCAGGCCGGATGATTCAAGGAATCAAGCAGGCGGGAACAAAAAATCCGGTCTTCATGTTAGACGAAATCGATAAAATCGGGAAAGATTACCGCGGTGATCCATCTTCAGCACTGCTTGAAGCGTTGGATCCGGAACAGAATCAGGCTTTCTCAGACCATTATTTGGAAGTACCCTTTGATTTATCCGATGTTTTCTTTATCACAACGGCCAATATCCTAGATACTATTCCTGACGCACTTCAAGACCGGTTAGAAGTAATCCATTTTCCAGGATATACTGAAGATGAAAAATTTAACATTGCTAAGACTCATCTGGTTCAAAAACAGTTGGATGCCAGTAGCCTAAACAACAAAGAAGGTGCAATGACGGATATCGCTATAAAAACTATTATCAGGAGATATACACGCGAAGCCGGGGTCCGTGATCTCGAGCGTCAGATATCGACGATTTTTAGAAAGCTAACCCGGGAGATTATAGAAAAGAAAGTTAAAAATAAAACGATCGGTTTAACTAACATTCCAAAGTATCTCGGACCGTTCAAGTTTTCTTCATCAATGATCGAAGCGAAAGATACAATCGGCATAACAACCGGGCTGGCTTGGACACAAGCAGGTGGAGACATATTATTTATTGAGGTTGCGATTATGCCGGGTAAAGGCGGATTAACTTTGACCGGGCACTTGGGTGACGTAATGAAAGAATCATGCCAGGCGGCTTTGTCATACATCCGTCCGCGCTGGAAGCAATTTGGACTCAAGGAAGATTTTTACCACAAAATCGACATTCATGTTCACGTTCCCGAAGGCGCCGTTCCAAAAGACGGACCATCGGCCGGGTTGGCTATCGCCACAGCAATGATTTCCGCTTTGACAAAAACCCCGACGATAAGAACGGTGGCGATGACTGGAGAAATCACATTACGGGGAAGAGCATTGGAAATAGGCGGAATTAAAGAAAAAATAATTGCTGCTCATCGTGCCGGTATTAAAACGGTCATTATTCCAAAGGACAATAAGAAGGATCTTGAAGATATTCCTCAAAACGTTCTTAAAGATTTGGAATTCCACTACGTCGACCATGTCGACCAGGTTCTAAAGGTGGCGCTGAAGAAGAAAAACTAACCAATCTTAACTTGCTATAAAGCTACTTAACTGATATTATTATAGGATTAATATGATATCAACTGCAGAAAGGCTAATTGGTTTCCATAATGAATTTGAGTCGATTAATTTTAGAAAAAAGCCATTTAATAGAAGACCTACTCCAATTAGTCTAAATGATACTTTTTTAGAAAGACAAAATGCAAAAAGAAATTTTGGATTTGAACAGACTTTTTATCCTACCACAACTTCTTTAGCGGAGGAATATATTTGGGACATTATGACCGGTTTAAGTGGAAATAGAAGTTATGATCAAGGTGAACTTAGGTCACTTTTTGAAAATGGTTATCATCCTGCATTTTTAGGAAAAGAAGATATTCCTTCAAATAATGTGTTAACTGCTAGTGCAGGTTACGTATTGTCAAGATTAGTAAAAAAAGAAGATATAAAACTTTTAGCTGATGCTGATATTCATCTTACAGATAGCGCGTCAGATTTTTTTCGAAATGCAAAGGGTAAAGTCAGAGTTACTGACAAAAGATCAAGGATTTATAGAGTAGATAAAGATGAGAACAATCGTACTCACATAACCTATTTATTACGACATTCACAAGCTGATAACTGTATAGATGCTTTTGAGTTGGTAAGTTTTTTAGCATTTGTAGAATTTTATAAAAAAAATATAGCTGAAAATTCTTTTATAGTTAATGGAAAATTAGGTGCTGAGCTAGAAAAAAATTTAAAAGCTTTAGGATTCAATCTCGATCCGTCTGTAGATAGCGAGAAGTCAATTTATAATTGGGCAGCACCTTCTTTTGAAGAAGGAAAAGGTTTACATCTAACTCCTTCTCAAGACTTTTCTCTTTTACAACCTTGGCAAACCTATAATTACAAAAGTGCAAGTCTTAATTCTGGAATAGAAGGTAATCTAGATCACGACAACGATACGGTATTGGATGCTATTAGAACAATTAAAAAAAATGGCGAAAGAGATGGGTACCAAATACCCGATTATGTAATTTTTGGTAATGATTTTAGTATCCCACTTCTTGCAACTTTAGGATTATTTAGTCAACAAGAAGTAGAAACAATTTTTCACTTAGCTCCGGCAAGTGTAAAACAAGAATTAGAAGAAGAAATAAAAAAAATAAAAAAAGGTCAAGATAAAAATATTATTAGGCATTTTAGGATACATCAGTTTCTTAACCAGTATCAAGGCCAGGATAAAGATTTGAAACACTTTAAAGAGAGATTAATTAGCACAATAGACGGTTTTAGACACAGGATAGTTAATGCCGAAGAAACTGGTTTAGGTTGCCCTGTAGATATTATTGATTTTGGAAAGATTGACCAAAGCATGATTGATCAGATTGATCAAAAAGAAACAAGGGATTTGCTTACAAATTTAAAGAAAAAAAAATCGCAGATTCTTTCTTTGTCTTACCCTCTTGGTGAAACTATTTACCCGTTAGTATGGCTGTTTAATCAAAAATTAGGCATAAAAAATGTCGGTTTTTTTGGGAAAGTCGGTTCAGTAATTGATGAAACAAACAGCGGAATAAGAAGAGGTAGAGTGGTAATCCCTGAATATTTTGTCCGAATAGGAGAATCAGGAAGAAATATTTTTCAAAAAATTAGAAATTCAATTAAAAAAAAGGACCCAACCCCGGTAATTAAAAAAGCTGATGAAACCGAACTAATAATTGCCACAAATTCAGTTCTTTTACAGACAAAAGAAGACATCTTATATTACAGACAGCTGGCAAAATTTTTGGAAAGCAAATTGCCGATTGGAAAAAAAATAAGAATTTTACTTGACTCTGAATCATGGTATTTACAAAAAGTTTTTAGAGATTTAAAAAAAGAATTAATGAGGTTAAATCGGGAAGACGATTATAGAGATCCCTCAATTTCATATTATGTATCGGATAATACCAGAGTTGATGGTAGTGTTGATGATGATATGACAAAGGCTTTAGCAGGTCAAGGAGCGGTAGCCGCTTTAGTTTCGCCACTTTCAATTTTAATGAATATGTTTTTTTAATTTATCTAGATCTTATTTTTAAAAAAACTTCACGAAGTGAATAGATAAAATTGTATATTTTATAAAGCAACGGATTAATCACTAAGTCATAGCTGCCGATAAACTCCGTAAATTTGGTGGCGTAGCCTTCTTTAAATCGTGTAAAACCGGACCAGGGATCATCCGTATCATAGTTTGGTCCAAGCGACCCCCACATGTCAAATTTTTCTGCTCCTAATTTCTTACCTAGCCTAATTGCCTCCCACATCAACAGGTTTGAGGCCATCAAATTTCTATGCAATTCTGAAGTGCCTCCATAGACATAATAAATCACACCGTCCAGGTACCAGAGCTGATATGCGGCCAAAGGGATGTCGTTGTAATATGCAATGAGAATATGGGAAGTTTTATTTTTTAGATTATTCCAAACTGTTTTATGATATTGATAGTTATGTCCAAAATACTTCTGTCTTTTGGTTGTTTCAAAATAAAGTTTGGAAAATTCTTCAAATCCGCTGTTGCTTGATTCTTCGCGAACAGTTACTCCCTTTTTTTCAGCTAATCTAATATTGTAACGCGTCTTAGAATGAAAGGATTTGAGCAACTCATCTTCGGATTTGGTTAAATCAAGGATTTGAGTCCAAGCAGGAAAAAGAGGATGAGGAGATTTAACTAAATTCGAACTCTGAATTTCTAATTTAGAGTTTTTTTCAACATTTGGCTCTATCTTTATAAAGATAGCTTTATTTTTCTTTCCGAATTCATAAAGTTTTTGTAAATTTTTTTTATTTGGCATTTTTGAACGGGGCAAATATCCGATTTTAAAGTTCGTATACGGTATTTTATGAAAGGTTAATAAAAACCCCTCCAAATTAATGGTTTCAATCCCCATTTGTTTCCGGGCATTAGCCCAGTCTTCAGATTGTAGTGGATGCATAGTTTTTAATAACTTCCAATGTTTCTTTCCCACATTTTTTCCAGGAAAAATCCTTAATTCTTTTTTTACCCTTCAAAATCAATTCTTTTCTTAGCTTACTATTATTTTGGAGAATCTTTAATTTTTCGAGTAAATCGTCGGATTTTTTTGGATCAAAATATAGACACGCATCGGCTCCGATTTCCGGAAGGGATGATGAAAAAGAAGCGATGACCGGACAGTTATAGCTCATTGCTTCTAACACCGGAATTCCAAATCCTTCGTAGAGAGATGGTAATGTTAAGCAAAAAGCGTTTGTATAATAACTAACAAGCTCTTCATCAGTTATATGGCCTGTAAACATAACTTTATTTTCTAACTTCATTGTTTTAACTTTTTCAAAAATACTTTCATACAACCAACCCTTTTTACCGACGATAACAAGCTTAAAATCCTTATTTATTTGAATAAATTTATTAAAAGCATTAATAAGGATTTCCAAATTTTTTCTAGGCTGAATAGTTCCTACGAATAAAATATATTTCTTTAACTTAACCGCGGAGGTTTTCTCCTTGGCTGTTTTCTCATATCCGTTATAAACTACTGATACTTTTGCTTCATCAACATCGTAATTTTTCATAATATCTTTTTTTGTTGTTTTCGAGACAGCTATTATTTGCGTGGCTTTTTTAATAGAAAAGTCAGTCCAATTTTTTAATTGCCATAAGTCTTTTTTAGTAAATTCTTTTGGAAAATAGAAATAGGCTAAATCATGAACTGTCACAACCTGAGGTACAGGACAGTAACGGGGCAGATAATGGGCCGGGGAAAAATAAACTTCAATGTTTTTGTTCAAATAAAGTTCATACGGAAGATAAATTTGTGACCAAAGAAACTTACCATGAATAACTTTATATTTGAAAAATTCATTCTCCTCAGGAAGGTCAAGTAAGGGGGGGGTTTTCAGATAAACAACAAACCTGTTTTCACTATCTGCAATACTGGAAAAATATTTAAGTATATTCAGAGCATAAACAGATACTCCGACTTTTTTTTCAACGTTTGCTTCATTTCCATCAACTCCAATTCTTATCATTTTATAATTATAAATTTTTATAAACTGTCTCGAGTTCTTTAGCGGTTTGACTCCATTGGTATTTTTCTTTAACAAGTTTGTATGCGTTATTTCTTATTCTTTCATATAAATTCTTATCAGTGAGCAATTGTTTTATTTTTAAAATAAATTCTTCCGGATTATTAGCAATGATTACATTTTTCATATTGGTTACCTCAAGACCTTCTATTCCAGTACCGGTCGAAATAACCGGCATACCAGAACCCATTGCTGCCAGTATTTTTAATCTGGTGCCGCCGGGACCAAAAATCGGAGCAATAAATAAGGTATTTTTTTTAAAAAGTTCCTTTACCTTGTTTATATTGTCTGGTTCAATGTTAACAATATGAATGTTTTTATTTATCAAATTTCCTAATTTTTTTGCATTCTGACCGGCAATAACTACTTTTATATGGGGCAGCTCTTTGGTCAACTGAGGATAAATATTGTCAATAATAAAATTAGCGGCTTCGACATTTTGCAACCAGAAGAAATTACCTTGGAAAAAAATTGATGGAAATTTTAACTCTTTCACTTCTAATTTATTGGCGATCATTTCATCGCCGACACAGTTTGGAATAATCGAGATTTTTAATAATGGCTCTTCACTTTTGATTAACTTTTCATCAGATGAGGAAACGACAACTACGGCATTAGCCTTTTTCCAATAAAACCGCTCCCAGTATTTTAGCTTGATAATATCGATATCAAAGTAAACTAAAAGTCTTAGATAAAAAGGCAATGAATTAACAAAATGTTTGTAAACCTTATATTCGATTGTTTG
>Ga0172379_10011728_pt1 | contig 10372 bp, 12 predicted proteins | sample GrowelOW334metaG_FD_119756 | JGI IMG/M metagenome (GOLD analysis project Ga0172379, IMG submission 119756) | Groundwater microbial communities from an aquifer near a municipal landfill in Southern Ontario, Canada - Groundwater well OW334 metaG | ecosystem: Environmental > Aquatic > Deep...
GTCACAGATAGACATCGGAGCAGATATTATCATGGCTTTTGACGACAGTACTCCCTATGACGACAACAAAAAACTGGCTGAGGCTGCCATGCACCGCACTCACCGTTGGTTAGATAGATGTATTAATACTTGGTGTAGTCCTGCCAATAAATCCACGCACAGTCATACCCCCCCGCAGCAGCGGGGAGCGCGCGAGCATGGATTTATGCAGGACGAACCAAAAATGCAAGCTCTTTTTGGTATCATCCAGGGTGGTATTTTCCCTGATCTTCGTCGTCAATCAGCTGAATACATTATTTCCAAAGAACTCCCGGGAATTGCCATAGGAGGCGCCCAAATCGGTCGTGACCAAATGGAGACGGCAGACACAATCGCCTCTGTTAGGGATTTATTACCCAAAGACAAACCCCTTTACGCCATGGGGGTTGGGGTCAAACCCAGTGACGCTGTTGCCGTTATCAAAGCCGGAGCGGATATGTTTGATTGTGTCGCTCCTACCCGCCTGGCCCGTTGCGGACAACTCTATCATCCGGAACCCAAGTCAGAATATATCGATATCAGTAAATCTCTGTTCGCTTTGGATACCCACCCCATCCTCAATAATTGCGATTGTTATACCTGCAAAGAAGGCTTCACCCGCGCCTATCTCCACCATCTTTACAAATCCCGTGAACTTCTCTACTACCGCCTGGCCAGTATCCACAATCTCAGAGTTATGATAAAAACTGTATCCGACTTCTCTCTTGTTTTTTCCGACGATCGTCAGAAAAAACAAATCACTTAACCTTAAATATTTCCTTCAAATCTTCCCCATTTTCAATAAATTCCAACACCCCATACTTCACTTCATCCGAAACATTCAATATCTCTCTCAAATATTTAACTTCTGAACTGACGTCAAAAGGACTTATGTAAATGCTTTTTTGCATCTCCTTCATTCCCAACATTCTCAGATACATTGTCAATTGATTTCTCTTTTTCCGATTCTTTTCTTCGATATCAAAAAACACCATTCTCCACTTTCCGTCCCACTCCCCAGTCTTGGGACCCAAATTTTCCAAGTCATATTTCAGCAATTCTTTTTTACCCGCATCCGAAATTTTTATCAAAATACCCTCCGGAGTTTCAAACTTAGTCACCACTCCTTTCCTGACCAATCGGTTTGCTACTCGCATAATCTCTGACGGAAAATAATCCTCAAAATATAAAATTTTTGGCCGAAGCATCATCTCTCTTGCTTCCCGCCTGTTTGCTGGAAAAAAAGCTTCACCAACATCATCCAAAAGTTTCAATAACCCCTCCATCGTTATTCTTCTCTTCACCAATTATCATTGTGATCCCTTCTAAATTCTCTTGTCAACTTTAGACGATCGTCAGAAAAAACAAATTTTGCCATATCTTGACTCTTGGGAGTACAATAAGCCATGACTGAAAAGATACTCAATTCTGATCAATATGCGTTGATAAGTGGGAACATACTTCTCCAAGCATTGCCAGAATCTATACAAAAAATTGCCCGAAAACATAAAATTACCGGTGATCAAATCAAAGAATTTCCCGATCATGCTTTAAAAGATTTGGGTTTCAATGCAAAAGATATAGGTGACATAAATACTGAATATTTTAAATTAGTTTCTAAACGTCTAGCCCAGGCAATGCTTTTAAGTCACGGTACATCTATTTTGCAACCAGACAGAGATTTAGATTAACACCGTGTCAAATTTTTCCTATCACCTTCCTCCGGAACTTGTTGCCCAAACCCCGGCTTCCCCCAGAGATCATTCCCGTCTTATGACTATCGACAAAAACTCCGGTTCTTTGGGTCATTATCACTTTTATGACCTCCCGCAGTTATTACGTCCGGACGACGTTTTAGTCTTCAATCAAACCAAGGTCATCCCCGCCAGACTGTACGGCACCAAAACCACCGGCGGAAAAGTAGAAATATTGCTCCTGCGAAACACCGGAAACGGTATTTGGAAATTCATCTCCCACCCCGGACTCAAACCCGGCCAAATAATCAATATTTCTCCCAAACTTAATATTAATGTCGTCGACTCAAATCACATCGAACTGTCAACTGACAACTATCAATTGATAACTAAACTCGGCCATATGCCCCTTCCCCCCTATATTCACTCCACTGAAAAAGAATCAGTTTTGAAAAGACAATACCAGACAGTTTATGCCAAAAAAGAAGGCAGCGCCGCCGCTCCCACAGCCGGTCTCCATTTTACTAAACAATTACTGGATAACCTTCCTCAACAAAAAGAATTTGTCACATTACATGTTGGTTTAGGCACTTTCAAATCTCCAACTCCAAAACAAATTGAGACCAAAACATTGCATCACGAATATTACGAACTAGATCAGCAAACAGCCAACCGGTTAAAAGAAGCGAAGTCGAAAAAACACCGGATTATAGCGGTCGGCACTACTTCTGCCCGCGTCCTGGAATCGACCAACCTAAAACACCAATCCGGTGATACTAATATATTTATCCAACCCGGCTATAAATTCAAAGTTATTGATGGCCTGATCACCAATTTTCATCTCCCGGAAAGCAGTTTGATTATGCTTGTCTCCGCCTTTTCTTCATGGGAGATCATCAAACATGCGTACCGGGAAGCCATTGCCCGAAAATACCGTTTCTTCAGTTTCGGCGACGCCACATTTATCTCTTAAGCAGTTTATCCAAAAACCCCAGCCTCACCACATCCTGAAGTGAAATAAGCACCATCAGTCCAAGTAGAAACGCCATTCCCCAAGCATTCACCTTCTGTTCTACATTTTGTGACACCCGCCTTCGCGAAACCAATTCCCACACTACAAACACCAGCCTGCCCCCGTCAAGTGCCGGTATGGGCAACACATTAAATACCGCCAGATTAACGGACAAAATAGCTACAAACTCCAAAAGAGGTAATATACCCTCAGCCGCTACCAATCCTGTGAGCTGATAAATTCCCACCGGACCGGATACCCCCTCCGGTTTCTCACCGGCAAGAAGGCTCTGCCCAATCATCCGTAACCCATCAAACACCCTCCCCATCCACACCCCGGTACTGGAAATTCCCTGCTTTAATGCTCCGACAAAACATTGAACCCTTAGCATTGAACATTTAGTAGTTTCTAAATACGGATATGTCGCAATCACCACCCCCAATGCCCCTTGACCCTCAGGCGGATTCGCTCTTGGTATCAAATTTACAATCCTGCTTTCATTCACCCGCTCAACTATCCCCTCAAAAAGCGGCGTCCCCTCTCCCCTTTCAATAGTTATATTTACTCCCACACCGGCCCAGGAATTCATTAACTTGGAAAACTCATCCAGACTGCTGATAGTCTTACCCTCCACCGCTACCACCCTATCGCCTTCCATTAACCCCGCTTGTTCCGCCGGCGAATCATTGTTTATACCTACAAGCGTCACTTTATCAGACTGCCGCACCGGCACACCCACTATTCCGTATAAAACTACAAAAACCGTCAAAGCCAAAATGACATTCATAACCACTCCGGCCAAAATTACCGTCATTCTTTGTCCGCGGCCCCGTGACCAAAAACTCTTATCTCTATTGACATCAACATCTTTTTCTTCTCCGTACAATCTGACAAAACCGCCGAACAATAAAGGATAAATTGAGTAAAAAGTTCCGCTTTTTTTATTTTTTATTTTTAATATCGCCGGAGTAAACGGCAAACCAAATCCGAATTCTTCCACTTTTATTCCCAAGATCTTAGCTGCAAAAAAATGTCCCGCTTCGTGCACCAAAACCAGCACCGAAAGTACCAGTATAAATATCAAAAGTGTCGTCATACAGTGTTAAGCTCCGCCTCTTTTGCCTGACCAAGGTTCTCAATTTCCAGCATCATCTTATCTGTCACCTTTTGCAATTCTTCCTCCAACCTAACCCTTTCATCTTCAATTAGCGTCTTCTCTTCAAACAATCTTTTCATTTCGCTCATCTTGTCATGTCTTATCTGCCTCACCTTAACCCGACCGTCTTCCAATTTCTTATGCAACATTTTAACGTATTCCTGCCTTCTTTCTCCCGTCAGCATGGGTACGGCAATCCGGATAATCTGATTATCAAGTACCGGAGTAAGCCCTACATTTGCCCCCACAATATCCCTCCTGATATCTCCGATTATCGATTGGTCATACGGTGTAATTACCAGGGTTTGCGAATCACTGACCGTAATCGTCGCCAGCTCCACTATTTTCATCTTAGTTGTTCCGCCGTAGGCATTAATAATTATGTTCTCCACCAATGCCGGAGTTGCTTTACCTGTCCTTATTGTCGCCACATCCTGTTTCACAAACTCCACCGCTTTTGACATCCTCTGTGGTATATCCCCCAAATCCATACCCTATCTTATCATAAAAAATTTGCCACTAATGCACCTACCCCCGCCAGGATTTCAAATTCTAATATCACTTTCCTGATATCAATACTTCTCTGGATTTTATCCACAGCTTTCCTTGTATGAATCCACCTCTCTATCAATTCTGGTCTAGACGGATCTAGTTTTAATGCTTGTTCAGCTACAAAATAATTGTAACTAGCTTCTTCAATTTGAGGACCCAAAAAAGCCCTATCCACAAACCCGAACCTTGTTTCAAAACCACCACCACCTTCCATTCCTCCGTTTTACACTCCTTCAAACTTTTCGTCAATATCTAAACTGTCAAAAATTTAAAGTCCACCACCTGCATATTCTCTCCCAATACTCCAATTGTTTCCTTGACCAATTCAGCAATTGTTTTTGATGCATCCCTCACATATTCCTGTTTTAAAAGCTCTTCTACATTAGCCGGTTGGGCGGCCGCAATATGTAGCGCCAGTTCCTTCCCCAATTTTTGAAACGCCTCATTTTTAGCCACAAAGTCCGTTTCGCAAGCCAGAGACACCAGTACTCCCAGCCTGCCGGTGTGATGCACATAAGAAAACACCATCCCGACTTTTACCTCTCTTTCTGCTTTTTTAGCTGCCTTCTCCATCCCTTTTCTCCGCAAAATCTCTTTCGCTTTAACAAAATCCCCATTAGTTTCCTCCAAAGCAGCCCGACAATCGGATACTCCCGCCTGGGTTTCCTCTCTCAATTTTTTGATGTCCTCAATCTTTACGTTAGCCATTTTTCTTTGCTTTTTTAGCTTTAACCTCTTTTTTAATTTTTGGCTTTTCGACCATCTCTTCTTTAGTTTCTTCTTTGTAACTTGTATCTGGTTTCTTGGAATTTATTCCTTCATAAACAGCTTCACCGATATATCCTACGCAAAGCTCAATCGATTTAGCCGCGTCATCATTCACCGGAACAATCCGGTCCAGCTGCCAGGCACGGCCATTGGTATCCACCATTCCCACTACCGGAACCTTCATTCTGTTGGCTTCAAGTACGGCCACTTCCTCTTTATGAGCGTCCAATACAAACATCACGTCAGGTAGTTTGTCCATATTGGCCACCCCGGAGAAAAACTTTTGCAGTTTGGAAATTTCCCTATCCAAAAGCAGCTGTTCTCTTTTTGTATATTTCTTGTATTCACCGGCTTCCCGCGCCGCCACCATATCCTTCATCTTCCGGATTCTTCTCGAAATCTGTTCATAGTTGGTCAACAGTCCGCCCACCCATCTTTGGGTCATAAATGGCATTCCGGATTTTATAGCCACCTGTTTCACTATTTCCGCCCCCTGTCTCTTTGTACCTACAAACAATATCTGACCCCCGTTTGCAGCAATTTCCTTCAAATACGCGGCTGCCTCATCCAAACCGGCCTTAGTCATTGCCAAATCCAAAATATGAATTCCATCCCTTTCCCCATAGATATATTTTTTCATGGACGGATTCCACCTCCGCACCTGATGCCCAAAATGACAACCTGCTTCCAATAATTCCTCTAAAGTAATATTTTTCATTGTATTTTCTCCTTGATCCGCCCCCGCTAAAGTTTATAAGGAGAAAAAAGCGGGGTGTGTATTTTTTTAACTGGATGTATTCTACCAAAAACTGTACAATTTGACAATGGAAACACCACTTGCTCCCTCAAGCGATCCGGCAACCAACGCCTTGTATGAACAATTAGGCAGTAATTTCGATCATATCCCCGCAAAGTTTACCTTTTCTCACCTTCGGGAAGATTTACGAAGTATTACCCACCCGGACAATCTCTGCCACCTTCCCGTTTTCACTCCTGAAGTTCGCAAGCAAATCTTTTCTGAATTATCCGCTGACATCCGCACCGGAAAACATTTTGCCATTGTAGAAGCCGATAGTGATCAGTTAAAAAGCGCTAACCAGCAGATATCACGCCATTTTGGTGACCTCACCATAATTGCCTCGGCAGCACAGCATACCCAAACTTTAGAAACTTTAGAAATAACCGATCAACCAATGGTTTTCCGATCAACTGAAGGTGGGGACGAACTGCATATTATCTTCCGCAACATTAACGAATCCGACAAACCCAAGATCATAAGTTACGTCAAATCCATGAACTCTCAAACCAGGAAAGTTCACCCCCACCTGTCAAAAAGAGAATTTATTCTATCGTCATCCACCGGGGTAGCCTTTTCCGACGAACCCGGATTCGCAAACGAATTTACTCTTACTTCTGATAAATTGTCAAAAGGAGAAATCCCTCACGCGTTTAATTTCATCGAAGATGTTAAAGATCGTGCAAATGATAGGGCGGGATCAACCAAAGTTTTACATGAGCTGGAACAACTTCCCGTTGATCAATTATTAAGCATGAATCCTCAGGAATTTACCGATTTTGAATCCGATCGTTTCGGTGGTTTGAGGGTTAGTAAAGGTGGGCGTAAAATTTTAAACATGATAAACCAAACTATCACATACAGATGGTTTCGGGCTCAATTATCGCCTGATTCATCTTTACCCGCTATACCAACCGCTTCACCGTTGTCAGACGATACTTTTATTTCCACCCAGGACAAACCAACTCTCAGACAAATTGTTGATCAGTGGAAACAGATATTTATCACCAAATCTTCACCAAACTAATCCGTTTTTAGCTACTGCACTATTAAATTTTTAAATAACATTGCCACTGTTACCGGACCCACCCCCCCGGGAACCGGAGTGAAAAACGAGGCCTTAAGAGAAACTGAAAAATCAAAATCTCCTTTTGGGTAGCCAACATCTATACATATCACCCCGTTTTTAACCATCTCCGGTTTTATCAGACCCTCCTGTCCGGTCGCGGAAATAATTACATCGGCATTTTTCAATCTCAGGGTTTCCCAGTCTTCCTTATCCATTCCCCCGCATTTCAATACTTCCGTCAACTTTTTCCCTACTTGTCCCTTATTTCCAACCACAATCACCTCACCTCCGGTATTCCCGGCCGATTTTAAAATCTCCACCACTGCCATTACAGTCGCCGGTAAATATGACGAATCTTCCCTCAACCCGTCCACATCTTTTTCTGGGTCAATCAGATCAATTAGGTCATTTTGTCCTTCCATTGGTACCTGCACCATAATCCCGTCTACTGTTGGGTCTTCGTTGTATTCAGAAACCAGGGTTTTGGATTTATTAATATCTTGTAATTTGTAATTTGCAATTTTCTCAAAGAGTATCCCCAGCTCCTTCGCTTTTTTTTCCTTTATATTGGTATACACCCGGCTTCCCATATCCTCCGGATTGTAAAACGTCACTAGCTTGGGCGCTCTTCCGTGCTCCTCAGTCCATTCAATAACTCTATGACTCAATCGCATCTCAACCTCCCCCGCAAACTTTCTCCCGTCAAACATCATAGCTATATTTTACAGTACATCATATAATCCCGTTAATGTCTCCTGATCGCAAACCCAATAAACTTACAATAAACAAAATAGATACTGAATTCAGTCACCCGCTTTACGTTAATAACGACTATCCTCATCAAAATAAAATCAACCAACACGCCGCAGAAAATCTTCTGGATTCACTGGCTAAGCGCAAAAATAGAAGACATCATCACGTGCCAAAAAGCATTAATCGCGACGATTAAATTTATTCCGGTACCGGAAATTCCCGGCACAACTCCGCAACTTCATCTTTAGTTCTCAATACTGAATCCTGAACACACAGTACTTGCCTGATAAATCCTGCAATTAGTACCATCTCTGCCTCTTTCATCCCCCGGGTGGTAACAGCCGGTGTCCCCAACCTGATTCCGGACGGTTTTCCCGGCGGATTCGGATCATGTGGTATTGCATTAGCATTAAGAACTATCCCTGCTTCTTCCAGCAATACTGCTGCCGACTTGCCGTCAACATCATTCTTTCTTAAATCCATCACCATTAAATGGTTATCCGTACCCCCCGTAGTCAGAGTAAATCCTGATTTAATTAGTTCTTCGGACAATACCTTCGCGTTTACGACTATCTGTTTTGCATACTCTTTAAATTCCGGCCCGTTGGCTTCCTTTAGAGCCACAGCTATCCCGGCGATGCTATTCATATGCGGCCCTCCCTGCACTCCCGGAAAAACCGCCCTGTCAATCTTTTTCATAAGTTCAGAATCTTTATTCCTGCCTTTTTCAGTCACCATTAATATCGCCCCCCTCGGTCCCCGAAGTGTTTTGTGTGTAGTTGTCATTATCACGTCGGCAAACTCCACCGGAGACTGGTGTACCCCCCCGACTACCAACCCCGCGATGTGTGAAATATCAGCCAATAAATATGCTCCCGTTCTTTCGGCTATCTTCCCGAACCTCTCCCACTCAATCACCCTTGGATACGCCGTAGTTCCGGCAATAATCACCTTGGGTTTGTTTTCCTTTGCAATTTTTTCCAGCTCATCATAGTCAATCCATCCTTCATCATTCACATCATACTGAATAGACTCGTAATATTTTCCCGAAAAAGTGATGTTGGGATGTCCGTGTGTCAGATGACCGCCACCCGACAGTTTTAGTCCCATGATTTTTTCCCCTGGTGTCGCCATTGCCATAATTGCCGCCGTATTTGCCGGAGATCCGGAATACGGTTGCACATTGGCATGCGGTACGCCGAAAAGACTTTTAGCTCTCTCTATCGCCAGATTTTCTATCTCGTCTGCTATTCCGTTTCCCTGATAATATCTCCTCCCCGGATACCCTTCCGCATATTTATTCCCAAACACAGATCCTAGGGCACTTCGCACATCTTTACTCGCATAATTCTCCGACGGAATCATCATTAATGTTTCTTCCTGCCTGCGTTCCTCCTTTATTATCAGCTCACCCACTTCATCCATAACCTCAATTTTACACTAATATTTATTAAATCGATTTATCGGATACTACTGACATTATCCGTTGATGAACTTCATCGATCGACCCCTCCCCATCTACCATTACCAAACCCAACATACCGGCACTCATTAAATATAAATATCCTTGCCTTACTTTTTCAAAAAAATCCATTCCAAGTCTTTCAAACTTATCTCCCACAAGATCCAATTCTCTCTTTCTCACTTCGCTGATGGGAGTATCTAAAAATATTGCCAAATCAGGTTTCAATCCATTTATTGCTTCTTCGTTTATTTTTAACACTCTATCTATCCCCAAATCCCTACCCCAACCTTGAAAAACAACGCTGGAAATATATGACCTGTCCGCCACAACTATTCTTCCCTTATCCAATGCTGGTTTTACCAAATCTCTTAAGGATTGGGCTCGGGATGCCGCATATAAATACGCCTCAGTTACTGGATCCATTGGTTCGTCACCATAATCTTTTTCTTGAACCACCCTTCTAATATCTTCAGCAATATATGTCCCGCCTGGCTCACGGGTAGTCATTACCTGTTCTTTTCCATATTTTTCTCTTAATTTTTCCGTAAGTAAACGCACCTGAGTGGTTTTTCCGCATTTTGGAATACCTTCAAATACAACATAAAATCCCTTTTCTGAACCTAAACTCATTTCTCTCTTTTACCAGATGACAATTACAAAATCAATTATTCTCCATATTATTCCACCAATTTTCCGCTTCTTGTGATAATTGTTCAAGAGTTGGTCCTTCGATTATTTTTCGCCCAGACACTGAAATATTTCCCAAAGCCTGGTCGGTAAATTCCCTTTTACCACTACCGTCGGTGTAAGTAAAAACAATACCTACTTTTCTTCCCAATCCCTCTAATAACATTGCCAAAATTATTGCGCCTGGACAATTTCTCTTTATGTTTAAAATGTCTGCATAAATTTGATCCCTATTAACTCCGAAATCATACTTTCTTGATTCCGGGCGTGAACCCATTATTATCTCCCCCTCATCGCCAGTGCCAGTTTTACTATCGTCCAAATTCTTCCGGCGACAGTGTACATCGGCGCATCCCCGCCCACCCTTACCCAACCGTATTTGTCTGCTAGTTGCAAATACAC
>Ga0172379_10011729_pt1 | contig 10372 bp, 8 predicted proteins | sample GrowelOW334metaG_FD_119756 | JGI IMG/M metagenome (GOLD analysis project Ga0172379, IMG submission 119756) | Groundwater microbial communities from an aquifer near a municipal landfill in Southern Ontario, Canada - Groundwater well OW334 metaG | ecosystem: Environmental > Aquatic > Deep...
AAACGACCCGATAGAGCCGGGTACGATTTCCGCTTCCACTTCCACCAGCGCGCCGTCCAAGCCGACCACCGCGGCTGACAAAATTTTTGAGGCCATGAAGTTAGTCTAATAAATAAAATAAGTGAGGATTTTGTCCAGCTTGCCAAACGGCAGATGATTGTGCAAAAAGTAGTCGTTGCGTTTGGGATTATAAATCAAATAACCCTTGTCCGATTCTACCAATCCCATGATTTTTTCCGCCACGTATTCGGGCGATTTCATAATTTTCTTTTTTTCCATCAGCGCTTTGCCTTTTACGCCGTAATTCGCGACCGCGGTATCGGTCGGTCCGGGGCAGGCGATTTTAACCTTAAACTTGGGGTTCGTCATTTTTAAAATTTCCGCCAAATACAAATCGGCGTTTTTGGACAGCGCGTAAATCGCCGGGTCGGCCGGCGGCGTCAGCGCGTGGCGCGAAGACAGATGAACGACCGTGGCATCGGGCGCAAGATGCGACCCGCAATGTTTTAACATCAACCAAGCGCCTTTGACATTAATATCCATTACCGCGTCGTAATCTTTTTCGCTGGTGTTAAAAATATCGCCGCGGCGCATAATGCCCGCGTTGTTTACCAGCACCTGTATCGGCCCGCCGATTTTTTTCAGCGCCAGTTTGATTTGCGCGCCGTTCGTGACATCAACTTTAAAATATTCCACGCCGGCAAACTGACAATTTTGCTTGCCGCTGTCAAAACAAATCACCCGCGCGCCTTGCCGGCGCATGACGCCCGCGAGCGCGCAGCCGATTCCCCGGCCGGCGCCGGTAATGAGCACGATTTTATTTTTTAGGTTCATAGAAAAAGGTTAAAAAAATTATTGCAATTTTTATGAGTTAATCATAGCTGATTTTTTTTAAAAAAAGAAGCCCCGAGCGAAAGTTGAGCGGGGATTACAAGGATAAATAAAAAAGCGGGACTAAACTAAGTTCCGCCTTTTTTATTTTTAAATTTTGATTTATTAAAAGAGCGCTAAACCAATACACCAATACCAATTTGTAAGAAATCGCGAGTTTGCGGATGAAAAAAAATGAAATGTCATCAAAGGCGCATCGACAACGAGCCAATAAGCTAAGGCTAGAGAACAAGGGATAGCAAAAATAACAAAGACGCTCATCGTCAAGTACCAAATGACTGTTGTGCCAAAATTAAAAAATAAAGGAATAAGATGCCAGCAGATAGCGGCAGCCAATATGAGAATTACTGGCGTAAGCAACGCCATTGTAGCAATTCTCATTACTTTTGGTGAAGTGCACGTTTTGCACAATTTTCCGGGAGTATTCCTTTCTTCACCTCCCATACTTAAGCGACAAAGACTACAAAGACGACAACAGGGAAGACCTTCTTCTTGTGTATTCATAATTCCACCTCTTTATTCGCTCATAACGAGCGGAAATGGTAAAGAACGATATTTATATATTATGACATTTTGTCATAAAGTCAATATTGACAAAACAGCAAAAAAAGCTAACCTATACTCAGATCTTTACAATCAAAAAATAATTGAGCAACTGGTGGCATTTAATAGAATTTGCGTGATAAAAAAGGCGTGTTAAAAATAGGAGAGAGACCATGAGCCTGTTAAAACAAATTCTGGGAGAAGAAGTAAAATTAGCGTGCGGATGTACCGAGCCGATTGCCGTCGCATATGCTTGCAACATCGCGATGCGGGCAATCGGGGAACAAAAAGATGTGGCGCATATTATAGTTAAAAACATAACGATCACGCTTGATCCGGGAACATACAAAAACGGCCGAGCGGTCGGCGTCCCTAATACCAAAGGCCGGACCGGATTTACAATCGCCGCGGCACTGGGCTGTCTTAACCCATCCCACGCTAACCCGCTGCAAATTTTGGAAAAAGTAGAAAGTGAAACTCTTGCGGAAGCGGAAGAATTGATCAATGCAAACATCGTAACTGTGAACTACGATGAATCTTGGCAAAACTTTTGCATTCACGCAAAAATTCTTACTTCACACGGCCAAGCACTGGTGGTTATTCAAAATAATCACACCAACATAACCAGTGTGGAAGTAGACGGCGTTGTCGCGGCAGCATTTTTATCTCAATCGGAAAAAATATCCACTGTTGCCGAGTCATCATACCAAGAATTGTTAAAAAAAATGACCATTCGAGGTTTGGTTTCTTTAGCTGAAACTATGGACGAAGAAACTGGCCGGTTTATACAGCAGGGCGTGGAAGTGAATTTGGCGTTGGCGGAGGCCGGTAAAAAAATTCCAGGCTTTGGAGCTTCTTTGAATCGACAGAATATTAATAATACTGATATTACTAGTCGGATAAAAATGGAAGTCGCTTGCGCAACTGATGCTCGTATGAGTGGCAGTAAATTACCGGCGATGAGTAGCGGCGGCAGCGGCAACCAAGGCATTGTAGCAATATTAGTACCTTACATTTTTGGTACTTCCAAAGAAATACCTCGTAATCGAGTGTTGCAAAGCATCGCTTTATCGCATCTAATCAATGCTTATGTAAAAACGCAAACTGGAATTTTAGCGCCTATTTGTGGTTGCGCAATGGCGGCCGGGCTCGGAGCGGCAGCGGCGATTGTTTATCAAATTAAAAATGATATCACAATCATCGGTCATGCCATTAATAACGTCGCCGGTAGTATTAACGGAATACTGTGCGATGGCGCTAAAAGCGGCTGCGCTTTAAAAGTAATCAGCGCTGTCGATGCTGCTGTTACGGCGGCTTTGTTCGCTTTGGATAATACTTTCGTGTCTCCACATGAGGGCGTAGTAGGAAAAACGCCGGAAGAAACTATCCGCAATCTTGGCATATTATGTATTCAAGGCATGTGCAATACCAATGGTGTTGTATTACAAATTGGAAGGTAACGTATGTTCTTAAATATAAGGGGAGTTGAAATTATTATTTTTTTCAACTCCCTTGTTTAAACCAAGGAAAGGAGTCTCTCTCATGAACAAACTTCAATTGTACAATACTTTAACCAGAAAAAAAGAACCTTTTGAACTGCTTAATCCGAAAACGGCTACGATCTACAGTTGCGGTCCTACGGTTTACGCCGCGCCGCATATCGGTAATTTGCGCAACTTTTTATTTGTTGACTTCCTGCGTCGTTGGCTGGAATTTCTGGGGTATAATTTAATTCACGTTATGAATTTAACCGATGTGGATGATAAAACTATCCGGCGATCGCGAGAGGAAAATATTACTCTTGGACAATTGACCGACCGGGAAGCGAAAAATTTTTTCGCCGACTTAAAAAAACTTAACATCAAGCCGGCACATCATTATCCTCGGGCTACTCAGCATATTCCGGAAATGGTTATTCTTATCAATCAGCTGATAGCTAAAAATTTTGCCTATGAAAAAGACGGCTCCATTTATTTCCGCGTTTCCGCTTTTCCAGGCTATGGCAGATTGTCCGGCGTGACAGTTGATAACATTCAATTAGGCGCGCGCATTGATGTTGATGAGTATGAAAAAGAAAGCGCGCAAGATTTTGTTTTATGGAAAGCGTGGAAAGAAAACGACGGCGATGTTTTTTGGGAACCAAGTTTTAATGGCATCGGTATTATCAAAGGCCGCCCCGGATGGCATATTGAATGTTCGGCGATGAGCATGAAATATTTGGGCGCGACTTTGGATATCCATACCGGCGGAGTTGATTTGATTTTTCCTCATCATGAAAATGAAATCGCTCAAAGCGAAGCCGCGACCGAACAAACATTTGTTCGTTTTTGGCTGCACTGCGAACATCTGATGGTTGAAAGCGCAAAAATGGCCAAATCATCCGGCAACACTTTTACGCTTACCGAGATTGCTCCCGATGAGTTAAGCGCCGCCGCGTTTCGCCTGCTGATATTTGGTTCCGACTATCAAAAAAAGTTTAATTTTACGCAAACCGGATTAAAATCGGCAAAAAAGAAAGTGCTGCAATTGCGCGCCTGGTACGAAAATTTGTGCGGCGTCGCTAACGAAGGCGAAGCTGACGAGCAAGTTGTTGAAGCGGCTGCAATTGCGCGCGCCGGCTTCATTCAACAAATGAACGACAATTTAAATACGCCGCGAGCGTTGGCTGTATTGTATGAATTAATGAACAAATTAAATAGTCCTGCGAAAAAAGAAACCTTCACCAAAGCCTCGGCTAAAATTGCGCTGGACTTTCTTAACGAGGTTGATCAGTTGTTAGGGATTATTAACGTAACTAAGGGCGATGACCAAACAAAATTGGAATTAACTGATGAGCAACAATCACTTGTCACTGAACGTGAGCAAGCGCGCCGAGACAAAAATTGGCTGCGATCCGATGAAATTCGCAATCGACTTGCCGCGACCGGCATCGGCCTGATTGATAATCAGAACAACACAACCACGGCATTTTCATTGAGCTCTTGACATTTTTTACAAAATACGTAAACTAATGACAATAGCATTTGGTTACTGAGACAAGACAAACGGGCATGTAGCCAAGTGGTAAGGCAGCAGACTGCAAATCTGCCATTCACCGGTTCGAATCCGGCCATGCCCTTTTTTGGCAAAACCAAACCCTGTTAGAAAATTTATCTAACAGGGTTTTTTATTTTTTTTAATCAAAATCAACTGAACAAAATCGTACTCAAATATTTCTCCCCCCGGTCCGGCAGAATCACTACGATTTTTCCGGACGGAATTTTTTCCGCCACGCGCAAGGCGCCGAACACCGCGGCGCCCGCGCTCATGCCGGCGAATATTCCTTCTTGTAAAGCGAGCTTGCGCGCCGTTTCGTACGCGTCGTCATTATAGACGACGATTTTTTCGTCCAATTCTTTTTCGTCATAAATCTTCGGCACCACCGCTTCTTTCATATTTTTAAGGCCGGCGATTTTATGATTTAGTTGCGGTTCAACACCAATAATCTTTATATCTTTATTATATTCTTTTAGCCGTCTGCTTGTGCCCATCAAAGTTCCGCCCGTGCCCATACCAGCGACAAAATGCGTAATTTCCGGCAGTTGTTTGATTATTTCCGCGCCGGTGCCGTTATAATGCGCGAGCGGATTATTCGGGTTGTCAAATTGATTCGGCATAAAATATTTTTCCGGTTCTTCTTTCAGCATTGCGTGCGCTTGTCTGATCGCCCCGTCAGTTCCTTCTTCGGCCGGCGTTTCAATCAAATCCGCGCCCAGCGCTTTGAGCATTTTTTTGCGTTCCGCGCTCATGCCGGCAGACATGGTTAATATTGTTTTATATCCTTTGACGGCGGCGACCAAAGCCAAGCCGATGCCGGTGTTACCGCTCGTGGGTTCAAGAATAATTTTATCCCGCGTCAGTTCTCCGCTTTTTTCCGCCGCCTCAATCATCAAGAGCGCGATTCGATCTTTAACCGATCCGCCCGGATTTTGCCCTTCCAGTTTCGCGTATATTTCCACGCTCGGGTTGGAATTTAATTTATTAAGTTTAACCAACGGCGTATTGCCGATTTGCTCCAAGACATTTTGATAAAACATAAATTTTATATTATTTTAATAAAAATAAAAAAACTTCTCCATCTCTTTGGACAATAAATTTTGCCAAAGGGACGAAAAAGTTTTTTTAACCTCTCCGCGGTTCCACCCTTTTTTCCCCGATAATTGTCGGGGACGCTTTTAGGCGCGCTTACTTACGCCCTATCCTATGATAACGGAGGAAGCCGGGTTGACACTGACGCATTAACCATCTTGTCCCAAAAAACGGGACGACCGAAGCGCAACCCCGGTTATTATGCGGGACCTCGGCCAAAGATTTTATAATTGTTAAATTTCTACTACCAGTATAAATTAAATTATATTTATGTCAAGCTGTTTTACTTAAATTTTGTTGGTGCCGACGGTGGGACTCGAACCCACATGGATTGCTCCGCTAGGTCCTAAACCTAGTGCGTCTACCAGTTTCGCCACGTCGGCTTTTCTTAATATTAACTTTTATTTTACTATTAAGTCAAATAAAAAAGGCGAGATATGAACTACCCCGCCCCTAGCCTTAAAAACTCTTGTTTTTAAATTACTTAAAAAAACGCGAGCTTAAAAGTAATAATATATCATGATCATTTCGGTCTTTGCTCAAAACTAAATCAGGCAAAAGTTTTTCTTTGTTTATTTCTTTTATCTTTACTTTTATTTCTTCACCTAACTCGGTAGAGCAATTTTCTAAAAGACCACTGCCTTCCGCGATGCTGACTTGCGCTTTATTATCAGCAACCGGAATACCAAAAGGCGCAAAAAAAACGGGAACGTTGCCAATTATAAACAACGGCTGCCGATGGCTATCGTAAAATTTCCATTCCGTTTGCAAATCAGCTTCATCGGCAAAAATGAAGTAATAAATCCCTCCATCAATGACAATTTTATTACCCCGGTCATCGCTCCAAAAAAGCTGTTCACTGCCCTCTTTTTTTAAATACGATGTTATTTTCATAGCTGTTCTCCCTTGAATAACCGATCAAATACGCGCTGTTTAAAGCCGATTTTTTCAGTATTTAATTTGATCTTTTCGCTGTGAATTTTTGTTCTACTTTCGTTAAATTTTTCCCCCATATAGTCAGAGACGAAATTTTTAACTTCCTCAGCTTCAATGTCTAGTTGCTTCCCATGATGTAAAAGAACTGTCAACAGGGATAAAATCTTATCATAATCTTTTTGATTGGTCAACCGGTCCAAATCCGCGTTAAATCGCGAGTGCTTGCCGGACAAAACCGCCGCCAAACCTTCTGCCGTTAATTCCACATTCAATCTTTGCAAATATGAATCTTCGGCGGTTATAATTTTTTTTAATTTTCCGCCTTCTTTTTCCGTTTGTTCTTCCGCATTTAACTTTACCAAATCTTTAATCACCGAAACAACGCTAATATCTTTATCCGCGGTTCTGTCTTCTCCCATCTCCCAGGCGCTGTCTTCGTCAATTTGCGCATCGTAAAGAGCGGTGCCAAAATCAATTATAAAAATTCTTCCCTGCTTGTCAAGCATGATATTTTTTAAATGCAAATCGCGATGATAAAATCCGTTTTCATTCCAAACGTTAATCGTGTTGCGGATGATGTCCGTTTGCTTGGAAGTCAAAAATGGATTTTTTCCCGCGGCGGCAATGATTTTTTTTACCAAATCTTTTTCTCCTTCCAATTCAATCAAAACATTTTCCAATTCCAGATCCAACATTCCGTCTATTGTTTTGTGATTGTTGATTTTTATAAAATTTTGGATTTTCTCGTTAAATTTTTGATTTGCTTCCAAAGCGGCCTCAATCGCCAAGCGCCATAAAGTTTTTCCCTTGATCGCTCTCATGGCCAGATAGGCTTCGTTTTCATCGTCTTCAATGTAAGCAATCACCGCCGGAACCTCGGCCAATTCCGTTTTTTCGTTGCGGGCGTTATCCAAAATTAAGCGCGCTGTCTCCTGCAAATATCCTTCCTCTTCCAAATTATTTTGCAGATGAGAAAATTCATACGGAAAAACGTTTTTCTTAACGCAAGCGATGCCAAACGCCTCGCCTTTTTCCCCAAAATCCAATAAATCATTTTTTATTTCCGCGCGCGAACCGGAACCGATAATTTTTGATTCGCTGTTGACGGCTCTGACATAGCCGGCCATTTTTTCCAGTAAAAATTTGCTGTTAACTTGCTCTCGGCCGATTGTCTCCCGTCTGTTTTTTTCTTCCTTTAAAACTTCCGGCAAATATATTGTTTTTAGGCTTTCTTTCATATGTCTTATATGTTATCCAAATTTCCCCAAAAAATCAAATTATGTTATTATTATTTTAATAATTAATAATTTAAAATTCCAAGGAGGAAATATGGCAGTAGCCAAAAAAACAGCCGCGAGCGGCAAAAAAACGGGAAGTAAATTTGACGCAAACGACATTGAAAACAATAAAATCATCGCGTCGCTTTCGTACATTTTTATCCTTTGCCTTATACCGTTGTTGTTAAAGAAAAAAAGCGAGTTTGCCCAACTGCACGCGCGGCAGGGTTTAACCATTACCGTTGCCTGGTTTGTTCTATGGGTTATCGGCGTTGTGCCGATACTCGGCTGGCTGATTGCTTTTTTCGGCAACTTGGCGCTGCTTGTTATCAGCATTATGGGCGTGATTAAAACTCTGGACGGTCAAGCCTGGAAAATACCGTATATCTACGAGTGGAGCAAGAAATGGGACCTATGACAATTCCGAATTCCTAATGGCGAATGACGAATTTAAAATTGGTCATTAGGTAATTTAATAATTAATTCTGCATTCGTCATTCTTAATTCGTCATTTAAATTTTATGAATAAGCCTTTTATTATCTTCTTCAAAGACCTCGCGATTAAAGATGTCCCCGTGGTCGGCGGCAAAAACGCTTCGCTCGGTGAAATGTACAGCAAATTATCAAGCCAAGGTATCAGCGTACCGAACGGCTTTGCGACGACGGCGGACGCTTATTTTTATTTTTTGGAACAAGCCGGCATCAAAGAGGAAATAAAAAAAATCTTAACCGGCCTTAACACTCGTAAAGTGCTTGATCTGGCCAAACGCGGGCAAGCGGTGCGAAGTACGATTTTGCGCGCCGAACTGCCGGCGGATTTAAAAAAAGAAATCGTCTCCGCTTACAATAGACTAAGTAAAGAGTATAAAAACAAAGATTTGGATGTGGCCGTGCGTTCGTCCGCGACCGCCGAAGATTTGCCGGACGCGTCTTTTGCCGGACAACAGGAGACTTTTTTAAACATCCGCGGCGAGGTGGATTTATTGATCGCGGTTAAAAAATGCGTTGCTTCCCTTTTTACCAACCGCGCCATCTCTTATCGCGTGGATAAAGGCTTTGACCATTTTAAAATCGCGCTGTCGGTCGGCGTGCAAAAAATGGTGCGCTCCGATTTGGGTTCGTCCGGCGTAATGTTCACCATTGATACCGAATCCGGTTTTAAAAATGCCGTGTTGATAAATTCCATTTACGGTTTGGGTGAAAATATCGTGCAGGGAAAAGTAAGCCCGGATGAGTTTTATTATTTTAAACCGACCGGCGCTTTAATTTCCAAGACTATCGGCCGAAAAGACATTAAGATGATTTATAACCGCGACCGCAAACACCCGACCAAAGACATCAAAGTTTCGCCCGCCGATCAGAATCGCCAATCAAACACCGATGCCGAGGCGAAACAACTGGCCGTCTGGGGCGTGGCGATTGAAAAACATTATCAAAAGCCGATGGATATTGAATGGGCGCGCGACGGGCAGGACAACAAACTTTATATCATTCAGGCGCGGCCGGAAACGGTGCAAAGCCAGCGCGATTATAATATTATTGAAGAATATACCTTGGCGAAAAAAGGAAAATTGCTCGCGCGCGGCAAATCGGTCGGCAGTAAAATCGGCGCGGGCAAAGCTAACGTAATTTTGGACGCCAAAGATATTTCCCAATTTAAACCCGGCGAAGTTTTGGTTACCGATATGACCGACCCGGACTGGGAGCCGATTATGAAAATCGCAAGCGCTATCGTCACCAACCGCGGCGGCCGCACTTGCCACGCGGCGATTGTCTCGCGCGAACTCGGCATCCCTTGCGTGGTCGGTACGAACACAGTCACTAAAGAAGTCAGCAACGGCGAACCGATAACCATCAGTTGCGCCGAGGGCGAAGACGGCTTTGTTTATGACGGCATTTTAAAATTCAGCGTTACCAAAACCGACATTAAAAATCTGGAACGGCCGAAAACCAAAATCATGATGAATATCGGCGCGCCGGATATCGCCTTTACTTCTTCGTTTATTCCCAACGACGGCGTCGGGCTCGCGCGCGAGGAATTTATCGTCGCGAATCATATCAAAGTCCATCCGGCTGTTTTATTGAATTATGAAAAATTAAAAAACACCAACCAGCTTACCGCCAAAGAAAAAAAAGCGATTGAGGAAATAACCGCCGGCTACGCGGATAAAAAACAATTTTATATTGATAAACTTTCGCAGGGCGTGGCGATGATTGCCGCCGCTTTTTATCCCAAAGACGCTATTGTCCGTTTGTCGGATTTTAAAACCGATGAGTACCGAACGCTTTTGGGCGGCAACATTTATGAGCCGAAAGAAGACAACCCGCTGGTTGGTTGGCGGGGCGCGTCGCGCTATTACCATCCTGATTTTATTGAAGTGTTTAAAATGGAGTGCGAAGCGTTGCGGCTGGTGCGTGATGTGATGAAATTGACTAATGTCAAAATTATGATACCCTTTGTGCGCAACCTTGATGAATTGCAAAAAGTAATCGCCATTATGGCCAAGTGCGGCTTGAAGCGCGGCGCTAACGGTTTGGATTTGTATATGATGACGGAAGTGCCGTCCAACGTGATTTTGGCTGATGAGTTCGCCAAA
>Ga0172379_10011730_pt1 | contig 10372 bp, 8 predicted proteins | sample GrowelOW334metaG_FD_119756 | JGI IMG/M metagenome (GOLD analysis project Ga0172379, IMG submission 119756) | Groundwater microbial communities from an aquifer near a municipal landfill in Southern Ontario, Canada - Groundwater well OW334 metaG | ecosystem: Environmental > Aquatic > Deep...
ATCCTTAACGAATGCTGATCCGCCGGTCAACGACAAAGCGTCAAAATCATTGCCCGTGTCAGCGAGTGTTATCGCATTAGTTCCGGCGTTGATGGTCGTAGTACCGCTAACGTTCAACGCTCCACTCTGCGTTACCGCGCCGGTCGCAGTTACCGTCAATCCACCGGCGCTAACGGAAGATAGTCCAATAGTAAGCGCCGTTCCAACTGTTTGAATAATACTTGCGCTCGTTCCGGTCATTAAAACGGTATTTCCAGCTGGATGTAAGGTTATTGTCCCGTTACGCAGACATCCATGCAGGTTGTTTATGCCGCCCCCTCCTCCGAAAATATCGCCAACATTCGCTACATTATTCAGGCTACTGGCGCTAATTACTCCGCTGGTGATCGTACTGGCAATTATCGTCCCCGAAGGGTAATATCCCACAACTCCGCCAACATTGACACCGAACGGTCCGTTCGAATTGTAGCCGGTTATTGCCGCATTGGTTATTGTAACACCGGTTATTGTTCCGCCAGCGTTGGTCCCAATCCCGCCACCGACAGCGACGTAGCAGTTTGAACCACTGCCGCCACCAGTTATGGTCCCGCCAGTGATATAACTGTTATTAATTATTCCACCAGAGTTATTCAATCCTATTAATCCACCAACATCCGTACCTCCGTTAATGGCATTGCTTCCGGTTATCATTCCGTTACTTATCGTGATACCGTCAATTGTGCCACCTTCGTTTCCTCCTGCCGCTCCACCGACAAGAATAGACGCTGCCGCCGGGTTACTGGCGCTTACAGTAATCGTACTTAATACGGCTGAACTGATTGTACCGGCATTCAAGCCGGCGATTCCGCCAACATACAGCTTTTCCCACCAACCTGAAACGCTGCTTCCGGTTATCGTCGCAGCAGTTGCTGTCACATTATTGACGACGCCGGTATTTTTTCCAATTACACCGCCCAGAAAAATATCACTATTCGCACTGGTTGCACTAATAGTACCGTTGTTAATCGTAATTCCGGCGATGGTACCACCATCATTATATCCGGCCACGCTACCAATATAAGCAGCACCGCTATTGTAATTATTAGTTATCGTGGGATTGTTGAGGACAAGATTACTAATAGTCGCACTGTTTCCAACAAAACCAAACAGACCGACATATTGGGCAGAGCTGTTGATATACAAGTTGCTCAGTGTATAGTTTCCGCCGCTGAGATTCACGCCGCCGTCGAACTTGCCAACGAAAGGCATGCCATTACCAATCGGCAAGAAACCCGCCGTTACCCCGGCATTAACATTCCAACCGGTCGTTGCCGCCGCGTCGATATCGCGCCCCAAGGCATAATTTTTATCCCAAAGCCCCGGGTTATTACTAATCGCCGCCAGCGAGTGTTCTCCGGCTACGGGAACCTCATTCCCCAACTGGTTTACCAGCATATAGGCAACGCTATTGCCGAGTACTAACGGAGCATAAGGCGTCGGCGCCGTATAATCGGTCGGATTGTAATAAATTTTTACATAACCGGTGCCCGACAACGTAACCGGCATAGCAAGATTAACTGTACCACCGGTGGCGGCAGTAGCGCCGGTTGTATAACCGATACCGGTATTGTCGGCCTGTAAAGTTATATTAGCGCTGGTTGCCGCACTGTTAGTAATCGGCGCCAAAACGTTCACATCATGATACGCCGATAACGTCAGACTGTTGTCCGCGGTCCAGTTGACCGGATCAAGAACATTCACATCACCCAATCCGGCGTTCGCTCCGCTCTGACTGAGAATAATCATATTCTGTGTATTCAAATTATTGCCTAGCTCCACACCGCTCATATCGGAAACACCAGCGCCACCACCGATATTATAGTTCTGCGGGTCAATCAGCCAGGTACCGGCAACTCCGTTATCACTACCGGCATTGACAAGTACATTATCCAACCCGGCTATGACATCACCGGATGTTTCGATAAAACCGCCGTTTCCGGTCGCACCGCTACCGCGTGCCCGCAATGTTCCGCCGGTGAGATTCAAGTTATCGGTATTGCTGATGGTAATATTGCCGCCGTTGCCGTTAAGCGTCGTTGCCTGGATTATCCCGCCGACATTGATTGCCGTGGCCCCTTTGATTTCCACCAACCCGCCGGAGGCAAAGATGCTGCCCTGCATATTTATCGCCGCGTTTCGTTCGCCGGTATTAATCGTACCATTTTGCATAAATGCCAGCGGGTCAACGTGGGATGTAGTCGCGATTAACCCGGCAACATTGACCTGCGCGCCGGGTGCAAAATACATACCGTTGGGATTAGCTAAATATACTATGCCGTTGGCATTCAACTGTCCATATATAGCGCTTGAGTTATTCCCGACGATCCGGTTGAGCGCCACAGCGCTGGCGTTCGGTTGCTGGAAATTGACGGTTTCATGTTTGGCGATATCAAAGCTGGCCCAGTCGATTGCCGCGCGCTGGCTGGCTTGGGCGATATTGGTTACCGCGCCGTTTTGTGCAATCGTCGCTTCGCCACCAACAACTACACCGCCTTGGGGCGCCGCCTCAGCCATGTATGGCGAAATTATTAAACCGGCAGCCAATGCCGCCGCCGCCCACTCTTTGGTATGCGACTTGAGCGCTGCGCACAATTTTGCGTTTTGAGTTCTGAGTCCGGCGTTAACGGCGTGCGCCATAGCGCTGCACTTTTCACCAACAGCCCGTACTGCCTTTGCCGCTTTGCCGCTTTGCGACTTTGCAGCCTTCATAACCGACCGGCAAAAACACCTCATCCACTGAGGAATTTCCCGCAACCAGCTCCGACGGATTTTTCTCGACTGTTTCATAACTCTCTCCTACAACTTTTTTCAGCTACGCTTAGCGGATATTTTGTTAACACCAAAAATTTTTATATAAAAAACACCAACAAACAAGCCGTCACCGTGACCGCTTGCTCTTTGGTGTTTTGATTCAATTTTTCTTTATAATATATACCTTGCGCCATGTTTCGACCTCCAAATTATTGGTGGCTTACGGGAGATGGCACATGTTCATTTCTTTCATTATACAGCACGCCAATGACAGTATAATGACAAAATGATATTTCAATAAATTAACTTATTATCCACAGACAAATACCCGCAGTGGCGCATTACTATTTGATGATCATTTACGATCTGGCTTACCTGTTTGCTGGTTAGTGCGTTTCGCCAGCCGCCAATCCGCCCCTCACGAAAAAAGTTGCTGAGCGCCTCAGGTTTTTCATGAAACGCCGCCGCTTGTTCATGTTTGCGTAATTCTTTGAAATCCGATAACCGGATTGCATTTTCGATAGCACGCTGATCATCAGATAACCCGACGAACCGCGCCGCCAAACTAAAAATTTCCAGCGGCCGCAACTGCATATCCTCATAACGGATAACCAGCACCGGTAAAGCTTTAACGTCCAGCCAGCTTGCGACGTGCGCGCTCCAGCTCAAAAACCGCTGGCGCAACTGCGGTGAATAGCGGTCAGTTTCAAGATTCAGCCCAATGTTGTTATTATTCATAACTTCAATGGTTGAGTCAATACTGCTACCCCGGTGATGGGCAAAAGAAACTGCCACATCCAGCGGATTACGCACAATATGTAACACCCGGCTGCGAAAATTCGGAATAAGCGGTCGGCCATCCGGTAAAGTCAGATAGGCGTCATGCGTTTTGATATATTGGGTATTTTTTTCGACACGGGCAATCTGCTCATAGAGATCCGGCAGCAAATTATCGAGTTCCTCCGCTGTCAAATCCGCCACGTCATAGCCATAATGACTGCTGACCAGTTCTTTAATCATCCAGCCGCTACCCAGATTATTAATATCAAATTCTTTCGCTCCGGTGTTGGTCATATTGGCAACAAAAGCTCTAAACCAGGTATTACCGGATTTTGGATAGGAGGAAATCCAGACGATTCCGCTCATCGGTTTAAATCTCCTTCCAGCACCGCCAATAATTCTTGCAACGACAATTTCCGCCGTTGTTTGTTTATTTTGCGCAAGCTAACCCGGTCAACAACTCTGTCGCATAGTTTCCGGTGTCCGTATTCCATAGCTTCGCTCGCAAAAAAATTATATCGGTAGCTGTTGCCAATCAATAGCATTGCGGCTTCTTTTTGTTCAATATTATCAATACCAACGTTAGCGGCAACAACATTGTCAATGAAATAAATCTTGTCCAACACCAGCGGCTTGGCATAATATTTATCGCCCAGCGGCAGCAAATAACGCTCGAGGCCGTTACGCAACCGCTCAAAACCGGCATTATCCAAATCAAGCATCGTCAACGAATAGCGCCATAGTTTCAAATACGGATACCCCGGCATAATCAGCGGCTGCGCTTTCGCACTGCAGTCAACAATGCCGAACCCGCTGGTCAGGATTTTATAGCCATTTTGCGCTAACGCCGCCATCAAAGTTGTCTTTCCGCAACCGGGCGGCCCACAGACCATTATCCCGCGGCCGTTATATTCAAAAGCCGCTCCGTGCAATACCAATTGCCCGCGTTGCTGCAACAATACCGGCATTACTGAACTCAAAACAAACAAGGCAATGTCCGTTTCTTCCGCAACCGCTTCCGGCGCAATAATAATCTCCCGGCCGTTGACAATATAAAATCGCGCAATGTTGTCAATGGCCAACAAAAATCGTTCATCGGCAATCTGAAATTTATAACCATGCGCAAAGCGGTCAGGCAGCGTAAGCGGCACTGCACCAATACTGATGCTTGCCTCAACCGTCCTGGTATTTTCTTCGGGTATTCCCGGAAACCGAAGTGCCGACATTATCTGCACACCATAGATTTGATAAAAATAATTCATGCGTATTCACCTGTATTAGTTTAGTGTAGCTAATTTATAGCACAAATTCAAAATGATTACGTAAATAATCCAATATTAGTTCAACGCCCGCATCAACCGTCAGCAATTCGCTGTCAATGATTATTTCCGGTTGCTGCGGCGGTTCGTAACAACTGTCAATGCCGGTAAAATTAGCAATTTCACCGCGCCGGGCCTTGGTATATAATGCTTTTTTGTCACGTTGTTCACAGACCGCAAGCGGACAATTTACGAAAACTTCCACAAATTCATCGCTGCATAAACCAGCTCTGACCGCTTTGCGGTCGTCGCTATATGGCGAAATGCAGGCGACGATTACCACCAATCCGGCATCAACCAATATTTTTGCCGTTTCGCCAATCCGGCGAATGTTTTCCCGGCGCCCGTTCTCAGAAAAATCCAAATCCTTATTCAAGCCACAGCGCAAATTGTCGCCATCCAAAACATAAGCATGAACCCCGCTTGTGAATAGCTGTTCATTTAAGCCGTTCGCTATAGTAGTTTTTCCGGCACCGGATAATCCAGTCAACCAGATTACTAGTGAGTGGTGGCCGTTTTGCTGACGCCGCAGTTCCTTGTTAACCGCGCCGGTTACCGGAAACAGTGTCTCGTTACGGCTGGTCGCTGTATTATCTTGCCGGAATGGTTTACTCTCAGCCGCATTTACCGCCGATAACGCCTCAATTATTATGCCACCGCCGGCGATTTGCCAACCATCGACAAGCACAAATCTGCCTGTTGCCGGCAATTCAGCGAACACATCAAATACCAGCGGTTGATCAAGCGCGATTATGCCTTCACCAACGAATCCCGCCGGTACGCAATCCGGACTCGCTTCACCAATATTGCCAATATCAATTACTCGTTCGATTTTTTCCCACCAGGCAAACGATTCCTGGAAGCCGATTTTTATTTTATAGCGTTGTCCGGCGGCCAGCGGTGCGCGCCCCAACCACACCAACCGCACTCGCATGCGCCGGCTGATTAGCGGGGGCCGCGCCGAATCCGCAACCACCATTCCCCGTTCCACAAACAACGGTTTTGTTAATTCAACCGCGACACAGCGGCCTTGGTCAGCCGTGTCGCGTCGTTCTTCCGGCCAACAATCAATCGCTTTAATTTGGGCTTGTTCGCCAGTTGGCCAAACGACTATCGTTTGATTCAGCGCCAATTGCCCGGCTTCAATCCTTCCGGCAAGCAATCGCCGGGAGTCAAACCGATAGAGTGCTTGCACCGGCAACCTTAACGTCCGGCTTTGCTCCGACGGCGGGCAAAATTCAGCAAATTGTCCGGCAACAGTTGCCCCGGTGTACCACGGCATATTAACGGATTTGACCAACACATTATCGCCTTGATAGGCCGACGCCGGTATATAGCCAAGTGCCGTCAGGCCGATTTGTGCCAAAAATTCAGCGAATTCGTTTTTGATTGCTGCAAATACCGCTTGCGACCAACCGCATAAATCCATTTTATTGACAACAACTACCAGTTGCTGAATGCCGAGCAGCGTCAACAACCAGCCATGCCGCCGGGATTGCTCGCTCACCCCTTCAACCGCGTCGATGACCAGAATTGCCGCGTCAGCCTTACTTGCGCCGCTTAACATGTTTTTCAAAAACTCGCGGTGTCCGGGCGCATCGGCGATAATAAACGGCCGGTCGGCCAACGTTATCCGCGTCTGCGTAAAATCAATCGTGATGCCTTGTTCTTGTTCTTCGGACAATCCGTCCAGCAGATAGGCAAATTCCAGTTCACGGCCTTGCTCGGTGGACCGTTGCCGCGCAAATTCAATTTTATCCGCCTGCACTTGCCGGGTGTCAAATAACAAGCGGCCAATTAATGTTGATTTGCCGTGATCAACATGGCCGATTATCACTACTGTCATTTCCGGCTTGTTAATTGTTTCCGCGTTCATCGCTACATATATCCTTTTGCCCGTAATTTTTGCATAGCGTAACGGTCGGCTTGATCCTGTGCCCGCCCGCCCCGCTCCGATTGGCCAATGGTTTTCAATTCAGTTATTATCTCTGCAATATTTGCCGCCTGCGATGCTATCGGGCTGGTGCACGGCCAGCAGCCCAGGCTGCGATAACGTTTGCCGTCACGCGCGAAATACAACGTTACCACCGGAATATTTTCTTGTTCGATATATTGCCAGACATCAATCTCCGTCCAGTCTAGTATCGGATGCACCCTGACATGCGCCCCTTTTGGAACTTCAGTATTGTATTGTTGCCAAAATTCCGGCGGCTGGTCCTTGTATTGCCATTCAAAATTTTCGCCACGCACGCTAAAAATCCGTTCCTTGGAGCGCGAGCGCTCTTCATCCCGTCGGATCCCAAGCATAATCGAATCAAAACCGTATTCAACAACAGTTTTTTGAAAAGCATCGGTTTTTAAAGCACTACAGCATTCTAACCGGCCATTATCCGGCGTCATTCCCTGGTCTAATGCCACTGTGTTTGAACCAACGATCAATTTCAAGCCCCAATCCCGGACAATCCGGTCACGGTGGGTAATCATCTCGGGAATTTTAAAACGGGTGTCGATGTGCACCAGCGGTAGCGGACAATGTCCCATAAACGCTTTGCGCACCAGCCACAACAGTACGGTAGAATCTTTTCCTATCGACCAGAGTAAGCCCGGCCGCTTCGCTTTGGCATAGGCTTCGCGGATTATGAAAATGCTTTGCTGCTCCAGTTTATACAGCCGGTCGTTTCTTGAATCGCTCATCGTTGAATCACTCCAAACTCATCGCGGCTTTGACATCGATTTTCGCTTTCGCGTAGCCGGATTCAACCATTAAATCGGCGTAGTCCTGCAAAATTTGCTGATCGATTTTATCGGTTGCCATTGTACGGGAAAAGGCTTTAATCAAGGTGCTTTCCGGTAATTCTTTGTTAATAATTTTTTTCAATTGACGATTAACCGCCTGTACCGCTTTTTGCGGATTAGCCTGAATATAGCTGATTGCCTCCCGATGGGCGGCTAAAAACGCTGCCATTACTTCCGGATTGTTTTTCCGATAATTGTCGTTGGCAATAACTACGGTTGTGGGATATTGCCCACCGTTCCACACCTGGTTCCATTCCAAAATTACTCGGGCGCCGCCTTGTGCTTCCAGCGTCGTGCCCCACGGTTCCGGCAGCAGCGCCGCGTCCACCTGCTCTTGTTTAAATAACATCAGCACGTCGCTGGGTGCCGCCTGAAGTATTCCTACGTTGCCACCCTTTGCCTTGTCTTTTAACCCGTTGGCAGCGAGAATATGCCGCAATGAAATGTCCTGAGTATTGCCCAGCTGCGGTATCACAACTTTTTTATTGGCAAGATCAATTGATCCGTTAATCTTGGCGGTAGCTGATGCAACCAATATTGCGCCGCCATTATTGGCACCGGCGATGATTTTTATCGGCACTCCGCGCGCAAACCCGGTTAAAGCCGGACCCGGGCCAATATACGCCACATCCAGCTCGCCGGCCGCCATTGCTTCCATCAACTCCGGCCCGGCGTTGAAAACTCTGGTCGTCAGCACCGTTTGGCCTAACTGTTTTTGAAACATCTGCAAATCAAGCCCGACCAGTGCCGGCGCATGGGTCAGGTTTGGAAAATAACCCAGCCGCAGTTGTTTTGGTTGTACTGTTTCCTTGCCGCAACCGGCGGCAACTAATGCAATCGCCACTATAAGCAAAATAACGGCGTGAACAATTTTTGTCATCTTCTATTACCTCATCTTTTGCTGCTATAACCCCGTTTGGCAAAAATCTGGTTTTCCAGCCGTTGAAACAAAAAAAGGTCTATTAATATGCCCAGAGTGGCAATAATAATCATTACCGCAATCACCAGGCTCATATCGCCTAAATTTCTCCCGATCATCAAGGTTTGTCCGAGTCCGGATTCACCGCCCAACAACTCACCGGCAAGCAGCGACCGCCAGGCAAACGCCCACGCCAGGCGCAATCCGACTATCAACTCCGGCAATGCCGCCGGAATAACGATTTTCCAAAATAATGCCCATTTATTATATCCCAGCGTTTTGGCTAGCCGGATATAATCCGGATTGACACCTTTAATGGCCGTTTTTACGCTCATAACCATCGTCCACAACGAACCGATAATAACGACAAAGATGATTGCCCGTTCGTTTAACCCGAACCAGATTAATGCCAACGGCAACCACGCAACGCTTGGAATGGTTTGCACTGCCAATATGAAAAAACCTATTGTTTGATCAAGATATTTCCACTTGATCAGTGCCACACCAAGCGCCAACCCTAATACCACCGCCATGCTGTAGCCGATTACCATTCGCTTTAAGCTTGAAAGCAGCGCAATAACCAGCTGGCCGTCGATAATTCCCTGTAGCAGAGTTTGTTCGACCTGTTCCGGCGTTGGCAACAGATAGGTCGGATACATTGCCGTTTTACAGAAAAGCTGCCACACCAGCACTAATGCGATTATCGTTGCCAACCGTTTATAAAATATACCGCTCACCTAATTCTTCCTCTGTTGCTTTTTCAATTTCGCGTTTCAAATGTAGCAGTATCTCTGCTTCCATGTTAAAAAAATGTTCGCCGCCAACGCGCGGTCGAATATCCGGAATAGCAATTTCACTAATGATCTTTGCCGGATGATGGCTAAGCAGCAGTACCCGGTCCGACAGAAAAATGGCTTCTCTGATATTATGCGTAACAAAAACTATCGTCTTATTGGTTCGCTGCCATATTTGCATCAACTCGTTTTGCAATAACATCCGTGTCTGTTCATCCAATGCCGAAAAAGGTTCGTCCATCAGCAACACCGGCGAATCAGTCGCTAACGCACGGGCTAACGCAACCCGCTGCTTCATCCCCCCTGAGAGCTGGTGCGGATAAGCGCTTTTGAACCGGTTTAACTTCACCATATCAATGTAGTAATCACAGATTTTTTCTTTGCCGGAGTTATCCGAATTTAACGCCATACCGACATTTTCTCGCACAGTCAGCCACGGCAGCAAACAACTGTCTTGAAAAACAACGGCTCTGTCCAATCCCGGCGAATTTATTGTTTTACCGTTTACTAAAACTGTTCCTGAACTGGTTGTAACTAATCCGGCAATAATATTAATCAATGTTGTCTTGCCACAGCCCGACGGGCCCAGAAAACTAACGAATTCACCTTGGCGTATCGAAATAGTAACATTATCAATGACCGGCAATTTCTTCCCAGATTTGTCGATGAACTCTTTTTTTACATTTCTTAATTGCAACAATGCTTTATCCTCAAATATCCGTTAATGAACTGAATCTTGCAAATTTATTTCAAATAATTTTAACACAACGTCAAACAATCTACAATTAAGGCTGGTTATCATTCAATATCTCATAAGTCTTTCCATAATAATAGCTGTACACACGACGAAGATCGAGTAGGAGTCTGACAATTAATTTATCAGCCGACCTCTCACACCACCGTACGTACCGTTCGGTATACGGCGGTTCAGTAAATTAAGCACAGGTTCTCGTATCGCTTGAGTATATTATCAT
>Ga0172379_10011731_pt1 | contig 10371 bp, 8 predicted proteins | sample GrowelOW334metaG_FD_119756 | JGI IMG/M metagenome (GOLD analysis project Ga0172379, IMG submission 119756) | Groundwater microbial communities from an aquifer near a municipal landfill in Southern Ontario, Canada - Groundwater well OW334 metaG | ecosystem: Environmental > Aquatic > Deep...
CGACGGCTCAGATCCTGGCACTGACCACGACGCAGGTGCCAGCCTTGACGACGGCGCAGATGACCGTGCTGACGACGAGCCAGATCCAAGCGCTGACGACGAGCCAGATCACTGCGCTGGAAACGACCGACATTGCGGCTTTGACGCCGACTCAGGTCACTGCACTATCGACCACCCAAACCGCGGCCATGGACACGGAGCAGGCCTTGGCGTTGCCCAATGCTACGGTGCAATCCATGACCACCAGCCAGATCGCAGCGCTGTCGACAACCAGGATAGCGGCACTGGTGCTCGACACCACCGGGATCGCTGGATTGTCGACGTCTCAGATCCTGGCACTGACCACGACGCAGGTGCCGGCACTGACGACGGCGCAGATGGCCGCGCTGACGACGAGCCAGATCCAGGTGTTGACGACGAGCCAGATTCCGGCGCTGGAAACGACCGATATTGCGGCTTTGGGCCTGAATACGCTTGGTCTTGGTGCGCTCACCACGACGCAAGTGCCGGCACTGACGACGGCACAGATGGTTGCGCTGACGACGAGCCAGATCCGGGTGCTGACGACGAACCAGATCGCGGCGCTGGAAACCAGCGATATCGCAGTCCTGACCCTAGATACACTGGGGATCGGGGCACTGACCACGACCCAGATACCGGCATTGATCACCGCGCAGGTCGCCGCTTTGACTGCCAGCCAGATCCAGGCGCTGACGACGAGCCAGATCCAGGTGCTGACGACGAGCCAGATTCCGGCGCTGGAAACGACCGACATTACGGCTCTGAACACGCTTGGTCTCGGTGCGCTCACCACGACGCAGGTGCCAGCCCTGACGACGGCGCAGATGGCCGTGCTGACGACGAGCCAGATCGAGGCGCTGACGACGAATCAGATTCCGGTGCTGGAAACGACCGATATTGCGGCTCTGGGGCTGAACACGCTTGGTCTCGGTGCGCTCACCACGACGCAGGTGACGGCGTTGACGACGCTCCAGGTGGCTAGCCTGAACACCGCCCAGATTGTGGCGCTGACGACCAATCAGATCGCGGCGTTGGCGACACGGAATGTCGTGGTACTGGCCGCGAACAGCAGCGGCATCAATGCACTTTCGACGACACAGATCGCCGCGCTGACGACCTATCAGGTAGCGATCTTGACCACGGCTCAGGTTGCCGTGCTGTCGACAACTCTGATCGCGGCCATGGAGACGGAGGATGTAGCTGTCTTCACGCCGACTCAGGTCACTGCACTGTCGACCGCGCAGACGGCGGCCATGAACACGGCGCAGACCTTGGCGTTGCCCAACGCTACGGTGCAATCCATGAGCACCAGCCAGATTGCGGCGCTGTCGACGACCAGGATAGCGGCACTGGTGCTCGACACCACCGGCATCGCTGGATTGTCGACGGCTCAGATCCTGGCACTGACCACGACACAGGTGCCGGCACTGACGACGGCGCAGATGCCCGTGCTGACGACGAGTCAGATCCAGGTGCTGACGACGAGCCAGATTGTGGCCATGGAGACGGCGGATGTAGCTGCCTTCACGCCGACTCAGGTTACTGCACTGTCGACCGCGCAGACGGCGGCCATGAACACGGCGCAGACCTTGGCGTTGCCCAACGCTACAGTGCAATCCATGAGCACCAGCCAGATTGCGGCGCTGTCGACGACCAGGATAGCGGCACTGGTGCTCGACACCACCGGGATCGCTGGATTGTCGACGGCTCAGATCCTGGCACTGACCACGACGCAAGTGCCGGCACTGACGACGGCGCAGATGGCCGCGCTGACGACGAGCCAGATCCCAACCTTGACCACGAGGCAGGTCGTCGCCCTGACCACCAGCCAGATCCAGGCGCTCACCACCATCCAGATCCCGGCACTGGAAACGACCGATATCGCGGCGTGGTCGCACAATACCCTCGGCATCGGCGCACTCACCACGACGCAGACCGATGCGCTGACGACCACGCAGATCCGGGCCTTGTCTACGAGTCAGATTCAAGCTTTGGCGTTGAGCAATACTTCGTTTCCGTCGATCCAGGTGCTATCGACAGCTGCGTTGTCGTTCACGTTGTCGTTCGGCTCCTTCAGCGACACGGCAACACTGCAAGTCTTGACGACCACGGACATTCCGCAATTGACCACCGCAGATATCGCCTCGCTGACACAGATCACACCACTGGTCCTCGACCTCGATGGCAATGGCATCAGTACTGTCAACATGTCGTCGGGCGTTCGGTTCGATTTGGCTGCCAGCGGAGAGAAACTCCAAACCGGCTGGATTGCCGGAGGGGACGGTCTGCTGGTCATGGATCGCAACCAGGATGGCGTCATTGAGGACGGCGCCGAACTCTTCGGTAGCGCTACCAGGCTGCCGGATGGCACGGCGGCGCCCGACGGCTATGCGGCCTTGAGAACGCTGGATGCGAACCATGATGGTTCGATCACCGGCGATGATCCGGGATTCGCCGCCCTGGAAGTCTGGGTCGATCGCAATTCGGACGGCGTCAGCCAGTCCGGTGAGTTGAAGTCCCTGGAATCCCTGGGTATCGTCCAACTCGACCTGAACGCCAGCGTATCTTCGGCCATCGATCATGGCAACCTGCTCGGCCTGGTTTCCGGCTACGAGACCGCGGACGGCGTCAAACACGACATGGCCGACGTCTGGTTTGCGACCCAAACCGTGGCCGGCGGGAATCTGGCCGCGACGCCGCCTGTTACGGCGGTCGATTTGAGCCGCAAGGTGAGTGGCCTGACTCAAGCGATCGCGGATTATCGGGACAATCCGGATGCCGATGGGGTCGTTGCTCGCCTCGACTCGGTTCCTGGCGACTGCGCCGTAACGCAGCCTTTGGCGGTGGCGACGAACCAAGGGGCGATCGTCGATCGGTTGAGACAGTTCAATGCCGACGGCAGCCCGTGGGAAAGTGCCAGCGGCAGCCTGGATACGCTTCAGAGCGTCTCGGCCGGTTCGCGCCTGAGCCTCCCGGATTCACAGGGTCCCAACAAGAACGGGATATTGTCCTCAGGCGGAAAATAGCCTGGTCTCTCGGCTATCGCGTACCCGCTGTAGTCACGTCGACAGCGTCCGTCCCAACTTGCGTTCAACTGATTGGATCTTGCTTTTCAGCCGCCCGCTCTTGCCGGCACGATAGTCGATCTTCATCGAAGTGGAGATCCGCTCGCAGTCCTGGCTCATGGTCTTGTGGCAGGCCGCGACCAGGGCCATCACCTCGTCCCACTCGCCTTCGACGATGGTGCCCATGGGCGTCAGCTGATAAGGCAGGCCGCTCTTGTCGATGATGTCCAGCGATCGTGCCACATATTCGGACACGCTCGCACCCTTGTCGAACGGGGACATGGAAAATTCCAGCAGTACCATTTGCATTACCTCCCTCAGGAAATATCGCCCGCGACCTGCGTCGTTGCGGCGTAAAATTCCGACTTTACTCCATCAGGCAATACTTCATCGTTCGCATCGTTCGCCATCCGGGAAATCATTTACAGATCATGATTCCGATCGAAACACTGGCAATGTTCTTCGCCGCTTCGCTGCTGCTGGGCTTGTCGCCAGGCCCCGACAATATCTTCGTGCTGACCCAGTCCGCGTTGCGGGGGGCGGCGGCGGGTCTCGTCGTGACGCTGGGCTTGAGTACCGGCCTGGTGGTCCACACCACCGCGGTGGCGCTGGGCGTCGCAGCGATCTTTCAGGCGTCGGCGCTAGCGTTTACAGCCTTGAAGCTGATCGGCGCTGCGTACCTGCTTTATCTCGCCTGGCAGGCGTTTCGTGCGTCGGCCGTCGGGGTGGGCGGCGACGGCAACAAGGACATCGCGGTCGTCAGCCACTGGCAGTTGTATCGTCGCGGCATCATCATGAATGTGACCAACCCCAAGGTATCGATTTTCTTCCTGGCGTTCCTGCCCCAGTTCGCCGATCCCGCGCGCGGCCCGCTGAGCGTCCAGATGCTGCTGCTGGGCGGCGTATTCATCGTCTCCACGCTGCTGGTCTTCGGCGGCGTGGCGCTGCTGGCGGGCACCCTGGCAGACTGGCTGAAGCGTTCCGATCAGGGCCAGCGCCTGATCAACCGGATTGCCGGAACGGTATTCGTCCTGCTTGCGCTGAAGCTGGCCAGCGCGGAACGCTAGAGTCTACACAACCATGTTCGATATCCAGCACTATGCCAGCTTCGTAGCCGCGATCCTGGTCTTCCAGATGATTCCCGGTCCCGGCACCCTGGCCATCCTCGGTGCGACCGCGCGTAGCGGCATCGGTGGCGGCATGGGCGCGGTGTTCGGCACGCTGGCCGGCGATTTTGTGTACATGCTGGCGGCGGTGCTGGGACTCGCCGCCATCCTGACGGCCTACCCGGCGGTATTCGCCGCCATGCAATGGTTCGGTATCGCCTATCTGTGCTGGATCGGCTTCAAGCTGCTGACGGAGCCGCCGACCGACACGGCGGCCGGCGACAGCCAGCGTCACGGCGCCTGGTTCTACTTCCGCCAGGGCTTCACCGTGGCGCTCACCAATCCCAAGGTGATCATGTTCTTCATGGCCTTCTTCCCGCTGTTCATGCGCCCGGACGCGCGGCCCATCACCCTGGTTTCGATGATGCTGCACGTCACCCTGATCTGCCTGCTCTACGAAATCGGCCTGGTGCTGGCCGGCAACCTGGCCGCGCGGCTGCTGTCGCGGGTGCCGGGCGTGCGGACGATCGCCAATCGGCTGGCGGGCCTGGCCCTGATCGGATTCGGTCTGAAGCTGGCGCTGGACGACCGTTGAAATCGGTTGCCATGCCAACCATCCGTCAAACCTGGATATTGAAACTCTAACTGGAGATAACTGTGCCTAGCCTGCTGCCCAATGTCGATCCCGATGGCCTGCTCGAGTACTCAGTGGTGTACACCGACCGCTCGATCAACCACATGTCGAAACTGTTCCAGAAAGCCATGCAGGACATTTCATCCACGCTGAAGAAGGCCTATCACGCCCGCTCGGTGGTGGTGGTGCCGGGCAGCGGGACCTTCGGCATGGAAGCCGTGGCGCGCCAGTTCGCCAGCGGCAAGAAATGTCTGGTGATCCGCAACGGCTGGTTCAGTTATCGCTGGAGCCAGATTTTCGAGACGGGCAGGATCCCCGCCGAAGCCACGGTGCTGAAAGCTCGCCGCGTCGAGGAGGGCAGGCAGGCGGCTTGGGCGCCGGTGCCGATCGACGAAGCGGTTGCGGCCATCAGGGAAAAGAAGCCCGACCTGGTTTTTGCGCCTCATGTCGAAACCGCCGCCGGGATCATCCTGCCCGACGATTACCTGCGCGCCCTGGCGGACGCGACGCACTCGGTGGGCGGGCTGTTCGTGCTGGACTGCATCGCCTCCGGCACGGTGTGGGTCGATATGGCGGCTGTGGGCGTCGATGTCCTGATCAGTGCCCCGCAAAAGGGCTGGAGCGGCCCGCCATGCTGCGCCCTGGTGATGCTCGGCGCCCAGGCCCGCGAACGCATCGAATCGACCAGCAGCAGCAGTTTCGCCTGCGACTTGCGCAAGTGGTTGCAGATCATGGAAACCTACGAGCAGGGCGGACATGCCTACCACGCCACCATGCCGACCAATGCTCTTTGCGCTTTCCGTGACGTCATGAAGGAGACGGAACAATGCGGTTTCGACAAGGTTCGCGCGGCCCAAGTGGAACTCGGCGGCAAGGTGCGGGCGCTGTTGGCCGGCAAGGGTTTCAAGAGCGTTGCGGCGGAGGGCTTCATGGCCCCCGGCGTGGTTGTCAGCTATACCGATGACGAGGCGATCCGCACGGGCAAGAAGTTCCTGGACGCGGGCCTGCAGATCGCCGCCGGCGTTCCCTTGCAGTGCGACGAGCCGGAAGATTTCAAAACGTTCCGGATCGGGCTGTTCGGCCTGGATAAACTCAATCACATCGATCGAACCGTCGCCAGCCTGGCCAGGGTGCTCAACGACTCGGAGTAGCGCTTGTCGCTGGAAGTCATGCTGGTCGTGCTGTTCGCCGCGGTGCTGCACGCCGGCTGGAATGCACTGGTGCGTGCCTCACCCGACAAGTTCGTCGATACCGGCCTGCTGCTTTGGGGCGCGGGTATGGTGACGGCGTGCCTGCTGCCATTTGTTCCGCTGCCAGCCTATGCGAGCTGGTCCTACCTGGCGGCGTCGGTGCTGATCCATGTGGTCTATTTCACGCTGGTGGCCTTTTCCTACCGGGGCGGAGATCTGAGCTTCGTCTATCCGCTGATGCGCGGTTCCGCCCCGGTATTCTCGGCCATCGCCGCCATCTTCCTGCTGCACGAATTGCCGTCGCCCGGTAGCTGGGCGGGCGTTCTCCTGATCTCCTGCGGTGTCATGGTGCTGGCTGGCGACTCCTGGCGCAGCGGATCATTCCGCCCCGCGTCGGCGATGTTCGCGTTGGCCAATGCCGGCGTGATCGTCATCTACACATTGGTCGACGCCCAGGGCGCCCGGTTGTCCGGCGATGCCTTCAGTTATACCGGCTGGATGTTCCTGTTGACGGCGGCATTGTCATCGGTGGTATTTCTCGCGGTGCAAGGACGCCGGATGTTCGCGCATGTTCGCCAGGGCTGGCGCAAAGGATTGCTGGGCGGCGCCTGCACCCTGGCATCCTACGGCCTGGCGCTGTGGGCCATGACCCGCGCGCCGGTCGCGGCAGTGGCGGCGCTGCGGGAAACCTCTGTGGTGTTCGCGGCGATCTTCGCCGCCTGTTTCCTGAAGGAAACGCTTTCCCGCTTGCGCTATACGTCGATCTTCATGGTCGGCGCCGGAGCCGTTGCCATCAAGGTTTTCTAGAGTGGAGGAACGCCGATGTTCGCCCAGACACCCGCACCGCCTTACTACACGGTGATCTTCACTTCGCAACGCCGCGCCGACGATGGTTTTGAGGGCTACGATGCGATGGCCAAGCGCATGGTCGAGCTGGCAGCGCAACAGCCGGGTTTTCTCGGCATGGAGAGCGCCCGCAATGCGGAGGGATTCGGGATCACCGTGTCCTACTGGGCGAGCCTGGAGGCGATCGGTGCCTGGAAGGCCAATGCCGAGCACCGGGTGGCTCAGGAATCGGGCCGCCGCGACTGGTATCGGCATTACGAAGTGCGTATCGCCAGGGTCGAGCGCGCTTACTCTGGCTGAAGCAAGCTAACGCGCTGCCTGCTCCACCAGCGGGTTGAGCAGGTTGGGCGGCACCCCACCAGTCAACGCCGCGATCAGGTTGTCGGCGGCCAGCATGGCCATCTTCATGCGTGTCGCCGACGATGCGGAACCGATGTGCGGCGTCAGCACGACGTTGTCGAGCGTGAAGAAGCGCGGATCGAGGGCCGGTTCCCCCTCGAACACGTCCAGCCCGGCGCCGGCGATGCGCCGCGCTTGTAGCGCTTCGATCAGCGCCGCATCGTCGACGATGCCGCCGCGGGCGACGTTGATCAAGTGCGCGGTCGGCTTCATCAGCGCCAGTTCGGCGGTGCCGATGGCGTGGTGCGCTTCAGGGGAGTAGGGCAGCATCAGCACCAGGAAATCGGATTCGCGCAGCAGCGTGGCCTTATCGACCATGTTGGCGCGGCATTCGGCTTCGCGTTCCACCGGCAGGCGCGTGCGATTGTGATAGATGACGCGCATCTCGAAGCCGGCGGCGCGGCGCGCCACCGCCTGGCCGATGCGCCCCATGCCGAGTATCCCCAGGGTGGCATGGTGCACGTCCTGGCCCAGCCAGCCCTTGAACTTCCAGCCGCCCCACTGTCCGGCGCGCACCCACTGGTCGGCAGCGGCAATGCGCCGCGCGCTGGCGAGCATCAGAGCCCAGGCGATGTCGGCGGTGGTGTCGTCGAGCACGCCCGGCGTATTGGTGGCCATCACTCCGGCGCGGGTGCAGGCATCGAGGTCGATATTGTTGTAGCCGACCGCGCTGTTGCACACCGCCCGCAGGCGCGGGCAAGTCGCCAGCAGCGCGGCGTCGATGCGCTCGGTCGGCATCGTCAGCACGCCGTCCTTGTCCGCCAGTCGGGCCGCCAGTTGCTCTGCGGTGAGCGGTGCGTCGACGGCGTGATAGTCGACCTCGAAGTGCTGCTCGAGACGCGCCAGCACTTCCGGATACACCTCGCGCGAGATCAGAATCTTTTTCATGGGTAAGCTCTCGAATTCATGGAAAATTCATGGGAATCGGCGGCAGGGCCGCCAGCAGCCAGTTGGCGGTACGCAGCAGGCGGGCATCGTCGCCATGCCGTCCGACCAGTTGCACGCCGATGGGCAACCCGTTGGCCCCGGTCAGCAGCGGCAGGCTCAGCGCCGGCATGCCGCAAAACGTCCAGGGCGTACAGAACTCCGGATTGCCCGTCGAGTTCAGGCCTTCTGGTGCTGTCCCCGCCACGGCCGGTGTAAGGACGGCATCGTAGCGGACGAAGAGTGGATCGAAGGACTGATTCATCAGCGGCATTCTTGCCAACGCGCGTTGATAGTCGAGCGCCGAGATCTTGCCGCCGCGTTCGATCTGCCCTTGTAGCGAGGCACTCAAATGGCTGCGACCGGTCGCATACTCGCGCGCGAAGTTGGCTGCGATCTCGGCCTCCATCACGGTGCGCAGCAGCGCCCAAACATCCAGCGCTTCGGTCGGGTAAGCGGATTCCTCGCAGGACTTGCCGAGCCGTTCCAGCAACGAGGAAAAACCGCGTGCCGTATCGGACGCAAGGTGGTCCCAAATGGGTGTGCGGACGAATGCCAGGCGGGGTGCCAGCGGCGGAGCTTCGCTGGCGGTGCGCAGCAAGGGCAGGCGTGCGCGCGGCCGCGTCGCCGGATCGGTGGCGCTGCTTCCGATTAGTTGCTCGGCGAGCAGTGCCAGATCCTCGACGCAACGGGCAAACAGGCCCACCTGATCGAGATGCGGCGACTGTTTCAGCATGCCGTCACGTGGGATCAGGCCGAAGCTCGGCTTGTAGCCAAAGACGCCGCAGTAAGCCGCCGGCCGTATGGTCGAGCCGTTGGTCTGGCTACCGATGGCGAGCGGCACCATGCCTGATGCGACGGCGGCGGCGGAGCCGCTCGACGAACCACCCGGCGTATGCGCAGGGTTGTGGGGATTGCGTGTCTTGCCCGGGGCATAGGTGGCCAGCTCGGTGGTCACCGTCTTGCCGAGAATGATGGCGCCGGCCTGGCGCAGGGCCGTGACCAGGGCGGCATCCGCGCCGGGGCAGCGCCCGGAGTGCAGCACCGTGCCGTTCTCGGTCGGCATGTCGGCGGTGTCGATGATGTCCTTGAGCCCGACCGGCACGCCGTGCAGCGGACCCAGTGGCAGGCCCGCCGTCTGGCGCCGATCCGCCGCGCGGGCTTGTTCCAGGGCGTAAGCCGGATCGAGAAAGGTCCACGCCTGAACTTCCGATTCGCGAATCTCGATCTGCTTCAGGCACGCGGCGACCAGTTGCTCGGAAGTCGCCGCACCCTCACGGATATCAGTTGCCACCTGCTGGGCGGAAAGCCGCATCACTTATACAGCACCTCCGGCAGCCATAGCCCGATGCCTGGGAACATATAGAGCAGAATCAGGGCGACTACCTGGATGGCCATGAAGGGCATCATGCCGAGAAAGATCTGGTTCAGCGTCACATGTGGCGGCGAGACGCCCTTCAGGTAGAAGGCCGCCATTGCCACCGGCGGCGAGAGGAAGGCCGTCTGCAGGTTGAGCGCCACCAGCAAGCCGAAGAACAGCGGATCGATGTTGAAGTGCGGCAGCAAAGGGATGAAGATCGGCATGAAGATGACGATGATCTCGGTCCATTCCAGCGGCCAGCCCAGCAGGAAGATGATCGCCTGTGCCAGAATCATGAATTGGGTGGGCGTCATGTCGAGCGACAGCACCCACTCATTGATGATATTTTGCCCGCCGAGCAGGGCGAAGGCCGCGGAGAATATGCTCGAGCCGACGAACAGCCAGCACACCATGGCGCTGGTCTTGGCGGTGAGAAACACCGATTCCTTCACCACCCCCAGGTTGAGACGCCCGTAGGCCGCCGCCAGCAGCAGGCCGCCCATCGATCCCATCGCCGCCGCCTCGGTCGGTGTCGCCAGCCCGAACACAATCGTGCCGAGTACCGCCAGGATCAACATCGCCAGTGGGAAGAATGATCCCAGCAGCATCTTGAAGATTTCCAGCCGGGCGAAGGTGAAGATGGCATAGAAAACCGCCAAAGCCGCAAGACCGATGCCGAAGGTAACCCAGTAGCTCATGGGCGCGGGCAGGCGCTCGGCGGGAGTCGCGTCCGGCGCAGGCTTTGCCGCTGTCGCCGGGGCCGTCACCGGCTCCGGCTGCTTCTCTACCACGGTCGCCGGCGGTTCCTGGAGCCCCTCGGCCGGAG
>Ga0172379_10011732_pt1 | contig 10370 bp, 4 predicted proteins | sample GrowelOW334metaG_FD_119756 | JGI IMG/M metagenome (GOLD analysis project Ga0172379, IMG submission 119756) | Groundwater microbial communities from an aquifer near a municipal landfill in Southern Ontario, Canada - Groundwater well OW334 metaG | ecosystem: Environmental > Aquatic > Deep...
CTCCCGATGCACTAATAGGCGCTTCAAGCGAGAGTGTCTCCTGGTTGATTTGCTCAATTTGGTAAATTTTTTCAACATCAACCGCCATTTCCGCAGCAACCTCTTCAGGCATCGGATCGCGCCCAAGAGCCTGCTCCAAGCGTCGTACCACCTGCTTGTACTTCGCAATGGTCTCAACCATGTGAACAGGAATACGAATAGTGCGTGACTGATCAGCAAGCGCACGAGTGATGGCCTGCCTAATCCACCATGTGGCGTACGTTGAGAACTTAAAGCCTTTTGTGTAGTCGAATTTATCAACCGCCTTAAACAAGCCGAGATTTCCCTCCTGAATAAGATCGAGAAGTGTGAGATCGCTCGAACGGCCGACATATTTTTTTGCGATCGAAACCACCAAACGAAGGTTTGCTCGAGCAAGAAGGTTCTTTGCCTCATCGTCCCCCTCAGCAATACGCTTTGCGAAATCGCGCTCTTCCTGAGCATTCAAAAGCGGGTATTGCCCGATTTCACGCAGGTACATCTGAATAGAGTCATGCGCCGAACCTTCACCGCGGTACCCACCACGCATTACCACATCATCAGAAACCTCTTCAAGCATGCCTCCTGATTCAAGAACATCAATACCTGACGTTGAAAAACGCTCATACAACTGCTCCAAGAAAAACACGTCTTCCTCAATTGTCGGAAAACTTTTTAGAATCTCGTTGTACGTAATGTAACCACGCTCTTTACCGAGCGCGATTATTTCTTCAGCCTTTTGCTCAAGATGTGCCTTCCTTTTTGCCCGTGTTGGCGCACTTTTCTTTGACGCAACTTTTTTAGCCGGTTTTTTGCCGACGGTTTTAGCTACTTTTTTTATTGGTTTTTTCGCGGCCTTTTTTTTAGAAGTCGCTTTTCGCGTCGACTTTGCTTTGGTGCTTTTGGCAGTCTTTTGGTTTGCTGCCTTCTTTTTTATTGTTTTAGACGTCTTTTTGGACGCCTGTTTTTTTGAAACTTTCCTTATAGGTTTTTTTGTGGTCACAGGCGCTATTATACCATATTTAACCTTTAAAGAAAAGACGTGCTCAGTGGCGTGCATTTTCTCTCCCAACAGGCGTTTTTGATACAGTCTTTCTATAGTTCCTTGGCGAGACGGTCTACCTCTTGAAGCAATTCCTGCATCTCTTTTTCGAGCCCAGCGGCTTCCAGACGCTTTAATTCTCGCGAAGCTTCTTGATACTTCTTATGTGCCGTCTCCCTCTTAAAATCACCCAGAAGCTCTGTGACTGCAGCATCGAGTGCGGCGGCATCTTCATATTCACTGATATGTATATCTGCTTCAATAATTGACGCGCGAATGTCTTCCGGATTTTCAGTAAGTGAAGCGGTCTCTTTTTCGCCAAGTATAGAAATGAGCACTTCATGAATTTGTGCATAGTGCTCCTCATCTTTCTGCTCTTTAAACACTAAAAGCATACCTCCGAGTAAGCGCACTAAGGTATCGCTTCGTGATAAAAATGGATCAGCGGGCACGCCTTCTTTTTGTACTCCCCGCCCTGTGTCACCCACCACCACTTTTCGGTTTGGCTCTTTGAGCTTGGTGAGTTCCTGCCGAACCGCGTCAGGAGAAACTTCCAAAACGGCAGCGACACGGCTAATGAAATGTTCACGGTCTATTGCATTTTGAATAAGATTAACAAAGGGCAATACGATACGTGATGCTTCAATTTTGAACATTCGCTCATCAAGTCCAGATTCGCGCACGTGCTTGAGGTAAAAATCAACAACGTGTTTTGCCTCGCGCACCTGCTTCTTAAAGCCCGCTATATCTTTTTGGAGGAGATCCGCTGGGTCCATTCCTGTCGGCAAAAGTGCAACTTTCGTATTAAGCCCCGCGGGAAGCGCGAGCGCTGCCGCGCGCCCTGCAGCTGCAATTCCTGCTGCATCACCATCAAAGACAATGAGTAGATTTTCAGTATGCCGTTTTATAAGCGCAGCGTGTGCTTCCGTGAAGCTTGTACCTGAGAGCGCTACTGCATTTGTAAAGCCCGATTGATGTGCCATAAGCAGGTCAACCTGCCCCTCGACGAGAAGCGCAAATCCGTATTTACGAATTCCCTCTTTTGCCATATCCAAGCCGTACAAGATGCTCGATTTATGAAAGACTTTCGTTTCTGGTGAGTTTATATACTTTGCTTGAGGATGCTTAGGGTCATCTTCAAAAATGCGCCCAGAGAATCCAACGACCCTACCTGAGATGTCACGAATCGGGAAAATAATCCTCCCGCGGAGCCTATCGTATGGGCGCTTTGTGCCCTCTCGCTCCTTGCTTTGCGCTTCCTGTTTAGTGTCCCCTACCTCTTGCGCACCATCCACTGTTCCCTGCGCGCTCTCTGGTCTTTTACTAAGACCTACATCTTCAATAACCACCTCGGTGTGCCCCGCTTGGACTAAATGATCTGAAAGCGCGCGCCATTCATTCGGTGCATAGCCGACACGAAATTTTTCGAGCGTCTCCATTTTCAATGCTCGCTTGAATAAATACTCTTTTACATCTTCTCTCTTTCCTAATTCGGAAACATAAAAACTCTCGGCGTCTTTTAACGCAGCGAGCATCTTTTCTTTTTCATCCTTGTTTTCTCTTGGCTCATTTTCAATAACAACGCCCGCTTTGTCGGCAAGTAGTTTAAGTGCTCCTCTAAAATCAAGGCCCTCAATATCCTGCACAAAAGAAAAAATATCACCGCCCTTCCCGCACCCGAAACAATGATAAAACCCGCGCTCAGGACTCACCATAAATGAAGGGGTCCTTTCGTTATGGAATGGGCACAAGCCCTTGTGATACTTTCCTGCCTTAGTGAGGCGCACATAGGAGCCGACCACATCGACAACGTTCAGCTTGTCTTTTACCTCTTGTACCGAATCGCTCATATACTTACAGTCTACCTCGGACACCCGCTTTTGTTCCAATCAGTGCTCATTTATAAAAAAGCCCCATCCCGATTTATCGGGATGGGGCTTTTAAAAGTTTTACTAGTTGTTGTCCTCAAAAGCCATGCGGGCTTCCATTTTTGCCGCACGCTCTTCTTGAAGCTTAGCGATAAACTCGTACTTCTTGCTTCCTTTAAAGCCAGTTCCTGAAGGGATAAGGCGACCGATGATAACGTTCTCCTTAAGGCCCTTAAGGTTGTCCGTAGTACCACGAAGCGCCGCGCTAATCAACGTACGTGTCGTGTGTTGGAACGACGCAGCTGAAAGGAAACTTTTTCGATTGATGGCAACTTCAGTAATACCAAGCACCAACGAATCTCCAACAGCTTCTTCTTTACCAGCCTCTTTGAGAGCGCGGTTTGCCGCAACAAAGTCCATCATCTCAACAACTTCATTCGAAACGAATTCGCTGTCTCCTGATCCTTTAATACGCAAGCGAGAGAACATCTGACGAATAATAATTTCCATGTGCTTGTGTGCAATTGGCGCACCCTGGAGATCATAAATCTTAGAAATTTCGTCAATGATGTACTCCTGAAGTGCTTCTCTACCTGCAAGGCGGTACAAGTCTTCTAGGTTTGCCGAACCGTCAGTAATGAGTTGGCCAGCTTTAACCTGACTTCCCACCACCACCCGCGACACGCGTCGAAGTGGCACCTCGTATTCAATCTTCTGTGTTTTTTCAGAACGATCATCTGGAAGGATAACGATTACCTTTTTCCCGTCCATCTCGCCAATTTCAGTCACTTCGCCATTTACTTCAGACAATATACCGGCTCCTTTCGGTGGACGCTTCTCGAAGAGTTCTTCAACGCGAGGAAGACCGTGTGTAATGTCACCACCAATCGTTGCCGTACCACCAGAGTGGAAGGTACGCATAGTAAGCTGAGTACCTGGTTCACCAATGGCTTGCGCAGCTACTGTTCCAACCGCTTCACCAAGATCAATAATGTTTCTTGTTGAAAGGTCCATACCGTAACACTGCTGACACACACCAGAGGTCGCTTCACAGGTCATCGGAGAGCGCACAAAGACTTCAGAAACTCCTGTTTTCGCAATTTCTCGTGAGTCATCAAGCGATACCATGTGTCCTTTCTTAAACGAAACTCCACCTTCTGAGAAGTCAGCTGCGAGTGTTCGTCCAAAGACAAGTTTTCCTAAGTCTGCCTCAATACCTGAAGGGCGTACCTTGTTAATGATCGTTCCAGATTGAGTACCACAGTCAATTTCGTTAATTACAACGTCTTGCGCAACATCGAACAAGCGACGTGTCAGATACCCTGACGCAGCGGTCTTAAGCGCGGTGTCAGAAAGACCCTTTCGAGAACCGTGCGTTGTGGTGAAGTATTCAGTTGGTGAAAGTCCTTCTTTCATGGACGAAACGACGGGGAATTCAATAACCTCTCCTTTCGTGTTGTTCATCAAGCCTTTCATACCTATCATCTGACCCAACTGACCCATAGAACCACGGGCGCCTGAAAGAAGAATGGTTGATACGCTTGAATACGGATCCATAGAAGGAGCAATTTTCTCCTCAAGTTCACCCTTTGCTCGAAGCCACAACTCAATTGAGAGACGTGTTTTTTCTTCTTCAGTCAAAAGACCTTGTTCGTACTGTGCATGAATTTCACTCACGTCCATTCGAGCCTTTTCAATAATCCCATCCTTCTCCTTAGGAACATCGAGGTCAAACGCTGAGTAAGTAACACCTGATTTGGTCGCAAAACCGAAACCGAAGTTCTTAATTTTGTCGAGAATCTTAGGCATTTCCTCAAGACCGTAGAGGTTGATGAGGTCGTTAAGAATGTCCTGAAGTGCACCCTTCTTAAGTTCCTGGTTTTGATACGGATAATCGTTCGGCAAAAGTGAGTTAAAGAGGATTCTACCTACTGTTGTTTCAAAGCGTTCACCCTTAAATGCTTCATATCGCTTTGAATCTGACGGATTCACCCAAACCTTTGCGCGCATATCAATGTCGGCATAGTCGTACGCGAGTACTGCAGCGTTTGGTGATGGGAAATACTTTCCTTCTCCTTTAGCGCCGGGCAATTCTCTGGTCATCCAGTAAATACCGAGCGCAATATCGTGGGATGTCGCCACCACAGGACCGCCGGACCCTGGCTTAAGCACGTTCTTCTTCGCTGAAATAATATTTTTAGCTTCTGCCTGTGCTTCTTCCGAGAGCGGTACGTGAACGGCCATCTGGTCACCGTCGAAGTCGGCGTTGAACGCAGGACATACTAACGGGTGCAACTGAATAGCAGAACCTTCAATAAGGATTGGACGGAAGGCCTGGATACCCTGACGGTGAAGCGTCGGCGCACGGTTGAGAAGTACGTACTTACCTTCAATAACTTCTTCAAGGATCGCCCACACTTCTGGAATACCCTCTTCAATCAAACGTCCTGCGCCACGAATGTTGTACGCAAACTCACGTTCAATAAGTTTTGCAATAATAAATGGTCTGAACAATTCAAGCGCCATGAGTTTTGGCAAACCACACTCATCGAGCTCAAGATTTGGACCAACCACGATAACGCTACGACCTGAGTAGTCAACGCGCTTACCGAGCAAGTTAAAGCGGAAGTACCCCTGCTTTCCTTTGAGGTAGTCAGCGAGAGACTTCAGCGGACGCTTTTGTGCTGCGCTTCCAGGACTGTATGCACTGCCACCACGACGGATTGAGTTGTCGAGGAGCGCGTCTACCGCTTCCTGCAAGATACGCTTTTCGTTTCGAAGGATAACTTCTGGCGCGTAAATATCTTTGAGTTTCTGGAGACGGTTATTTCGGTTGATCACGCGTCGATACAAGTCGTTAACATCTGATGTTGCATGACGTCCTGATTCAAGCGCAACCATAGGGCGAAGCGCTGGAGGTGTAACAGGAATTCTTGTGAGGAACATCCATTCTGGGCGAATGCCCGCTGCAAGCAATGACTTAACGAGTCCAATACGCTTAGTGAGCTTCTCACGTTCAGCAGCTCCTGCTTTTTCTCGCTGTGTTTCAAGCTCTACGGCAAGCTTAGCAAGATCAATGTTCTTAAAAATAGAGTAGATTGCTTCAGCGCCAATACCTGCTTCGAAGAACGTTCCGTACTTAACTGAAAAGCGGTGGTAATCGATTTCATCAAGCACAACACCTGGTCGGATTTTCTCAATGTTTGATTTTACGAGGCTGTGGAGCGATTTGAGCTCGGTTTGTGCTTTCTCGTTAGTAACGCTCTTGAGCTTTGTCTTATATTCGTTATCAAGCTCGTTGATCAAGCGTACGCGCTCTGCTTCGTTAACACTCGTCACAATGTAGCCTGCAAAGTAAATAACTTTCTCGGCGTCAGTTGCTGATGTACCCAAGATGAGGGCAATACGGCTCGGTACTGAACGCAAGAACCAAATGTGTGCCACCGGAGTTGTAAGCTCGATGTGCGCCATGCGCTCACGGCGAACAATGGCTCGTGTTACTTCAACGCTACATTTTTCACAGATAATGCCACGGAAACGGATGCCCTTATACTTTCCACAGTAACATTCGAAATCGCGCTCTGGACCGAAAATGCGTTCATCGAACAAGCCTTCTTTCTCAGACCGTTGTGTTCGGTAGTTGATTGTTTCGGGTTTCTTTACCTCTCCCCAGCTCCATTCCAAAATTCTTTCGGGACTGGCAAGTTTCAGCGCCATCCAATCGAAGTGCGACGTATCTGGAGTTGTTCCTCGTTTTTGATCCATATAGTTTTTTTACCCGAAATTATTTATCAGCTTGTAATGAACGCGTCGTTCTAGCACGGGACATTTTACGACGTGGCGCATCGTCCTCACTTCCCGCCTCGCGACCCAAGACTACGTCGAGACAGAGACCACGGAGATGGTTGAGCAACACACTGAAAGATGCCGGTGTGTTTGTCTGCTCAATCGGCCGACCCTTAACGATGGCGTCAAAGGCAGCTGAACGGCCTGGAATGTCGTCAGACTTGATGGTGAGCATTTCGCGCAATGTATATGCGGCTCCATAGCCAAGAAGTGCCCACACTTCCATTTCTCCAAATCGCTGACCACCGTTTTGTGCCTTTCCTCCCAATGGCTGTTGAGTAATGAGCGAGTACGGACCGATTGAACGCATGTGGATCTTGTCTTGAACCATGTGGTGCAGTTTCAAGATGTACATGAATCCAACGGCAACATTCTGCTCAAACTTCTCACCAGTGCGTCCGTCATAAAGTGGCATGGTACCGCTTTCAGAGAAGCCAGCCTCTTTCAGTTCTGCCTTAATTTCTTCAGCTGTTGCTCCTGCAAACGGAGGGCAGATCGCCTGATATCCAAGCGTGTGCGCAGCAAGACCAAGATGCATTTCAAGAATCTGACCAAGGTTCATACGGCTCGGCACACCGAACGGAGAAAGAATAACGTCAATCGGTTGACCATCCTCAGTAAATGGCATGTCTTCAACCGGCAATACGCGAGAAATAACACCCTTGTTACCATGGCGTCCGGCAAGCTTGTCGCCGACAGTTACGTTACGCACCTGCGCTACGGTAATGTAAATTTTCTTAATAGTACCTGACTCAAGGCTGTCGCCGCGTTCACGTGAGAATACTTTTACACCAATCACGCGACCTTTTTTACCACCTTCCATACGAAGTGAGCTGTCTTTTACATCTTTCGCTTTGTCGCCAAAGATTGAACGAAGAAGACGCTCTTCAGGAGTGAGTTGGGTTTCGCCTTTCGGTGTTACCTTTCCTACCAAAATGTCACCACTTCTCACCTCAGCACCAATTCGAACGATACCGTCCTCGTCGAGGTTTCGAAGACGTGTTTCAGATACGTTTGGAATATCAGGAGTCGTCATTTCGGGTCCAAGCTTGGTGTCACGTACGGCTACTTCAAACTCTTCAATGTGGATAGTTGAAAACTTGCTCTCGCGCACAAGACGCTCAGAAATAATGATGGCGTCTTCATAGTTAAGACCAGCAAAGCTCATGAAGGCAACGCGTACGTTTTGACCAAGAGCGAGCTGTCCGTTTTGTGACGATGTACAGTCAGCAAGCAAGTCGCCGCGCTTTACTTTTTGTCCAACAGAAACAGCTGGTGTGTGATAGAACGCTGAAAATTCGTTGGTCATTGCAAATGACTGGAGCTTGTATTCGCGTGTCTTTCCTTTATCGTCAGCAAGCACAATGTGAGCGGCGTCTACCTCTTTTACTACTCCCGCATCATGCGCAAATAAGAGACGCCCTGTGTCCCTGGCTGCCAAACCTTCAAGACCAGTTGCAACCAAAGGCGCTTCTGCGGCAATACATGGTGTTGCCTGCTTCTGCATGTTTGAACCCATGAGCGCACGGTTTGCGTCGTCGTTTTCAACAAACGGAATAAGCGAGGTTGCGACCGAGAACATCTGGTTTGTTGCAATGTCGATATATTGAACTTCCTTCTTAGAAATCATAATTGGCTCACCCTTAAGGCGCGCTTCAACCATGTCAGGAATCAATTCACCGCTCTCTTTTACTCCAACGGCTGCGTGAGCAACGGAAGCAGCTTCTTCTTCAAAGGCGTTGAGGTATTCAATCTTGTTGGTAACTACACCATTTTCAACTTTTGCGTACGGCGTTTCAATAATGCCGAATTCATTAATACGAGCATATGCTGCCATACGAAGAATAAGACCAATGTTTTGACCTTCAGGTGTTTGAATCGGACAGAGGCGACCATAGTGCGAAGTGTGCACGTCGCGCACTTCAAAGCCTGCACGCTCACGGGTCAAACCGCCGGGACCCAAGGCCGACACGGTGCGAAGTTCTTCAAGCTCTTCCAAAATGTTCTGCTGTTTTGCAAGCTGAGAAAGTGAGTTCGCGGTAAAGAATTCTTTAATCACTGCTGAAAGCGGGCGTGGGTTCACCAAAAGCTGTGGGAGTGTCGTTTCTGCGTCGATAGTCGACATACGGTCTTGGATATTTCGCTTCATGCGAGACAAACCAACACGTACACGCGCCTCCAAGAGTTCACCAATCTGGCGAACACGTCTAAAGCCGAGGTGGTCAATATCGTCTGCTTCGGCGTCTTTCGTGTTGTTGAGATTAATGATGTTACCGACGATGGTTACAAAGTCATCAAGTGAAAGCGTTCTTCGCGAAAGAGACTTTTCGTCCATTGCGAGATTGAAGCGCTGATTGAAACGATGACGACCAGGGTATGAAAGGTCGTATCTTTCAGGAGTGAAAATACCGTCAACATAGTTTTTTGAAGTCTCAGCAGTTGCCAAGTCACCATCACGAAGACGTTTATAAATCTCAATATATGCCTCCTCAGGCGTTGTGGCAGTGTCTTTTGCAAGAGTTGCCTGAATAGCCGCTTTTGCGTGCGGAATACGGTCAAACAGAGTCACCATGTCGCGATCGAATGATGCGCCAAGGGTTCGGAGGAGTGTGGTGATTGGGAACTTTCGCTTCTTATCGATTTTTACAAAAATAGCACCGTCCGCTTCTGATTCAATTTCAATCCATGCGCCACGAGCAGGAATAATCTTTGCACCGAATACACGATGGCCCCTCGATTCAAGCGCGGTAAAAAATACACCGAAACTTCGTGCCAACTGCGGAACAATAATACGCTCAACACCATTAATGATGAATGTACCGTGATCCGTGATCATCGGCATATCGGCGAGGAAAATGGTTTGCTCTTTTTTAAGACCAAGCGTTTTGTTCGTAAGACGTACCGTAACCTTGAGCGGTGCATCAAACGTCATCTTGTTTTCCTTTGCGGTATAAGGATCAATTTTTGGCTCTCCCAATTCGTATCCCAAAAGATTAAGTTCGAATTTTTTCTTTGAATAGTCTTCCATCAAAGAGAACTCTGCAAAAAGTTCTTTGAGGCCGTTTTCGAGGAACGCGTAGAAACTCGCAACCTGAGGAGCAATGAGGTCGGGCATATCAACGCGTGGCGCGCGATATCGGCTGAAATACTTTTGAGGAAGCGCTGGTTTAGGCATAAGAGAAGAGCGCATAAACGCATCCATTCCCGCGAATGATGCGTCTATGCTGAAGGTTGGACTTATGATGATAAAAAGTATGAAAAACTGCGGGGCGCCCGTAACTCAATCACCTCAGTTAGTACTACCTATAATATGTCAATACCCTTTCCAGGTCAAGGGTGGACAGTGGAATGTCAAGCGATTTCTGGGGATAAGAAATTTCCTTGAAAATTTCTTGCTCCCATCGCTCCCTCGAATATAAGACACATCGGATGTGCCTTATATTCCTCGCTCGCTCGGTAGTAAGGGTGCGCTTCGGAAAGTGTGTTTTTTAGAGACCACTCCTCGCGCGATCTTGTTTTGGCATCGCGCTTCGCGCACAACAAATGCCAAAACAGAAACGGCTAACAGGTTTGCCCAGGTCTTACTACCAAGCGAG
>Ga0172379_10011733_pt1 | contig 10370 bp, 12 predicted proteins | sample GrowelOW334metaG_FD_119756 | JGI IMG/M metagenome (GOLD analysis project Ga0172379, IMG submission 119756) | Groundwater microbial communities from an aquifer near a municipal landfill in Southern Ontario, Canada - Groundwater well OW334 metaG | ecosystem: Environmental > Aquatic > Deep...
GACCTCTGCCGCTGCCATGCTCAAGACGGCCACCGACAACCTGCATAAACCGTAAGAAAAGGATGAAACCTGAAACTTGAAATATGAAATCTAAAATCGCAATTATCGCTCGGGCCTTCATCCTTCAGCTTTTAGCCTTCAGCCTTCTCTCCGCCTGTGGCACCTCGGGGATCCGGTATTACGAGCCGGTGACGCGGGTGGACAAAGCGGGCCACCGATACCAGAAAAACGAACTGGTTGCTGCGATCGAGACCGACCTGCCTGGGCTCTCCGAACTCACGGTAGGGAAGCTGTCGCTGAAGTTTTCCGACAAGGTGATGCAGATCCAGGAAGCTGCTTTCGATAAAAAAGGCAATTACGTGGCCACGCTCAACCAGTCGCTTCCGGCGGGGATGTATGCCTCGCGCGCGATCGACGCGAAGGGGCGTGCCATGAAGAAGATTATTGATTCCAGCGCGTCGGGCGTCACCGGAGCCGCGGCGATGATTGGCGGCGCGGCCGTCACCGGCGGGGTGACATCGTGGATACCGAGGTAGGAAGATGAAACGCGTCCTTTCTATTTCTGGCGGCGGCATGCGCGGAATCGGGCCGGTGCGCATCCTTCAGGAAGTCGAGAAGCGGACGAACCGGGAAATTGGGGACATCTTTGACCTGGTGGTTGGCACGAGCACGGGCGGGATTGTGTCGTGCCTGGTTGGCGCTGGGGTGCCGATGGGGGATGCCGCGAACTTCTATTACGAGCACGGGCCGAAGATTTTCCAGTCATCCCTGCTGGAAAAGGCGTCATGCGGAGGCGGACTTTGGGGGGCGCGCTATGAGTCGATGGATCTGGCGTCGGCGCTGACCGAGTGCCTGGGGAACCGGATGATGCGCGAGGCGAAGACCCGTGTGATGGTGACGACTGTGGATGATTCCGGGGTTTCGGATATGGTCAAGAGCTGGGATCCTGATTGGCGTGACTGTCCGCTCTCCCTGGCGGCGCTGATGACTGCGAGCGCGCCGACGTTCTTTGCTCCGGCCACGATCATGCACGACGGAAAAAAGATGTGCTACCTCGATGGCGGGCTGGTCCGGAACGCTCCGATGGCGTGCGCGATCTTCGAGGCGGGTCGGCTGTGGTATGCGACCGGCGAGCAAATCTTGGTTGTCCACCTGGGGACCGGGCGTCCGAGGAAAGCTGAGCGACTGCCGCATGGCGGCGGGCTGGCTTGGGCGCCGCGGATCTTCGATGCCATGACGATGGCGGATGACTCGTATGATGATTATTTTTGCCGGACGCTGGAGGGGTTTCTTCCGCAGTTCAGCTACCAGAACTTCGATTTCACGCTGCCGAAATTTCCGGCGATGGACGACGCTCGGCGGGAGACGCTCGATAATATTGCGGCGGCGGCGTGGCATGCCACGCTCGCGGAGTGGAAGCGGTTCGATGCTGTGCTGGAGGCGTTGAAATGAAAAAGAAAATAACCGCAGAGGCACAGAGGAAGAAGGAAGATTTTTTAACCACTAAAGGAGAAATGGGGCACTAATATGAAGAACAGCCCGCAGATTTTGTCATTTAACATTTTCCGTCTCTGCTTCTCTGTGCCTCTGCGGTTCCATTTTCTTATCCTGATTTTGTTCCTGTCGGGGGCTACCGTGGGCGCGGGGGATATTGCCTCGGTGTTCTTTTCTCCGAATGGCGGATGCACGCCGGCGGCTGTGGCGGAGATCGGGAAGGCAAAAGAGGCGATTGTCTTTGAGGCGTATAGCTTCACGAGCCCGGAGATATTGCAGGCTCTCCAGGGCGCGATCAAGCGCGGGGTGACCGTGCGGGCGATTTATGATCGGAGCCAGAAGAATGACGCGAAGTCGCTGGCGGATGAGCTGGGGGTCGAGCGGGTCTATGGACGGCAGAAGATCATGCATGACAAGGTGATCGTCATCGATGCCAAGGTCGTCGTGACCGGGAGTTTCAATTTTACGGTGAGTGCGGAGAAGTTCAATGCGGAGAACATGGTCGTGTTGCGGAGCCCGGAACTGGCGCGGAAGTATTTGGAGAATTTTGAGAAGATGAAGGCGGAGTTTTAACCACTAAAGAAGAAATTTTCCACTCATGAAGAACGGAAAAAATAACCGCAGAGGCGCAGAGGCACAGAGAAGAGGAAATACCCGCGCTCCAGCGCGGCAAAAATCCTGCTCCTTGTCCCCTTGTCTCTCTTTCCTTTTCCTCTGCGCCTCTGTGTCTCTGCGGTTCAAACCTCTTCCATGAAAACTCTTTTCCATGTCGGGAGCGAGCCGGTGGTATTGCGGGCAGATGGATCGGTTTCGTTTGTTGGGGAGTTGACGATCGATGCGGATGGGGCTCGGAATTGCTATGGTCCGGCTGGGACGAAGCCGCTGGATTTTCTGGCGAATGCGGGCCGCCCGGGGAACTGGTGGGGGATCGCGACCGACAACGAGGAGCCGGATGGGGAGCCGCTGGTGCAGGGGGCGAGTGATCCATTCCCCGGATATTTTGTTGCGACGACATCCTACAAGGTTCCGGGGTTCCGGAATGGCGATCCTCGCCGGGAGTTGGACAGCGCGAAAGTTGCTTTTATCGTTGTGCCGCGCCGGTTGATCGATGCTGTGCCGGGGATCGTGATGGGCTGCAAGGCTCGCGTGACGGATACCAGGACCAAGAGGTCTGTTGACGGTCTGGTTGGGGACAGTGGTCCGAACAACCACCTTGGCGAGGCGAGCATGGCCATGGCGACGGGGCTGGGGATTCCGTCGCACCCGAAGCGCGGGGGCTCGGCGGACCGGCGGTTTCTTTATGAGTTGTGGCCGGGGGTGGCGGCGGAAGGGTTTGTTCTCCAAGCGAAATTCTCCAAGGCGCGTCTGGCTGTGCTTGATGCCGTGGGAGCGGCCTGCTATGCGTGAAGTCTTAAGCTTTAAGTATTAAGTATTAAGATTTAAGATTTAAGAACAGAACATCGAATGCACTTTCAACTAATTTCCGCACTTAACCCTTACAGCCTTAAACTTTGAAAACTTTTTTATGAAACCAACTGATATTTTATCCGCGATGCGCGGGGTTCCTGGGGGAGCGAGTGTTTCGTTTCCGGTGCGTCATGCCCGGTTGCTGGCCGAGGGCGGGCCGTTTGCGGGGAAGTATGTTCCGGATGCGACGAAGGCATATGTGGAGTTCGAGATCTGCCACTCGCTGCCGTTCGTGGCGGGACCGGCACAGGTCGGCGGGTATTGCGGGTTCCATCCGGCGGCGCTCTCGCGCTCGCACGAGGGGCTGCGGCACCAGCAGACGAACCTGAACCACATGATCCGGGCGTATGATCCGCAGAATATCCCGCGGGATCGGATCATCGGCGCGGTGGTGGATACCTATTATCCGCCGGAGCCGGATGGCGGGTGGGTGATCCCGGAGAGCGTGGATGGGGCGATTCCCCTGCTTGTGCTGGGGGTGGTCTTCAAGCAGGCGCAGGGCGCGATGGACATGCTGACCAAGCATGTCGAGGGGAAGCAGACGTGGAGCGTGTCGATCGAATGCACGTGTGCGAGTCTGGATGATCTCGGGATTTGGGTGCCTGACAAACAGGAACTGGTGCCGATCTGCCAGGCGGATGACGCGCTGCTGGAAAAACTCTCCCGCGATGCGAGCGGACACATCCAGGTCGGCAACGATGACTTGGGGAGCCCGCTCGCGCTCTGCTATGGCGCGATCTCGGGGAATATCATTTTCGAGGGGGTCGGATACACGACGTCGCCGGCGGAGAGCGAGGCGGAGATCCGGGGGATCCGGATGTCGGCATCCGCCGGGATGTCGGATGAGGATTTCTCGTTTGCGGAGAGCCTGCGGCGGAGCTGGCCGTCGATCTGGCGGCTGGGGGTCGCGGTGGCCGGGGTTCCGAAGTCGGATACCGGGTTCACGATCTGGGCGAAGCTGCGGGCGGGCGGGTTCAAGGGGCATGCCGCCGGCGAGTGGGCGGCTTGCCGCGGGAAGGTGCAGGCAACCTTGAAGCCGATGACCGGCGCTGCGGCGGCGGTGACGCGGCTGAAGTGGGGCGTGGCGACCGGCGAGGACCGGGAGGTCATCGAGGGAGTGAAGGCGCAGAGAAGACGGAGGTAACCACTAAAGAAGAAGAAGGACACTAAGAGAAGAAGGTTTAACCGCAGAGGCACAGAGACGCAGAGGAAGAGAATCTCTTCACGTTAAGTGAAAAATAGGACCTATGGGACTTATAGGACCTATGGCGCTTTCTTGAAGAATGCGCAGGCGTGGTCGGCTACTGGCTCTTCCAGGAATGTCCATCCTCCGCGTTTGTCGGGGGGGAGGAGGCACAGTTCTTTCAAGGCGGTGCGCACGTCGATGCCGGTGCGGCAGTGGGGCTGCATGTGGTGGCCCTGGCATTTCTCTGATGCGTCGTGGAAGGCGACGATGCCGCCGGGGGCGATGAGCTTTTCCAGGGCGAGGAAGTCGGCGATCGCGCAGGGTTTGCCGTGGCATCCGTCGATGAATGCGAAATGGATCGGCGGCCACTGGTGTCCTGTCAAGCATTGCTGGGATGGCTCCAGGATGAGGCTGGCCTTGCCGAATGGTGCGGTGTAGGGCCGGTTGATAACTCCAGAGAAGAACCGGTTGTTGGCGGCAATGGCGGGTTCGTTGAGTGACCATCCCTCGGGGATATCAATGCCGATCGCCCGCCATGCTTCGGGCCGCGCGGCTGCGGCGCATGCCGCGGCGATGATCTCGCTGGCCGCGGAAAGGGTCTTGCCCTCGGCTACCCCGATCTCGACGTAGGTAAAGGCGTCCCACGCCTGGCAGCACTGGAGAGATTCGGCGAGGTGGCGGGTGAAGGCGGATTCGTTGCCGGTCATGCAGAGACCGAAAGATAAGGATGAAGTAGGCATAAAGAAAAAGAGGAAGAAGGATTAACCACTAAAGAAGAAATAGGACACTAAATAACCGCAGAGGCACAGAGGCGCAGAGAAGAGGAGGCGGAAGGCTGAAAGGCGCGGTTTTTTAGGCGGCGTTGCGGAAATCGGGTTCGTAGGCGCAGAGGCGGCAGGCGGCGCGGACGGGGAGACCACCGGCATTCCAGATGCGGGGGCGGTCGCTCCAGTCCATGACGTGGGCGATGGCGTGGTAGGCGAGTTCTTGGGTGGACGGCTGCATCTGGCGGACGATCAGGGCGAAGGCGGAGATGACTTCTGTGCTCGGACATTGGGAGTAAAGCTCGATGGTATGGACTGCGGCGGCGAGCGCCCGGGCGTCCGTGCCGGTGAGCGGGGCAAGGCAGTGCTTGCCAAGGTTGACTTTGAGCCAGGGAAGGACGGTTTGTGAGACGGGTTTTTTCATGGGAAAGTTTTTTGGGATGGAAGAATAGGACTTATAGGACGGATAGGACTTATGGGACTTATTGGGGGTCGCGGGTTTTCTGGGCTGAACACTGAAAACCGAACACTGAAAACTTGTCAGTTGTCCTGCCAGTGCGGGCGGAGGGTGGCGGTGTGGTGTCGGTGGGCGGAGTTGGCGGAGCGGCGCCGCGCGGAGTGTTTTTGGAGAATCCGGCAGGCTTCGCGGAAGTTGCCGGCCTGTCCGGAGTGGATGAGTTCGCGTGCGCGTTCGCTGATGGTTGTCATGGAGTTCTTCATAGGAAAACAGGATGCGACCAATAGGAGGGATGGGAGATTTATGGGACTTATGTGGGGCAACCGGCGGGGTGGGGCCTGAGGGCTGCGGCGCTGGGGGCGGAGTGGAAAGGGTTGGAGGTCGGGATGTGGGTGTGATGCTCGCGCGGATCTTCTTTCAGGGTGAAGATGGCGAGGATACGGTCGTTCTCGAAGGTGAGGCTGGACGCCCCGCAGTCGGCGGCGATCTTCTGGAGGTCTGCGAGCGTGTTGCTGGCGGTGATCGCTCCCGGCAGCGAAGGTTGGGGGCTGAGACCTGAGGCTTGAAAGGACTCAGGGTCGGCGGCCTGCCGGGCGGCGATGCCAATGGCCAAGGTTCGGGCGGAGAGGGAGTTCAAGACTTTGCAGGTGCGTCGGGCGAGGTTTGCGATGGCAAGATAGAGGAATGTCATAGTTTTAGTGGCCTGTTTCATTTTTAGTGGTTGAAGTGTTCTTCTCTGTCGTACATCAGGAGACGATTTGTTTCTTGATGTCGGTGATCGGGCGTTTGTTGTCGAGGTAGTCGATGAGGAGTTCGGTGAAGTCCCAGAGGGTGGCGTTGCAGGATTCGCGGTCGAGTTTTTCGAGCATCTTGTTGAGCTTGACGACCCGACTGTCGGCGGTGCCGCCCTCGCCGGTGCGGGCGTTCGGCCCGGCGCCCATGTTCGAGTCGGCGGCCTTGATGGCCGCCACGCCGGTTAAGTTTTCAGTTTTCGGTGGTTCAGGATTCAGGGAAGCCGGGTCATCCACCGGGGGGTTCTGGCTCTCGCCGCTCGCCCCTGGGCTCTCGACTTCTGGCTTTTCCGGAAGATCCTTTCGGCTCGCGCTGTCCTTGCCTTTTTCCTTGGCCTTTTCCAGGGCGGATCGGACGAGGGAGAGGAGGGCGTCGGGGTCGCCTTTGGTTTCGGTGATGAGGTCGATGACGAGGGAGGCGGTGATCTTGCCCTTCTCGATGGCGCGGTGGATCTCCTCGGGAACCGCGAGGAGGGACATGCAGTTCTTGATGTGGGTGCGGCTGCGTCCGGTGCGTGCGGCGATATCTTTCTCGTCAAGCTCGTGGATCTCGCGGAGGCGGGCGATGACGCGGGATTCCTCCAGAATGGTGAGCGGCTTGCCGGAGTTGCACTCCAGGAGGCAGAGCGTGCGGTCGGTGTCGGTGAACCCGCGGGGCTCGGAGATGCAGGAGATCGGCGGGACGGTATCCCCCCGCTCGATCGCCAGCAGGGCGGCGCGGGTGCGGCGCTCGCCGTCCACGATATAGACCGCGCCGTCGAGGATCCTGACCAGCAGCGGCGGAAGCGCGCCCCGGACGGCGGCATGCGAGAGCGGGAGCAGGTCGCCCATTTCCGTGCGCTCGTTGAAGTCTGGGAGGAAGTTCAGGCGCTGGGCGTCGATCTTGAAGATGTCGCTGCGGCCGGTGGAGATCTGCTTGAGTGAGGTGGTTTTCATGGGAAGAGAAAGCTGAAAGTTAATGGTCGGTGGCTTTTACGTCAATTGTTTTCTATGCTATTTCAGAACGGAAGGGTTCATTGTTGAACGCTTTCTTTCGCGTGTGTGAGCACGCTGTGGACGGTCGAGGGGTGCCAGAGGCCGCCGGTGGCGCTGGGGATCGCTTCACCGTTAAGCCAGCGTGCGATGGCGGAGAAGCCGACTCCCCGCCCGCGCATTTCCTGCATGGCGGCGAGGGTGAGCTGTTGGGAGGGGTCGGGGGCGAGGTTTTCGGCCTGGCGTCCGGTGCGCGACATGCGGGCGGCCGGGATGACCTGCCAGCCGAATGGGACGGCTCCGCAGCGGTGGTTATTGGACCGCATGACGTGGAAGGCGGCGCGCTGGCGCTCGGCGCGGGTGTCGTTCTCCAGCTCGCCAAGAACGAGCGTGAAGTTCATCATCGCGCGGCCCATAGCGGTCGTCGTGTCGATGCGGTCGTAGGTGCTGTGGAAGTCGATTCGACGGCGCTGGAGTTCGTGGATGGAGTTCACGGCATCGCGGAGGTTGCGGAATACCCGGTCGAGCTTGTAGAAGACAAATTGTTGGATGTCATTCTCCCGCATGTAGTCGAGCATTTCCATGACGACCGGGCGCTCAAAGAACCGGGTTTTCTGGGCGCTGGTGCCGGAGTCGGGGAATGCCCGGACCAACTCCAGGTCGAATGCCGGACAGTATTTCCGGATCGCTTCGTCCTGGGCTTGGAGGGTGTTCTGTTGCTTTTCGGTGGAACCGCGGATGTAGGAGACGATTTTTTTCATAAGGAAGAGGAAGGGTGAGAACCACTAAAGGAGAAGAAGGACACTAAATAACCGCAGAGGCACAGAGGGGAGAAAGCTGAAACTTGAAAGCTGAAACTTGAGATCAGAGTGAGAGGAGGCGGGCTAGGGCGGCGGCGGCGCGGGAGGAAGATGGGACTGATGGGACGTATGGATCTTCGATCTCGGCGATTGCTGCGGACTCGATGGCGATGTCTGCGGCGGTGGTGCCGTGCCCGGGGAGGATCGGGGGGTTCCACTCTCGCCAGGCGGTTTCGGCGTGGCGGAGGCGGGCGCGCAGGGAGGCGTCCCACTCGGCTTCGATGTCGGTTTCGTCGAAGGTGGGGGCGCTGGGGTCGAAGTTTGAGATCGCGTCGGCGAGGAGTTCGGCGAGGTTGATTTCCTTGTGGTCTTCGGCGAAGAGGCGGCCGTCGAGGGCGAGCTGGGCGCTGTCCTTCTTTTCCTGGAACCGGGATTCCAGGAGCACGTCCACCGTGTTCTCGGTGGCGAAGGTGTAGATGGTGACATCCTTCCGGCTGGTGAGCCGGTGAACTCGGTCGATCGCCTGGAGGTTCTTGTCCATCGCCCACACGAGCGAGGGAAGGATCAGGTGGCAACATTGGTCAAAGGAATGGCCCTCGCTCATGCTCTCGATGCCGCCGATGAGGACGGCGAACTTCCGGGCCTTGAACTCTCCGGCAATCTCGCCGCGCTTTTCCGGCGCGACCGTGCCGTCCAGCAGCGCATGGGAAACCCCGGCCTCGGAGAGCCGGGCGGCGAATGTGCGGGAAAAGTGCTGGAACGGCGACATGACGACGATCTGCTCGCCGGAGTGCATGACATCGGAAACCAGCTTGAGCATGGCCGCCGACTTCGGGGTGAGGTCGGTCCAGCTCCGGCGCGGGCCGTCGCCGCAGACGGACGCCCGGGCGAGGTGCGGGGAGTCGGGGGAAAGCGCGGCTTCGCGGAGAAGCTGCAGTTGCATGGCGGCGCGGGCGGTGCCCTTGACCGCTTCGCCGGTCTTGCTGGCGGTGGGCTTGTTGCCCACGTAGCGCTGATAGACGGCTTGCTGGGCGGTGCCGGGACGGATCCGCATGGGGACAAACCGCTTTGCCGGGATGTCCTCGCCGCAGTCGTCTTTGCGCCGGCGGATGATGACCGGGCCGAAGAGCTTCCAGAGGCGGTGGATGTTGCAGATCTTCGGAGTGCGCTTTTTTGCCGTCCGGTTCTTGCCGGTGCGCGCCTTGTATTCTTCTTCCTGGGTGATGTTCCGCTCAATGAGGAGATGTTCGTTTGCGAACCGCTCTTTCGCCTTGTCGCTGTCCTCATACGGCCAGCGCGGGGTCGGGTCGGAGTGCCCGCCACACGCCCAATGCGCAAGCCAAAAGATGTCGTCAAGGATGTTCTTGACCGGGGTGCCGGTGAGGACCAGCCGGAACTGCGGGCGGAGGGTGCGGACGCCTCGCGAAATGAAGCTCTCGCTGGCCTTGAGCCTCACGCCCTCGTCAATGACCACGCAATCGAAATAATCGGTGAGCAGGCGGGCGACGGTCGGACGTGCCAAGCACGTAATTTTGAATGTGGAATTTTGAATGTGGAATTCCCGAGATTCTCCCACTCCCTCGAAATAATCGGCGACGTTTTCCGGGGTGGGGTCGATGTTCAGATCCTCCAGCATCTTCGCCCGCCGAGCGAGCGTGTCCTTGCTGATGTATTCCTCCCCGGTGCGCTCGTTGACTTTCGGCGCCCATTCGTCGGCGCCGTTGAATCCGAGCGTCTGGTAGCTCGTGATGAAGAAAGAGGGAGAGTTTTCAGTTTTCAGTGATTCAGTGTTCAGCAATGCGAGCGCGTCGGATTGGTTGTTGATCGGGGTTGTCTCGATGCCGAATTTGCTCCGGCCCTCCTCGATGGTCTGGCGGTGGATGGAGCCGGGCGAGACGATCAGGACGCGCCGGGCCTTTTTCAGCATCGGCCAGACAAACGCGGCGACCGTCTTCCCCAAGCCCTGATCCCAGGAGAAGATCGCGCCGTCCATGAGCGCGGCGCGGGCGAGGTCTTCTTTCTGGTATTGGCGGAAGCGGAAGGTGGAAGGTGTCATACTCTTAGACGTTGGGGCGGGACATGAGTTGAACCGCAGAGGCACAGAGGCGCAGAGGGAAGAGGATGTTGAGGGAAAGCTACTTTGTGGGAGTGTGGAAGAGCGGGCGGAACGAATCTTCTTCGCGGTGGCTGTCCGGGTTCCGGATCTGCTCGATTCCGGTGATGACGGCTCCGGGCGGGTAGGAATGGCTGGCGATGATCCGGTAGGCGAGGTTCTGGTATTCCCATTCGCTGTCTCGCTTCACGAGTGAGGGCAAGCGGCAGGCGATGACCGCGTTGGCGTCGCCGTCGTGGCGGCTGGTCTGGACGTATTTCGCCCCTCCGAAGATGTCGGGCCAGAGGTTTTCGCGTTCGGTCTCGGAGATGTCTTCGATGCCGTTA
>Ga0172379_10011734_pt1 | contig 10369 bp, 9 predicted proteins | sample GrowelOW334metaG_FD_119756 | JGI IMG/M metagenome (GOLD analysis project Ga0172379, IMG submission 119756) | Groundwater microbial communities from an aquifer near a municipal landfill in Southern Ontario, Canada - Groundwater well OW334 metaG | ecosystem: Environmental > Aquatic > Deep...
CACTGGATCAAAAACGCCCTTGGGATTAGTGAAAATAAGCACCAGGCACACAATGACCACAAGCACCAATTTGACTATTTTGGAAGTAAAATATTTTTTGGGCATAGACTCTAATTAAACGACTTCTCATGTTGGTTTTCTACCAGCACTTCCCGCAAAGCGTCCAAATCCTCCAGGACAATGCCTGTTCCACGCACAACGGCGGTCAGAGGATCTTCCATCATCCGCACAGGAATTTCTGTGTAGTTGGCAATCACACGATCAATTCCCCGAATGAGTCCACCTCCGCCAGCCAGAATAATACCTCGTTGCATTATGTCAGACAAAAGTTCCGGCGGGGTTTCTTCTGCGACGGTTTTAATATTATTGACAATAATTCTGATTGAACGCGAAAGCGCTTCGCGTGCTTGCTCATCCGTGATTGTCACTTCCTTGGGAAGGCCAGTCACCAAATCTCGTCCGCGCACTTGCATTTGCTTGTGTTCTTTTTGCACACAAGCACTGCCAATGCCAATTTTAACATCTTCGGCAGTTTTTTCTCCGATGAGTAAATTAAATTCGTCGCGACAATAGCGCACAATATCTTCATTCATTTCATCCCCGGCAATGCGTAAGTTGCGTGAGACAACGATGCCACCGAGAGAAATAACCGCAATGTCTGTTGTTCCTCCACCAATATCCACCACCATATTTCCAGCCGCTTCTTGCACAGGAAGGCGAGCTCCAATCGCCGCCGCCATTGGCTCATCAATCAAATAGGCTTCACGTGCACCAGCATTAAGTGTCGCATCGATCACAGCTCGCTTTTCCACCTCAGTCACCTCAGAAGGAATGCCCACAATCACACGCGGACGGGGGAAAAGCGTAAAGCTTCCTCTGTGAACTTTGTCAATAAAATATTTGAGCATCTGCTGGGTCACTTCAAAATCACTAACTACTCCATCCACTAATGGTCGCGTCGCCACAATATGCCCCGGAGTTTTTCCGACCATTTTTTTTGCCTCTCTGCCAATTGCCAAAACCTGACCGGTCTTTTTGTTGACCGCCACAACTGATGGTTCATTGATCACAATTCCGCGACCCTTGACGTAGACCAAAGTGTTCGCTGTTCCCAAATCAATGCCAATATCTTTGGAAAAACCGCCAAACAGATTGCCAGAAATCACTCGTTGCAAGTTTTTAATTCTTTTAAGCATAAATGTCTTGAGCTATGATTAGTCTGATTATATGACAGACTATGATTAAAATTTTACCAGTGGATTAGAATAACCGCACGATATCTTTATAAGTCACCGCTACCATGAGTAGCATCAAAAGAGCAAAGAAAAATGTGTGAAATATTTGCTCCACTTTTTGACTAACCGGTGAGCCTTTGATTTTTTCAATTAGCACAAACAGGATTCTTCCGCCGTCCAGTGCCGGAATGGGCAAAATGTTAATTATTCCCAAATTGATGCTAAGAATAGCCGCAAATTGAATGATATAGACCAAGCCAAGATTGGTCACTTCTTTGGTGAGAATGGCAATGCCCACTGGCCCGGACACATCGGCTGCCATGCCCCGTCCGACAAAAAGACTATGCAATAGTCCGAAAAGTCCGGCAAAAATCATCACTGTCATGTCCCAAACAGCTTGTAACCCCTTCCAAATTGCCATGTACCAAGGATACTTAACAAGTGCCGTTTCGGCCAAAGCAATTCCAAGTGCTCCCTGACCTTCCGGCGCGTCAACTCTTGGCGTTCCCGTCAAAGACAACTTTTCCTTGCCTCGCAAAATTTCCAAAGTGATCTCCTGCCCCTTGTTACTATTAACATATTCTTGCACAGCTTTTACATTTTGCAAACTAATCGCTTCTCCGGCAGAATTTTTTTGCATTTTAGAAATCTCATCACCGACCTTAAATCCCATCGTGCTTCCCGGCGCGCCAGCGATAATTTCGGAAATTTGAATTTTCGTATTAGGATTATTTCCCGTGCCTGAATCAGTTTGTTCTGGAGCGCCGATAATAAATCCTACTGAGAGCAAAAACCAAGCCAAAACAAAATTCATAACGACGCCTGCCGCCAAAATTTTTATCCGCACCCAAGCGCTTTTGCCAGAAAAACTGTCTGCTTCTTCTCGACTTCCACCATCCTCCCCTTTAATTTTCACAAAACCCCCGAGAGGAATCCAATTTAAAGAATAGATCGTTCCGCCAAAAAAATGATTCTCATGAGCCTCAGCCAAATCAGTTTTTTCATTTTCATCATCGCCATCCTTGTTTCCCCAAATGATGCGCCATTTTCCCACCGGAACATTTTTTTCCACGTTATGAAATTTTTTCGTCACAGTTTCTTTCGTAATTTCTTCGTCGCCACTTTTCACGTCAATCTTTTCTGTTTCCACGCTTTCCATTTCGACAAATTTTTCTTTTTTCTTTCCGCTGATAAATTGGACACCAACCATTCTGGGTGGAAAGCCAAAGCCAAATTCCGGTGCCCGCACGCCATTTCTTCGCGCCGTCACAAAATGCCCCAGTTCATGCACAAAAACCAGAACACCCAAAATTATGATAAAAACCAAAATCGCTACGAACATAGTAGTTTATATTAAAAATTATTTTTTGTTTTGAATACTCATCCCCCAATACTAGCTTATTTAGGTAAATATTGGAAGATTAGGATTCAACACTTGACTTTTTGGTTGATTTGGAGTATAATTAAAAATTGGAATACAATGATTATTACCAACAACTCTTTAAAAAAGGAAACTGCCAATGAAAATGAACGCAAAATTGAAAGCAGTATTAACCACGGTTTTTGCGATAATGGTGACAGTGGTTTTTGAAATAGGCATCGTGGAGGCTCTTATTTATATTTACACAGTCCCTCATAACAAGATGCCGTGGTGGACATTATTAAGAACGCATCTCTCCGGCCTTGTATTGATTGGCGCAATGGTTGCCATACCATTCGCCGTGAGATGGCTCGTTAGAGACTTTCTTGATAACACCTAACCGGTTCAAAGCTCTAACCTCATAGCTCTTTCACCTCTTGCAAAGCCATCCCTCCTTAACAGGAAACCAGGATGGCTTTTTTATTTTCAAAAGAACTTTATTAATATCCCCTTCTCCCTCCGGGAGAAGGTGGCCGAAGGCCGGATGAGGGAGTAATACTATACAAGAAAAATTTTTAAATCTCTACCGGCAATAACACGCCCTCACCTGTCCTTCGGACATCCTCTCCCGGAGGGAGAGGAGGAATTTTCTATTAATTTTCAAACTACAAATTATCCTCTTACAAATCCAACTAAACCTGCATAATATCCGCTTCTTTTTTCTTCCGAATCTCTTCAATCATCGCGTTATATTCATCCACCACTTTTTGCAATTTTTCTTTGCCTTGGAATTTATCATCGTCTCCGATTGTCAGTGTCTGAATTTCATCCCAGGCGTCTTCCCTCAATTTCCTCACCGCCACACGCGCGCCTTCTGCTTCAAGGTTTAGAATTTTCACGAATTCTTTGCGCCGCTCTTCGGTGAGCGCTGGAACATTGATGCGAATCAACTGCCCATCATTCATTGGGTTGAGTCCCAAATCAGATTCCTTGATCGCTTTTTCAATGAGAGCAAGTGTGCTTTTGTCCCACGGTGCAATGACCACTGTGCGCGGTTCTGGCACGGACACGCTGGCTACTTGTTTTAGCGGTGACCGAGATCCATAATAATCCACCATTAAATTATCCACTAAAGCTGTGGTGGCCCTACCTGTTCGCACCTTACCTAGATTTTCCTTGAAATGGGCAACAGTTTTTTCGAAATTAACTTTGTTTTTTTCAATAATTTCTCGATACATAGATTAGAAAATATAAAATTAGAATTATTTACCTAAAAAGCTAGCAAAAATAGTTTGGGGACTCACCGGATTATATTTCAAATTATTAATCACTTTTTCCAAATCAAATTGCGCTGTGGTCCAAGTTTTTCCGCCATCAATGGAAGCATAAGTCGCCTGCAACGCGCCATAGATTAGCTCATTAGAATTTTTTGGATTAATCGCCAGAGCGCCAATAGGAGAATTTTCCGGGTTATTAAGCGCAATTATTTTTTCCCAACTGTCGCCAGCATCTTTCGTACGAATTATGCCACCTCTTCCCGCTAGATAGAGCCAATTGGCTTTCACGGGATCAGTTTCCATCACCGAGAAACCTGAACCAAGCATGCCAGTAAGAGTAATTTTTTGCGTCAAACTTTCAAAAGTATCGCCGGCATTGCGACTAAAATAGATTTCGCCGTTTTTGGTGAGCAAATAGACCAATCTGCTATCCACGGCGTCAAGAGAAATTTTGATGACTGGAGAAGACGCTTCGAAAACATTCTTCCAAGCCGTTCCACCATCAGTGCTTTTTATAATCTGATTGTCACTAGTGGAGGCATAGATTGTGCCAGCATTTTTTTTGTCAGTTACCAAATAAACTACCAGTGGACCATTGGTAGCAACTGTGTATATTTCATTCCAGGTTGCCCCGCCATCCAAACTTTTAGCCATCTTGCCTCGTCCGTTAAAAACAGTGCTCACATAAATAATTTTAGTATCTCGCGGATCAAGCGCCAAGCCATAGACCTTTTCTGTTTTGAAAGGCAAAAATTCCCAACTCACTCCTCCATCTTTGGTTTTAATGATTCCGCCTGCTCGAAGACCGGCATAAGCCACATTGGCATCGTTGGAATCAAAAACCAAACTGAGCGGATTGATGTCCGTTACGCTTGGCTTGTTGGTCGCCGTAGCTGAGGCTTCCCATTTTTTTCCCGCGTCATGAGAAATCCAAATACTCTCTGATAGGGTATATTTTTGTGATGCTACCGGTGCAGACGTCGAACTGCCAGCTCCACCAAAGGTACAGCCGGACAAAACCAGAACTAAAAACAGGCCCGTAAAAATGACTAATTTCTTTTGCATATTTACATTATATACCACAAAACAAAAAAAATCCACTGGAGGATTTTTTCTTCTTTGGTGCGCCCACCAGGATTCCTGCCTACCGGCAGGCAGGCGAACCTGGGACCGTTTGCTTAAAAGTCCGCCGGCTGGCGGATCAACCGGACTGAGTTTTTTATTTGTGCGCCCACCAGGATTCGAACCTGGGACCGTTTGCTTAAAAGGCAACTGCTCTACCGGACTGAGCTATAGGCGCATGGTTTTATTCATTTTTCGATAACTTTGCTATTATAGCACCCGAAAACTTCTCGTCAAGCAAATGTATTAGACGTTGAAATTTGAGACGCGATAAATCGGCGTCTCTACGCTAGCATAAAATTAATTTTCAAACCTCTTTCCAAGGAATATTCTTCCACTCTTCATTTTGACGACAAAGTAATTTTTCGGCTTTTTCTGGTTCGGCCATAACTTCTTCTACCACTTTTTCCATCCGCATGCCTTGTGAGCCCTTAACCAAAACCACATCCCCGGCGCGCAAAAGTGCTTGCAGTTTTTTCCCCGCTTCCAGTGGACTGCGAAAAGCATAAATTTCACCAGAAAATTTTTGTTTGCGAAGCTCGGAAACGGCAAATTGCATTCTGCGTCCGACGGAAATGAAAATAGCGCTCTTGGTTTCCAGAAATTTCCGCGCTAGTGTAATATGCGACTCTTCCATCTGAGTACCCAATTCCAGCATGTCACCTAAAACGGCAATTTTTCTTTTGCCCTCACCTAACTGAACAAGCGTAGCCAGCGCAGCTTCCACAGATTTAAGTGAAGAATTGTAGGTGTCATCAATGATATAGGTATCTTTAATACCAGAGAGTAGGTTCAACCTAGATGGTGGTAAAGAAAAATTTTCCAAATTAGTCCCGATTTCCACCAGATTCATGCCTAATCCAATGCCGACAGAAATGCCGGCTAGCGCCGCATAGACATGTTCTTTGGCTAGAGCGTTATTTAAGCGCATCGGCATAGTTGTGCCTTTATAGTTCAACTTGAAGCTTAGCCCTCTCATCTCCTTGCCACTCAAAAGAACATCAGTTGCCTGCGCCTGCGCTTCATCAGAAAAACCAAAAGTTAGCACATTTGATTTCAAGCTCGTCTTTAATTTAGCCAATTGCGGATTATCAATATTAATAATAGCAAGACCTTTTTCATCCAATGATCTTACCAGTGTGGCTTTTTCTTTCAGCACACCTTCCAGTGTTTTGAAATATTCTAAATGACTGGCTGAAATTTCCGTAATGACAGAAATATCTGGATGAGCAAAATCAACCAGATAGGCTAAATCTCCTGGGTGATCCGCCGCCATCTCAAGGATAAGAATTTCTGGATACTTAACTGAAAAAATGAGACTGCCAAGCCATTTCAAAAAAACCACGAGCCAGCCAAAAAGAGAACTGCCACCACTCTCAACACCTAAAATAGTCAGAGGAACTCCAATTTCGTTGTTATAATTTTTCTCGCTCTTTCTTGTGCGATAGTTTCCCGAAAGCACGGAAAAAATCGCCTCCTTAGCAGAAGTCTTCCCCACGGATCCGGTTATGGCCACAATCCGTGGCCGATATTTTCGCAAAATTGCGCGCGCCATAAAACGAAGTGGCCATTCCGCCAATCTTTTCTTAGTAAATTTGCCGGCTTCTCCTCCAGCACTAGATTTATTTTTTCGGTTATTGAGCATCTTTTTTTTCAGTTTCAATAATTAAATCATTTTTAGGTTTTTCCGCTTCAATTTCTTCTTCTGGTTTCGTTTTCAAAAAATCATTCTCGAGTGTATGCATTTGGTTGAACTTATCCCAAGCATTCGAAGGATAGCTTTCAGTCGGCTCAACATGATAATAGCTTAGCAAAAATTTCATCAATTCTCCAAATGTCGGAGCGGCGCTTGATTCCGCCCATTGAACAGTCTTTGGATCATCCAGACGCACGAGAATAGTAAAACGTGGATTATCCGTTGGAGCAAAACCGGCAAAGGAACCAATGCTTTCTCCTTCAGCATAGCCCTTGGCACTACTACTGGCAACTTGAGCCGTGCCAGTTTTCCCGCCCACCAAATATCCCGGCACGTCGGCTTGTTTTCCATGCCCATCCGTCACAACGCTACGTAGCATTTGCGCTACCAATTTTGCGGAAGTTTCAGAGATTACTCGACGCACCTCCTCGGGAGATTTATCAGTCTCTGTTCCATCGGCATGAATTATTTTATCTATAATTTGCGGCTTCAAAAGCACTCCACCATTGGCAATCGCGTTGTAGGCAGAAATGAGTTGCAACGGCGTGACTGTGATGCCTTGTCCAAAAGAAGCAGTGAAAAATTGGATATCACTTTTCAAATTATTCAGATTGCGGATATCACCTACTGCTTCACCAAAAACATCCGCGCCAGTCACTTCGCCAAAACCAAATTTATGCATATAGTCGGCAAAAGCAACATTGCCCATCAATTTTTCGGCAAAAATCACACCGGTATTGAGAGATTTTTCCAAAACTTGCGTCATAGTTTGCGTACCATTAGCTTTTAGATCGGAATTCCGAATTGAATAGCCTGCCTCTGTCACCGTTCCAGTGTCTTGATAGGTCGTATCTGGACTGATTTTTCCCGCGTCAATCGCTGAAGCGATTGTGAAAGTCTTAAAAACACTTCCACATTCATAGGGATCGCTCACTGCCAGATTGCGAAAAGCTTCCATATTGTCCGTCTTAGCATAATCATTTGGATTAAAGGTAGGATAATTGGCCATGGAAAGAATTTTTCCAGTGGCAGATTCCATCACAATAATTGTGCCTCTGTCCGCTTCATATTTTTCCACCGCGGCGCGAAGCATCTTTTCTGTTTCATATTGGACAATGTGATCAATCGACAAAACGAGATTATCTCCATTTTTAGCATAGGCAATTTCTTTTTCTCCCGTAGAAATCCAGCGACCAGCATTATCCTTATTTTGAAAGAGCTTTCCCTCCTCACCTTTCAGCTTCTCATCAAAAAACAACTCTGTGCCATAGCGCCCACCAAACTCATTGTTTTTCCATCCGACGAAACCCAAAATATGCGCCGCCAATTCTCCGGCTGGATAATAGCGCAAGGCCTCATCAGTGAGATAGACGCCTTTCAGTTTTAGTTTTTTTAGGTTTTCCGCTTCTTCATCACTCAGTTTATGCTTTAAAACTTCATACATATCATTCTCTTTGCTAAACTTGGCAAAAAGTTCATCCCGTGAAAGTTCCAGCGCGCCAGCCACCTTGTCGCTCGCATCAGCCGGATTTTCAATTTCTTTCGGCACAGCATAGGCCATGTTCATTTCTTTATTCACGGCAATTGGATAGAGTGCGTCTCTGTCTCTCAGAAAAATTTCCCCGCGAGTGGGAATTAAATTTTTAAACAATGAATGTTGATTTTCTGCCAAAGCTAAATAGGAGGCATGCGCACTGACTTGCAAGGAATACAGGCGAAAAAAAATCGCCAAAGAAATTAGCGAGACAGCAAAAGCCAAGACGTAAATCCGGGAATCATTCACTCCCGCATTAACCTCGCAACGACTACCAATTTTATATTTTTTCTGTCTTTGTGCATTTGTCATTGTTAGTTTTTTAGAGTCTTTACTATCTTAGTGCCACCGGACCATCAAGCTCCAGATAAGACACGCCTATGGGACTCACTAAATTGAAATTCGGTGCGGCTTTTTCCACGGAATACATCGAACGCAACTCCATTTCGCGAATCTGCATTTTTTTATTATCTTTTTGCAGTTTGGCAATCCGGTTTTCCAAATCACGTATTTCATAGCCTTTCACCGCCAAATCGTTAACTTGGAATAGATAGAATGCGCTGAAAAAAACAACAAAAAGGATGGTAATAAAACCAGACCAAGCCAAGCCAATCCTGATACTTCCCCGCTTTCCAGCTTCAACCCTGGTCGTTTTTTCGCTGTTGCGCTTATTGTTGATGAAAATTATTTTTGCCATTTTTTTTCTGTCCCGTGCGGGATTTTTATTTTTATTTTTAGGTGACTTACGTGTAAGCCCAATCCTATACTACTTCGCAAACTCGCAACTTTGCGCTTCTGGCTCTGGGATTTTCCGCTAACTCAGTTGCGCCAGAAGTGAGTGGCCTTTTCGTGATTATTTTCACTTTTGCCGTTTTTTGGCAAAGACAAACTGGAAAGTCTTTCGGGCAAATGCATCCCCTTGCATTTTCCCGGAATTTTTCTTTCACAATGCGATCTTCCAATGAGTGAAAGGAAATTATCGCCAGTCGTCCGCCACTCCTTAGCGCACCCAGTGCGCTCGGCACAAATATCTCTAAACTTTCCAATTCTCTATTAACTTCAATCCGAATGGCCTGAAATGTTTTTGTGGCAGGGTGAATTTTTCCGCGCCGATATTTTCCTGGCACATGCGCAGAAACAATCTCCGCCAACTCTTTTGTATTTTTAATGCTCTTTTTCTCTCTATATTTCAAAATTCCTCTGACAATATTTCTGGCAAATTTTTCCTCTCCAAATTCTCGCAACACCCTCTCCAGTTCTTCTTCGCTATATTCGTTCACGATTTTTCTGGCTGTCAATTCTTGGTTTTGATCAAAGCGCATGTCCAAAGGAGAGTCCAACTGAAAACTAATTCCTCGTTCGGTGCCTTCCAGTTGATCCGAAGAATAACCAATGTCTGCCAAAATTGCATCTACTTTTTCAATCCCTAGCTTTTCTAATTCTTTTTCTAAATTTCTGAAATTTGCATTTACTAAAATAACATTTTTCTTATCTTCTTTTTTTATGCTTGCTTGAAATTTTTCTATCGCCAGCGCATCCGCATCAAAAGCAATCAATTTTCCCTGCCTACCCTGCCTACCGGACAGGCAGGCGGCAGGCAGGCTGCTATCTCCAATTATCTTTAATATCTCGCGACTATGTCCGCCGCCACCCAACGTTGCATCCACCACAATCATTCCTTCTTTTAAGTTTAGCGCTTCTATGCTTTCTTTCAGTAAAACAGATTTATGAATAGTCATATTTTAATATACCCCTAATTTTCCTAATTGTTCCGCAATCTCATCACTGTTTTTCTCAGCGCTTTTTTTGTATTCATTCCATTTCAACTCATCCCAAATTTCCAAACGATTATAGATTCCGGCAATAACCACATTGCGATTAAGGCTTGCATATTCTTTCAAATAATCTGGAATAAGCACGCGACCTTGCTTGTCAATTTCCACATCCGTCGCTCCAGCGAGCATCAAGCGCACAAAACTGCGTGTCGCTGATTCTCCCACTGGAATAGAACCCAACTTCTCTGCCAACTCTTGCCACACTTTCATCGGGTAGATAAAAAGACATTTATCTAGCCCGCGAGTAACCACTACTTTATTTTTAAGCTCAACGCGAAATTTGCTCGGCACGGCCAATCTTTTCTTAGGA
>Ga0172379_10011735_pt1 | contig 10369 bp, 9 predicted proteins | sample GrowelOW334metaG_FD_119756 | JGI IMG/M metagenome (GOLD analysis project Ga0172379, IMG submission 119756) | Groundwater microbial communities from an aquifer near a municipal landfill in Southern Ontario, Canada - Groundwater well OW334 metaG | ecosystem: Environmental > Aquatic > Deep...
TGCCGCCCGCGCGGCGCGCGAGCGCCACGCAGGCCGCATCGGCAAGCGGCCGGCAGCCATTGTAGATGGGCGAGTTGCACTGCGTCGGCAGGTCCGCGGTGTCGATCACATCCTTTACGCCGAGCGGTACGCCGGCGAGCGGCCCGGCGTCGCGGTGCCGATCGGCTGCGCGCGCCTGGGCGATCGCGCGCCCGGGATCGAACCCGACCCAGGCCTGCAGTTCGGCGTCGCGCGACTCGATTCGGTCCAGACAGGCGCGCACGAGGTCTTCGGACTTGAGCCGGCCTGCGGCGATGCGTCGCGCGGCTTCGGCGGCGCTCAGGTGATTGAGTTGTTCCATCGTGATCTCGTTTGCTGTTCTTGTGCTCGTGCAGTGTATCACCGCGCGCACAGCGCTTAGGGATCCGCGCTGCGGCGCAAAAAACCTCAATTACGGCACGGTTACCATGTGCCGCGTTGCGGACATGGGGGCTGCCGGAATATTCGAACGCGTGTAAGCTGTAGCGGCGACATCCGATCGCCTATCGGGGGCCATTTCGGTAATTCTGAGGGCCCCTTTTCAATCGAATCCTACAGAAGGGACCACGCATGAAACTCTATTATTCACCGGGCGCCTGCTCCATGGCGCCGCACATCGTCCTGCGCGAAGCAGGGTTCAAGTTCGATGCGGAGAAAGTCGACATCCCGAACAAGAAGACCGCGGGCGGCGACGATTTCTGGAAGATCAATCCCAAGGGCTACGTGCCCGCGCTGAAGCTCGACGACGGCCAGGTGCTCACCGAAGTCGGCGTCATCTGCCAATACCTCGCCGACCAGAAGCCGGAAGCGGGGTTGGCGCCCAAGCTCGGCAGCATGGAGCGCTATCACCTGATGGAGATGCTCAACTTCTGCGCCAGCGAAATTCACAAGCAGATAGGCGCGCTGTTCAACCCGAAGATGACCGCGGAGATGAAGGAAGTTCAGCTCGGCGTGATCGAACGCCGTTTCAATGCGCTGGAGAAATTGCTCGAAGGAAAGCAGTATTCGATGGGCGACAAGTTCAGCGTAGCGGATGCCTACCTGTTCACCGTGCTCGGCTGGACCAATTTCCACAAGATCGATCTCGGCAAATGGCCGAACATCAAGGCCTTCATGGCCCGGGTCGGTGCGCGGCCGGCGGTGCAGGAAACGCTGAAAGCCGAAGGTCTGGTCAAGTAGGACCGGCCATCTCGCTCGCCGCAGTCATCAGCGCGCTGCCACTTGCCGGCGCGCTGGTGGATGCGGACGCCGCCGCGCTGACCGAAGGCACAAGCGCGGCGCTACGAAAATGGACGGCATCCAAGCCGTCGTTGCGCTGGAACCCAATACTGACGCGCCTTTCCAGGCAGATGCATCTCACGCACACCAAAGCCGGCGCTGGTGGGGCGGCGATTGGATACAGAACCAGTGCCACGAACCCACGACCAGACAGGGCAAGTAACACGCACCCGCACGGACTCAAAACATCAGCTTGTAGTTAACGCCTTGTTGGTCAACGCAAGCGCCAATACCTTTCGGCATATGGCCGCGCTCAATGTTGATTCCGCAATCAAGCACTGTCCCTTTATCACCGAACAAAAGGGCAGAAGACGTTGCCATAATTTCTCTTGTTGTACTGGTAGTAATTGTTGATGCGTTCGTGGGTCTAATCGTGGTGTTAGCCACTGAACCGCCCGATACAGTAGTGGCGTTTGTTCGACCGATCGTGGTGTTAGCAGCGCCTATGGACACCCTACCACCCGCAACGGCTACATACGTACCAGTAAACGACTCACCCGTTGCTTTGTCTTTTGATCTAACGCCACCCTTCCCGTAGCTAACCTCGATTTCAAAATCAAGGTTTCTTGCGTTTTCCATAGAGTAAATTTGCCCGGGTAGGTACTGCCCTGGAACCGCGCACGCGGCAAGACTGGTTAAGATCAAAACACTAAAAATGTTTTTCACAAAATGCCCTTTTTTTGATTGTGAGTGACCGAAAGAAACTTTGACATTCCTCCCCTATTGCTGAGTGTAAAGACGCCCAGCGTCGGAATTCATCTGCCTGCGTGGCTTTTCGCTCAGATCCGGTGGAATGATGGGTTGGGTCTCGCGCGATAGTGCTACTGAAACGAAATTCGATGCTTAGATATTCTCATGGCGATAGGTTCACGCTTTCTGGCGAATTGTCACGGGCTTAGACGTGGAATCAATTTCCAGGGGGTGCGTGCCCGCAGCTATTAGTTTGTCGTTCAGGGTGCCAAGAAGAAATGGTTGAGGGGCGCGGCGTAGTTCGTTCATCTCAGCAGTCGTACAAAGTCTTCCGATGGAAGAGCGTAATTGAGGTGACCACTGAAACCGCGCGACGCGAGATATATCGGTCACAAAGCCACAGTCGTTACACTTGTTCCCGGGGGGCATCGTCTGTGAGGAGAGCGGAATCGGATCGGATTTCAGTATCTGGGTACCGCATTTCTCGCACGCATATTCGACAATCATGTCCATCCGAGTATTCCTTTGAGGTGAGGTGATACATAAGTAGCAGGGTAGAGGCCCAACGTCCCGGCAACCGGCGCGCGCATGCGAACGCATGCATGGCACGGCGCTTCCGCGCGCGTCCGAGTTGGCCAGGCGACTCGAGGTCACATTTTCCATTTCTTGAAATCGGCGGTGTTCTCCGGGGCACCGACGACAGCACCGACGAGGTGCTCAAACCAACCGTTCGAAAGCTTAAGGATGTATTCGGGTGAGCCACCTGCGCGAACAACCAGCGCCCCGGGTTCGGGGTCCGGCATGAACTCGATGTCGATAGGCAGACCGCCTTCGTGAATCAACTCACAACGGAGCCACTTGTAAAAAATATGCTCAATAGGGTGAGCCTCACCGCGATACTCGACGCTGAGGCGAACGGAATGTGCACTTGAAAGGAAGAGTTCAAAGGCTTCGCGGTCCCCAATGGCTTTTCGATCAGGGAAGCGACGACGCGCGGTAGCCGCCACAGCGACCAATGCGCTCAAGAACGCCCCTTCTCGGTGTCCGTGCTGCCAGAGGAAGGTGGCATCTTCGATTCGTGCGCGAAGGCTCATACACTCGTTGTCGTGACCTCTACGTAAAGTTGACCGGCGAGTTGCGGCACTGGGCGGCGGGCGTAGCGGCCCGACGCCGCAAGGTGCGTGTTGAACGAATGTTAGAGCGCGTCATGGTTCAGGCTCGTCCAGCACGCTCCACACGCGCAGGCCCTCGGCCCGCGCGGCGCCTGCCAAACCGCGATCAGCAGTAACTAAAATGGTCTTGCTTCGGCTGATCATGTGGGAAAACGGGCCTGACTTTACGCTCACGATCTGCAGCGCATCCGAGAAATCCAGGGAATGCTTCTGGGCCATGCCACGCACTTCGCGCAGCGTTTCAATTTCTGTCAGGTCCATGTCTTTTAAGGTCCGCGTGGCTCGGGCGCGGGAGTACCAATTGGTGAGGTCTGAAGCTGCCGAGTGGTACTGCGCCTCACTGATCTTGTCTTGGTACTTCCACTTCGACTTTAGGACGTTGAGGGCCTCGTAGAAGCAAAAGGGCGTCGTGTAGCGCGTCGGTGCTCGGCACAAAAAGTAGTTGCGGACGGTGCGGCCATCGTGTTCGGGGCAATAGACCTTCACCAAGGCGGAAGCGTCGAAGAAGTTTGCCCGCGGCGGTGGAATGGTCACAGCAAGCGCTTTAGTGTTCAATGATCTTTCGAAAAACCAAATATCACGGAGGGTCAGTCTACGCTCGGAGAAAAGAACTTGCAAAAACAAGGCGATCGGATGGCTGCGAAAAAGTGGAGGTGATGTTAGTTGGTTTTTCGAGAGGTAAGTGTCTGATCTAACAAACCGTGAAACCTTGCAAGGCCGAAAATCACAGGACCACATTTCGCACGGGGACGGGACGACTCACCCGGGCGGGGGCCGGTATCCCCCCGATAACTCACCAAGGAAGAGGCCCGCTAGATAGCTCACCAAACCAACTCGACGTGGCAGCTGCAATTTACCCAATAAAAAAAGGGACATTTGTGGGGTAATTAAAAAGCTCTGCTATACTTACCCAATATTCGACAGAATTATGGGGTAAATGCTCATGGCTAAAATTGCGCTGTTTCGCGAACATGAATTGGCGTTTCGTACGCAGTATGCCGAGTTGAAAGAGCGAGTTACTGCATCAGGAAACATTCTGCCAGGTACGCCAGGGACGCTGGTGCGCAGAGCCGGCACTGGCTATTCGTACTGGTATCGCGTTTTTTATCCTGCGCCAGGCAAGCAGTCAGAGAACCTCGTCTGCAAAGACGGTGATACCGACGCGCTACAGGCTATGCGTGAAAGCATTTCTTTCAACGAATGGGTCTCCACACAGGTATCCAACCTGCGTAAGCTTGGTTTCCAAACAGCTGACAAGGCGGTGGCTCGAGTGCTTGTTGAGCTGCACAATCGCGGAGCGTTCGAAGCAGGCCTTGTTTTGGTGGGGACCCTTGGCTACATGGCGTGGCTAAACGAGCTTGGTGCCATAGCCGTAAGCGCCCGAACCCTCGATATCGACTTGGCTCGCCGTCAGCGGCTGAAGCTGGCAGCCCCTCTGTCTTTCTTGATGACCATGCAGGCAACCGGGTTGCCCTTTACATCTATTCCAGCTTTGCCTGCGAAAGGCGTCTCTACTTCGGTCAAGCTGCCCGGAGTGCAAGGCTTACGTGTGGATGTCCTCGCACCAGGTAACACCCTTGGTGCCATCGTGCGTGTGCCCGAGCTCAACTGGGCAGCACAGGGTATACCTCACTACGATTACTTGCTCAAGGAACCCGAGCCAGGGGCCCTGCTAGCTGGTGGACACTGTATTCCGGTGCGCCTGCCGCAAGCGGCAAGGCTTGTTTGGCACAAGCTATATTCCAGCACCAAGCGGCACGGGTTTCCGGAGAAGGCTGCCAAAGACCGGCGCCAAGGGCTGGTGCTTGCCGCAGTGCTATTGGAGGCCGACCCACAAGCGCTAACGCGCGCGTTCAAGGCGGCACCCAAGACTATGACGAAATCAATCGTACCTCTGTATGGACGTCTCGTGAAGGAACTGGACGCATACCCATCGCTGCAAGAGATTTTGCACGAGTGCCTAAATCGCTAGCCCACCCCAGGAGCGCAAGTGAGACTAGGACGCGAGCAGGTGCTTGCCGCTTGCTCGTGCTGTCCGCAAAAGAACCATTTTGATTATTTGGCGGCCGTAACCTCCCGGTTGCAAGCGTAAATATGGCTATATTGGTGAGTTATCGGGGGGATACCGGCGGGGGCGAACGGCTACACAGAAGCGGCGCTGAACTGCGAGTCTGCTGACCACATCCCAAACGGCAGCTTGGGGTCGCAGCTAACGCATCAGCTTGCGCGCGGCGAGGGATCGCCGCGTCGGGGTAACGTTTCCCAACAACTATGCGATGCCCGAATAGCAAGAACTGGCGCGGCCCTCCAGCCGATGGCAGGCGTGCAGCGGTCACGGGCGAGACTAGGCGAGCAAGAAAAATTACTTTGGCCCGGATTCTCCTGGCCTGTATTCGAATGCCTTGCTGGTTCATGGATTCAATGAATGCCCAGGCTGCTGAAGAGAACTGCGGAGATTCTCATGAACCTTTGCGCTTGCGTCATAATCCTGTTTCACTTCAGACCTGAAACTGCATGAGTAGGCACCGAACAAGGAGAGAACATGGGTAAGCGCATCGCAATTGTCGGCGCCGGAGCGCTCGGCGGTTATGTTGGCGGCTATTTCGCGCAGCAGGGACAGGATGTCACGCTGATCGATATGTGGCCGGAGAATATCGAGGCGATGCGCTCGCGCGGGCTGGAACTCGACGGCGTTACTCCGGAGGAGAAGTTCACGGTAAGGAACTCGAAGACGATGCACCTGACGGAGGTGCAATCGCTGTCGAAACAAAAGCCGATCGACATCGCGTTCGTCGCGGTGAAATCCTACGACACCGAGTGGGCGACGATGTTGATCAAGCCCTACCTCGCGCCCGAGGGCTACGTCGTCTCTTTGCAGAACTGCGTCAACGAAGAGAAGATCGCCGGCATCGTCGGCTGGGGCAAAACGGTCGGCGTGGTGGCCTCGGTGATTTCGGTGGATATGTTCGAAGCGGCGCGCATCCGCCGCACCGCGCCGAAAGGCGGCGACAAGCACACGGTGTTTCGCATCGGCGAAGTGCATGGCGCCATCACCGGGCGCGTGCGCGAGCTGGTCGAGCTGTTTTCGGCGATCGACAGCGCCAAGGCCACGACCAACCTGTGGGGAGAGCGCTGGTCGAAGCTTACGCATAACGGGATGCGCAACGGCGTGTCGGCGCTGACGGGGCTCACCACGCCCCAATGCGATCTCAATGCCGAGGTGCGCCGCTTCGCGATCCGGCTCGGCGCAGAGGCCGTGCGGGTGGCGCAGGCGCTGGGCTACGAACTGGAGAAGATCGGCGGGGTCAATCCCGACCTTTTTGCGCTCGCGGCCGAGGGCCAGCGCGATGCCATGGCGGAAGTCGAACGGCACATGATCGCGCGCGCGCAAGACAATCCCCGCGGCGACATGCAGCGCCCGTCGATGGCGCAGGATATCCGCAAGGGCCGGCGCACCGAGATCGACTTCATGAACGGTTACATCGTCGACAAAGGCAGGATGCTGGGCGTCCCGACGCCGTCGCACGAGAAGCTGGTGGATCTGGTACGCAGAATCGAGCGCGGCGAGATCGAGGCCTCGCCTGCGCATCTGGGCGGGTGAACGGCACAGCCGAGTCGCGAGGACCTGCCCGGTTCAGGCCCGCGCCGCAATCGCGTGATTGGACACGGCTTCCAGCACGCGCCTGCCGCCGGCGGCGAATACCTCGGTCCTGACCACCGCGACGTTGCGGCCTTTCTGCAGCACCGTCGAGCGCGAGCGCAGCGCCTTGCCTTGGCCGGGACTGATGAACCAGGCGCTGGCGGCGGTGAGCAGGGGATGATGTGGCACCGCGCCGATCGCGGTGACGAGCGCCGCATTCAACAGCAGGCCGCCCTGCACGTGGCCGACGCGGTTGCCGACGTGCATGCCGACGGCAAGGCGCGAGACCGCGCCGCGCGGCGTGTGCCGCACGGCAGGTTGCCACAGATTGCGGAGGAAACCGCCGCGAGGCGCATCGCGCAGCGCCTGCCTGACGCGGCGCATGACGTTTTTCTCCAGCGGATCGAGTTGTGCCGGGGCAAGCGCCGGAACGGCTGCGGCGTGCTTGCGCTCCCACGGCAAAGGATTGAGCACGCGCCCCAGGGGTGCCGGCGGCGAAACCCAGATACCCGACATGCGCGCGACCACGGCGCCCGTGGCGCGTATGGTCCCGGCGCTCGCGGCCTGCGCGAGCGCCGTATGCGGCGAGAAGCCATGCGATTTCGCCTCGGCGCGCAAAGCCCCTAGCGCCGGTGCTCCGGTAAATTCAATGCGCATGGCCAGCGTCGCCGTGCGCGCGCTCGGATCGACGTGCAGCCGGTTCGCTGCGGAGAGCGTCATGTCCGCGAACAACAGCAAAGCGGCGAGATTCATCGTCCCGTCCGGATCGACGCAATGCGGCCCCGGAGCCAATTCGAATGCGGCTTCGCCTGCCTCGAAGCGGCGGCAATGCAGGTCGAGGAAGTGTCCGCCGAAGTGGTAGCCCGGATCGCGGTTGCGCGCCAACGCTTGCAACGCGCGCTCGCAGATCTTCTTTTCGTCGGCTGGGCTCATCATGGCGCGCAATTGTCTCATGAAGCTGCGGCCGCCTGATCGCTGGCCGCGCGTTGCCGGAAATCGCCGACCAGAGGATCTTACGGATTGGGCTTGTGTTGCGTGCCGCGGCGTTCTGCGAAACTGCGCAGCCTGTCGATCGCGCTGCCGAGCGGGCCGGGGAAGTGGCTCCAGTCGATCGCATCCAGCGTGTTCTTGACCAGCAGGCCGAGTTCGGTGTCGCCGTCGATGGTAAGGCGGCGCGAGAAGAACAGGGTGTCGGGGTCTTCGAGGCGGCGCGCGAGGCGATAGTAATCCCAGGCGCAGGCGCTGATCGTAACCTCGGGCGCACTGCGCAGCACGGGCAGGAATCCGATCGGGCTAAGGCGGATGCGGCCATCGAGGCCGGCATCGCTGACCTTGATGGAAACGATGCGGCCCATCAGGCGCTGCTTGGTGTCCGCATCCAGCGTCGGCAGAAACAGCAGATTGAGCCCCGCGCACAGCACGGTCGACGGCGGCCATTGCGGCAGGCGGCCGATCACGCTCGCGAACAGGGCGGGCAGCTGCGGCGCGGGTGGCGCAGAGTTCGCGTTCACGTGCGGTATTCCATGCCGGGGATGCCCAGCCAATAGCCGTTGCAGGGCGGGGCGACGCGCAGGCCGTCGAGCGAGGCGCCGGGACGTCCGGCGCAGCGCTCGCGGAAACTCTCGATGATGGCCGGCATGTTCTTCGACTGCGGCGACAGGCGCAGCACATCGACCTTGAGAGCGCGCAGTTCCTCGATCGATTCCGACAGGTCGTACACCAGCGCCGATTGCGTTTGAATGCCGTTCAGGGTCAGGAACTCGTCCTTGTCGCGCGTGCGCAGCGCGAGGCCGTCGGCGTCGTCCAGACAGCGGAACTGGCAGTCGTCCTTGGGCAGGTTGTGGTGGCGCGCGGTGAAGCAGCGCGCGGAGAACGCGAGCGGCATGCGGCCGTAGGCGAATACTTCGGTCTGCATGCCGGCCGGGCGCGCCGCCTGCAGTTCGCGCAGCGTATCGCGCGACAGCTCCAGCGGCAGCACGAAGCGGCTCGCGCCGAGTTCGGCGAACCAGGCCAGGGTTTCGTTGTTGTAGATGTTCAGGTGCGGACCGGCGATGAAAGGCACGCGGCCGGTAAGCAGGCGCACCGCACCCATTTCATTGGCTTCGACGCTGAAATCGCCGTTGGCGGCGATGCGGCGCAGGGTTTTCAGGTCCGATTCGGATTCGATCAGGGCCTGCGAGGACAGCACCACCTGCTTGCCGCTCGTGCTCAGGTCGCGCGCGAGGCCGAGCCAGTCATCCAGGCGCAGATTGTGCCGGCGCGAGCACACCACCTCGCCGAGGTAGACGATATCCACGCCGGAGTTCGCAATGCCGGCGTAGAACTCCAGCAGCGCTTCGCGCGTCCAGTAATACAGCACCGGGCCCAGGCTGAGTTTCATGGTCGTGACCGCCATTTCGTCATTATCGAAATGGCGCCTGATTTAGGAGAGCACGAGGGGAGATATCCCCTCGTGGCGTAATGTGCATCTATTTCCACTTGCGGTGATAGGCGCCGAGCGTATGCTGCTGGCCTTCGGCCACGCGCGCGAGGCCGCTGGCCCAGTCGGGCTGGACCGAAAAGCGCTCCGGGTTCCTGGCGTAGCTGTCGATCGCGGCGCGCCAGATGCGCGTCACCGCGGCGACATAGGCCGGGCTGCGCTGGCGCCCTTCGATCTTGATCGCCGCAACGCCGATCTTCGCCAATTCCGGCAGCAGCGCCATCGCGTTGAGGCTGGACGGCTCTTCGATCGCGTAATAGGTTTCGTCCTCGACGTCGAAGCGGCCTTTGCACAGGGTCGGGTAGCCCGCATTCTCGCCGGACGCAAAGCGGTCGATCAGCACGCCGTTCAGGCGGGCGTCGAGGACCTCGCCGCGCTTTTCCCAGCGCACCGCCTTGGCCGGCGAGCACACGCCGCGCGTATTGGGCGATTCGCCGGTGACATAGGAGGACAGTGCGCAGCGCCCTTCGACCATCACGCACAGGCTGCCGAAACCGAACACCTCGATCGGCACCGACGTATTCTTGATCACGTCCGCGACCTGGGCCAGCGACAGCACGCGCGGCAGCACCGCACGCGAAATGCCGAAGCGCTCCTGGTAGAAATTGATCGCCTCGTAATTGGTGGCCGAGGTCTGTACCGACAGGTGCAGGCGCAAATCGGGATGGCGCCCGGCGGCGTAGCGCATCAGCCCTGCATCGGCCAGGATCACCGCGTCGATGCCGAGGCCGGCGGCCTCGTCGATGGCGCGCTGCCAGCGCTTTGATGCCTGCCCCTGCGGGTAGGTGTTGATCGCGAGCAGCATTTTCGCGCCGGCGGCATGGGCGTAGCGCAGGCCTTCGCTCGCGCTTTTGGCATCGAAATTGAGGCCGGCGAAATTGCGCGCGTTGGTTTCGTCCTTGAGGCCCATATAGACCCAGTCGGCGCCGTTATCCACGGCGGTCTTGAGCGAGGGCAGGTTGCCTGCAGGGCAGACTAATTCCGGAATAGACACGATTCGGGGCGCGCTAAGGGATCAGCGGGAGCATCTGGGATTGCATAGGGTGAGTACTGTAGAGGTCATGCGCTCGATGGGCTTTGATCTGGGTCAAA
>Ga0172379_10011736_pt1 | contig 10369 bp, 10 predicted proteins | sample GrowelOW334metaG_FD_119756 | JGI IMG/M metagenome (GOLD analysis project Ga0172379, IMG submission 119756) | Groundwater microbial communities from an aquifer near a municipal landfill in Southern Ontario, Canada - Groundwater well OW334 metaG | ecosystem: Environmental > Aquatic > Deep...
CAACGGTAACTGATCGTAATCTTCTTTCCGCCCGAGGCGCGGGTATCCTCGGTTTCTCGTTGTTCGGAAAGGACAAGATCTACGCTTTCGACGAAAACATGAAATTGGATCGAGCTGGCATCGAAGCCTTTCTGGAAAAGCATAAGGACGAGAAAATACTCCTATTCGGCTTTACTTTCATGATCTGGCAGCATTTTTTTAAAACGCTCGCCAGCGATAAAACATTTTTTGATTTATCGCGTGGAATCCTCATACATGGCGGAGGTTGGAAGAAGCTGGTCGATAGCAGCGTAACAACCCAAATATTCAAAGAATCTCTGCGCGATGTCTGCGGCATATCCAGTATTCACGATTACTATGGCATGGTAGAGCAGACTGGAACCATTGGCATGGAGTGCGAGTACAATCATCTTCATACTAGCGTCTTTGCGGACATTCTCATACGCCGCCCCGAAGACTTCAAGCTTGCGGATTTTGGAGAGCGAGGATTGATCCAGATGATCTCCGTCTTGCCAAGGTCGTACCCCGGGCACTCGCTTCTTACGGAGGATGAAGGAATAGTGGTTGGTGAGGATGATTGTCCATGCGGTCGCATGGGTAAATACTTCAAGGTGTTAGGCCGAATCAAAAATGCGGAACTCAGGGGATGTAGTGACACCTATGCAAACAAATTCAACTGAAATTCGATACCTTCTTAACGGCCCTGGTAGCCCTGAAAGTATGACTACATTGCGAGCCCTGCGGCCTTTCGATCCATTGGTCAAATCTTTCCTGAGTGAATTGTCCGAATACCTGCGCGGCCGAGTAAAAGGTAGACAGTATCCTGATATCACTACTTTCGCGTTCTTTATTCGTAAGGCCAATCTCACTCTTCTTGAAAAACCGTATGACGATCGTCTTGTAGAGAATGTTGGGAGAGGATTAAGCTTTCATATAGCTCCATCCAATGTGCCGATCAATTTCGCATACAGCATGGTGGCAGGACTTCTAAGCGGTAATGCGTGTATCGTTCGAGTCTCCGAGAAGGAATTTCCTCAAGTCGGGATCGTTTGCGATGCGATCAAACAGGTGCTTTCTGGCGATGACTATAATCAGCTTAAGAACTACATATGCATAATACAATATGGACATAGCCAAGCGATCAACGATCGCTTTTCTTCAATTTGCGATATAAGAGTGGTTTGGGGTGGAGATCAGACAATTTCGAGTATACGGAAATCCGAACTACCTCCGCGATCGCTCGATATCTCTTTTTCTGATCGGTATTCTATATGTTTGATCGATGCCGCATCCTACTTGTCGCATGAGGATAAGCCAGTTATTGCAGAACGCTTCTTCAATGATACATATCTTTTCGATCAGAATGCCTGTTCATCCCCCAGGCTCATCTTTTGGTTAGGCGATCCCCCTTTAGTAGCGTTAGCAAAAAAAACCTTCTGGCACTCCGTGGCTGATGTTTTACACAGGAAGGACTATAAAACTGAGGCTGTTACCGCCGTGAATAAGTATGTGATGTTCTGTCGACAGGCAATTCTATCTTCCGGGATGAAGCTTGAGGGTGAAACGTGGGGGGCAATAACCAGACTCAGGCTGGCGACTCTCGATACCAACTTGCCGCAGTTTTCTTGCGCAGGTGGTTACTATGTCGAGTACGAAGATACAAGCTTCGAGAAATTACCTGAAATCATCAATAGCAAGTACCAGACTCTTACTTACTTAGGTTTAAATCCATGCTTATTGCGGGATTTTTTGTTCCAGCGCGGAGTGAAAGGTGTAGACAGAATTGTACCCATCGGAGAGGCTGCTTCCTTCTCGCTAACGTGGGATGGCTATGACCTTATTTCACAAATGACGAGAAAGATGGTGGCATTATGAAACAAGGTGTGATCAGTTTCGTGATTCCGTGCTACAGAAGCGAGCATACCATCGCGTTAGTGGTCGATGAAATAATCAGGACAGTGGCAACCAAACCGTCTTTTGATTACGAGATCATCGCAGTCAATGATTGCTCGCCAGACGGTGTCTTTGGAGTTCTAAAAGAGATAGCGAGCCAGAATCCCAAGCTAAAGGTCGTGAGCTTGGGGAAAAACATGGGTAAGCACGCGGCAGTTTTGGCGGGATATGCCATTGCCCAAGGTGAGTATATCGTTGACCTCGATGATGATTATCAGAGCCCTGTATTCGAACTTTGGAGACTAATGGAGCCTTTGTTTTCGGGCGAGTGCGACTATTCAACAGCTCGATATGAAGAGAAGAAGCAATCTCGATTCAAGAACTTTGGCAGCAATATAAATCTATTAATGTCAGTAATAATGCTGGACAAACCAAGGAATCTGAGGTTCGAGAATTTTAGTGCCATGCGGTACTTTGTGTGCAAGGAGATAATCAAATATCGAAACCCATATCCTTATCTCGAAGGTTTAGTCCTCAGGGTGACACGGCGGATCAAGACAGTCGAGATGAAACAGCGAGAGAGAGCCGATAACAACAGTACTGGGTTTACCTTTAAAAAAAGCCTTTCCCTCTGGTTTAACGGCCTTACCGCTTTTTCAGTCAAGCCACTACGAGCAGCCTCGCTTATAGGTTTTCTTTTCTCTATGTTTGGTTTCGCCTTAGGCGTCATTACCGTTGTCAGGCGGATTTTCAATCCGGAGATTGCCGCTGGCTATAGTTCTCTTCTCGCGGCTATAGTTTTCACGAATGGCGTTGTCATGCTCCTTTTAGGTTTGATAGGCGAATATTTAGGACGGATCTATATTTGCATCAATGATTCTCCTCAATATGTGATCCGCGATACTATAAATATCGAACCCGAAGAGGGAAATTCATGAAGGTAGTTCACGCTAGTTGGGAAAAAAGAAATCTTGGAATAGACTGCAACGAAGTTGAAATCGAATCGCATGACACTGTTGAAGCAATCGAAAATGATCTGCTTCAAGCAGAGACAGAGTATACGGTAGCAAAAATCCCTGCCGGGATGATAGAAATTCTTTTCTATGTGCAGAGGAAGGGTTATTATTTCATCGAAACAATGACTTCATGCTATCATGCTGGCGAATCTTTTTCTTTGACTCCCGCAGAGATGCGCTTTGTCAATCGCATCAGGTATGAGGAGATGACTTCTCAAGATAGGGATTATGTTTTTAGCCGTATCGAAGAAGGCTTATTCGAAACAGACAGGATCGCTCTCGATCCATGCTTTACAAAAGTACAGGCTAATCAGCGATATATTGGTTGGATATCTGACGAGCTGGAGAGAGGAGCATCTCTCTTCAAGCTTATGAACTTAGAACGACCGGTCGGATTCTTCTGTATTAAATCGGCTGGAGCGGGGATCTGTTTTGCATTTCTCGGAGGCATCTATCCAGAGTTTGCTCGCGCCGGATTCGGAGTCCCGATGAACTTTTATGAAATCGAAGAGGGAATGAAAAGAGGCGCAAAGAGGATTCTCAGTTCATATTCCAGCAATAATAGGGGAGCTGCAGCGATCCACCTAAAGATGGGATATGTCCTCATCGAGCAATATCATGTGCTGGTAAAGCATGTGAATGCTAAAATATAGAAACGCTATCCTCGATTTGGTTAATTGATATACTAACAAGAGTTAGGAATTTGCTAGTGAGAACCGGAATTTATATTTATGAATATTCATTTCGTTGAATCCACCGTTCGAAAGCAGAGTGGTATATTGGCATATCTGCCTGACGGGGTTTGTAGGAAATTTTCCAATTTTCCCTGGAATTATGCCACTACGTTTTTAGTGCGTTCCGAACTACAATCCGAAAGACGCAAAATACTATTAATGAATACAACCCAGCTTCCGCCAGAACATGCTTGGAGTCAGAATCAGGACGGAAAACCGTATACGAAAGAAGGCCCCGCTTTTTCTCTCTCGCATAGCAGGAGTTTTTCCGCGATTGTCGTCGACACAAGGCGCTGCGAAATTGGAATAGATATCGAGATTCATAGACCGATGCTGCATTGGGAAAGGATCGCCGAGCGCTGGTATTTGCCTGAAGAGCAGAAATACTGCTTACTGACAGGAATTGAAGGCTTTTGGAAGATTTGGACCGAAAAAGAAGCGATGGCCAAGTGCGTCGGTGGACCAATCGCAAGATTATTTCCCCTTATAAATACATTACATCGTTCCGTGGACGGGATAAAACTGGAACTATTTTATGTGGTGCAAAGGTGTGAAAATGAAGAGCTATTACATATGGCAGTAGCTCGTATTGATACCAGGCATTGAAATGTTAGCGAGGAGTGAATTATGCGCAATAGTCTTCCTCTAATTTTTATTTCAATCGCTTTTCAGGCTGTCTCTGTCTATCTTTCTAAAAGAGCCGCGTTGCAACTACCTAGTTTTACAATATTAGGCGCAGTTACGGACTTGTTCTATGTCGGTTCCCTGGTTTGCATGGGAGGGCAGGTTGTTAGTTGGTCTCTTGTGTTACGAAGAGCACCGCTCTTTAGCGCTTATTTGATGATGTCTTTGATTTATCCGGTAATCCTAGCTATTAGTTTTTTGTTTTTCCATGAGAAGGTGAGCATTATGAATATTGTTGGTGCTGTACTAGTAATGATAGGCGTTTTTAGTATTAACAATTCCAATGCATCCAAGTCAAGAGTCCCAAGTGAGTAAGTTTGTTTTTGCTTGTTCAATGGCAGTTGTTCTTTCTAGTTTAGGTCAAATACTTCTAAAATTTAGCGCACAGAGGACGATAAGCAAAAAACTTTTCTATACAATTGTAAATATTTATTCTATAATAGGCTACTTATTTTTTTTTCTTGCTACATTATTGAATCTTTATGGGCTGACGGGCATGCCTTTGAAAATGATTGTTGCATTTCTTCCGTTTAGTTATATTATCATTGGATTGCTTTCCATGGTTATTTTTGGCGAAAAGATGAACCAGAGAAAGCTAATTGGTGCGGCGATGATAATCGTAGGAGCGGTTCTACTAAATCTTTAAAGGATGTTGAATGTTATAGTTAATAGCTAGGTTAATAACCGGCACAAGTATTTTATTAACGGAATTCGGTGATTTGTTATAACTATTATCTTGTATCTGGAAGCATAGGAAGCACATCTCTGTATATATGTAATACTCTATCAAATCAAAATGTAACCATCTTTCTGGTAGTATTAATAGGCGCATGGAAAAGGAAAGCCAGACAAGCAAACCATATTTTTCAGTTCCTGTGATTTTATGTTATGTTATTGCAATTGGTAATATCTTTAACCAAATTAAATAGCAGGCAATCTAACAATAAGCGCTATTTTAAAATAGTAGAAGAAAATGTTAGATTATTACATTATTGTCATCTTACCGGAAGTCGGTATCTAAAGGGGTTGATCATTCCGGGGGGCTTGATTACTCATTAGCGATTTGTCATGCTCGCTAAATAGAGTTAAGGAAATAGATCGTATTGTTATGGCTTATTCGATAGGAGAAGATGGATAATACATGAACGCATAAAATAAAGTGCATCAAAATCCAGAAACAAAGGAAGTTTTATGATTCCCTTCAATAAACCTTGTTACACGGGCTTTGAAGATGCCTATGTCTTGAAGGCTATTGCCGCAGGAAAGCTCAGTGGTGACGGAGAGTTCACAAAAAGCTGTTCGAAGCTTATATCTGATCTTACTGGGGCTTCGAAGGTTTTATTAACGACTTCTTGTTCGCATGCGCTGGATATGTCTGCGATGCTTCTGGGGATTGAGGCGGGGGACGAGGTCATTCTTCCTTCCTATACCTTTGTTTCCACAGCAAATGCTTTCGCTCTCCGTGGAGCAAAGCTTGTTTTCGTCGACATCAGGCCTGATACAATGAATTTGGATGAGAACCTAGTTGAAGAAGCGATAACCAAACGGACTAAAGCAATCGTGCCTGTTCATTATGCTGGCGTTGCTTGCGAAATGGATATTCTGCTGGAAATTGCAAAAAAGAGTAAAATAGCAATTGTAGAAGATGCTGCACAAGGCGTTGACGCAACATATAATGGTCGCCAGTTGGGAGCGATCGGGGATTTCGGCGCATACAGTTTTCATGAAACAAAAAACTATGTCTGTGGCGAAGGCGGGGCACTCCTTGTAAATCGGCCTGACATGATCGAGGATGCGGAAATAATTAGAGAAAAAGGAACAAATCGTTCACGTTTCTTCCGGGGACAGGTGGATAAATATACTTGGGTTTCTCTGGGATCGTCATATTTACCTTCTGAACTGCTAGCGGCATATCTTTTTGCCCAGCTCGAACACAGAACTGAAATAAAACAAAATCGTCTAAAATCGTGGAACCTCTATCAATCCTCTTTTGAGCAACTAGTCTCTATGGGGCATATTGAAATACCTCAAGTACCTAAAGGATGCGAGCATAATGGCCATATGTTTTACATAAAGGTAAAGGACCTCGAGACTCGGGGAAAGTTGATCGATTACCTCAAGCGAAATGATATTAGCGCTGTGTTTCATTATATTCCACTTCATAGCTCGCCTGCGGGGCTTAAGTATGGTTGTTTTCATGGGGAGGATCATTGGACTACCCGTGAGAGTGAAAGGCTTATTCGGTTACCGCTGTATTATGGCATAAGCGGCGAAGAGCTTCGAACTGTAATAGATTTGGTTTATTTGTTTTTTAAATAGTAGGGTTTTAGTAAGTATCTTTATCATACGTGTTAGTTAGAAAAGATATTGCTAGACTTGGGAAAACAACAAATGCGAGGATTTTATGAATAAAACTATATTTGGCATTTCAAATAAATGGGTTTTTTTTACTGTTTTAGTGATATCGATTTTATTTTTAGGTATTCCGGGTTTCCTAAAGGAAAAGACTAATATTACAATTCATGATAATTTAGATAGTAATTTCGTATGGCAGACTATGGCCATCAGAATGCAGAAAAATACCCACGAAATAATAGAAGGCGATTTTTTTAGTTATAGCCCAAAATGGGTTTTTGAAGGCAATGCTTTGGTCATGGTCTTTTGGAAATTGTTTCCTCCACTTTTTGCATATATTATTAATGATTATGTAATCAAGATAATTGCATTCTTAGGGATATATCTACTCTTTACGAGCTATACGAAAAACAAGCAAAAAGATGCAATTTCATTCCTAGCATTTAGCTATGCTGCTATTCCTTTTTACCCTAATTACGGTATTTCATCTGCTGGATTGCCTTTATTAGTTTGGGCGCTCGGTAACCTTAAGGAAAGCTAGAAAGTATTCTTGTCCATCGCGATTGCCTTTTTTTTTGCACTGTATTCTTCTTTTGCATTGGTTGGGATATTTGTGTGTGCGACGCTCGCGGCATATATTTGTTTTTGCCTGCTAAGAGGTGAAAGGAATAAATACTTAGTTTTTTCTTTACTGATATTGTCGTTTGGCTATATCATAACGAATATTAACTTGTTTTATGGTTTCTTTGGAGGTAATGAGACAGATCTATCACATAGATCGCAATTTCTGATCGACCCCCAAATTGATATCAAAAGCTACATATCGGAAACAATGAGCCTGTTCTTGAACACTCAATATCATTCTGGGGCTTTTAGCATAGGGCCAATATTAACTATAATTATATTAGTAGCGATTTTTCGGATAAATAAAAAAGTATTCATAATAAAAAATGATCTAAGGTATGGTATTATTATATCTGCTTCAATAATATTAATTATCTTATTCTTTTTTACCTATAAAACAATCAGCGCAAAGCTATCTAAAATATTTCCGTTGATTATTACGTTTCAGTGGGATCGATTTTATTTTTTCCTGCCAACGTTGTGGTTCTTGCTTTTTGGACTAGCCTTAAACCAGTTAATAAATACTAAATTCTACAAGCTATGCTGGCTTTTAATATGCGTTAATATTATTGCCATATTTACGGGTAGCATGAATAGAGATGTCGTAAAAAATGTGTTGACTATAACTAATATTCGAATGCCGTCTGGGAATTTGACCTATGGTAATTTTTACGACGAAGCTCTCTTTGCGCAAATAAAGAAAGATATAGAGTTGCCTTCAAGCGACTATAAGGTCGCATCGCTAGGGATACATCCCGCGGTCTCACAATTCAATGGTTTTCATACAATTGACGGATATTCTTCGAGTTATTCTCTTGCATACAAGCTAAGATTCAGGAATATTATTAAGGATGAACTTAAAAAATCTGAAAAATGGCAGCGATATTTTGACAATTGGGGCAGTCGTTGTTATTTGTTTTCTTCGGAGCTTGAAAATAATTTAGGAACAATCGGGAAAAAGCAAAATTCTATAGTTAGGGAATTGTCAATTGATACAAAGAGCATGTATGAAATGGGCGCTAGGTATTTGTTTTCCGCTGTTGAAATTAGAAATGCCAGCGATATCAAATTGAGTCTAAAAAAAACTTATGAATCAGAAGCTTCTTATTGGAAGATATACCTATATGAAATACAAATACTCTAAAACCAAGAAATATAAATTTAAACCGATTTTGTCGTATTCCGGCTAAGGTCGGATGCATAAAATAGTTGCTAGTGATTGGTTGTTGTGCCGATTGCTTTATTATTTAGTATTCAGTTCGGTATAATTGTCAGATACGATTTTGAATGAAAACAAGAAAACTTCTGCATGGCAATAATTGTGTCAATTAGCAAGACCTGCATTTCTTGCCAAGCAAAACACAAATAGCTTATTCGACGAATGCTAACCGTATAGGACGCCTAAGAAAAATTTAGGCTTACGCAAAAAGAAAATTGAACGCTATATCCATCCTAAGGAGATATCATGCTATCGGGAAAAACCGTACTCATCACTGGAGGAACTGGTTCCTTCGGTAATACTTTTGTTCCCATGACCTTGGAAAAGTATAATCCGCGAAAGATCATTATTTACTCACGAGACGAGATGAAACAGTGGGAAATGGCAAAAAAATTCGTAGGAGACGAAAGGGTTCGCTTTTTTATCGGCGATGTACGGGATCGCGAAAGGCTATACCGCGCTCTCAATGGCGTAGACTATGTCGTTCATGCGGCAGCCACTAAAATTGTACCTACAGCCGAGTATAATCCCTTCGAATGCATCAAGACAAATATCAACGGCGCGATGAATATCATCGATGCATGTCTCGACTTGAAAGTAAAAAGAGTTGTCGCTCTGTCCACGGACAAGGCTTCCAGTCCAATCAACCTTTATGGTGCCACAAAGCTCTGTTCGGACAAATTATTCGTTTCGGGTAACTCGTATGCAGGTAGCCATGACACCAGGTTCGCGGTGGTTCGATATGGCAATGTCATGGGATCCCGCGGGTCTGTAATACCATTTTTCATGTCACTTAAAAACGGTGAGGCGGTACCGATCACCGATGATCGGATGACTCGCTTCATGATCTCTCTTGAGCAAGGCGTGGAACTAGTGTGGCATGCGCTAGACGATATGGAAGGTGGGGAGATCTATGTAAAGAAGATTCCCTCCATGAAAGTGATCGATGTGGCGAGAGCGGTCAAACCCACTGCGGAACAGAAAGTAGTGGGCATCAGGCCGGGAGAAAAACTGCACGAACAAATGATCGGCGCAGAAGACTCTTATTACACCTTCGAGTACAAAGAACACTATAAGATACTTCCCGCTATCCATGAATGGAACAAGGATTTCAAGCGCATTAAAGACGGCAAGCAAGTGCTCGAAGGCTTTACCTATTGCTCGGACAACAACACCGAATGGATGACTATTCCACAGCTCCAGAGTTGGATCGAGATCAATAAGCAGAAAGTGGGGAATATATGAATACTAGCCAGGAGATTCTTCCTTATGGCCGTCAGTGGATAGATGAATCGGATATCGCTGCGGTGACCGCAGCCTTGAAGTCAGATTTTCTTACCCAGGGACCAGAGATAGAACGCTTTGAGGCGGAGATTCTTAAGGTGACTGGCGCTAAATACTGTGTTGCCTTGTCTAACGCGACAGCGGCCTTACATATCGCTGTAGCCGCCCTCGAATTGGATGCGGGGACAGAGGGAATAACCTCTCCGAATACCTTTGTCGCATCGGCTAACTGCATGCCATATAGCCAGATCGTTCCGCGCTTCGCTGATATAGACGACCAGACCTATTGCATCGATCCCGAGCAGATTTCAAAGAAGATCGGAGCGAAAACCAAAGTACTGATCCCGGTCGATTTCGCCGGCCAGCCAGCGGACATGCCATCTATCAAGAAGATCGCGGACGATGCCAACCTACGCATAATCGAGGATGCATCCCATGCCATCGGATCAATCTACTCTAATGGGAAACCTGTCGGATCCTGTTTCTACTCAGACATGACGGTCTTTTCATTTCATCCGGTGAAAACCATAACTACAGGCGAGGGCGGCGCGATAACGACC
>Ga0172379_10011737_pt1 | contig 10369 bp, 11 predicted proteins | sample GrowelOW334metaG_FD_119756 | JGI IMG/M metagenome (GOLD analysis project Ga0172379, IMG submission 119756) | Groundwater microbial communities from an aquifer near a municipal landfill in Southern Ontario, Canada - Groundwater well OW334 metaG | ecosystem: Environmental > Aquatic > Deep...
AAAGATTGATGAATTATTGTCTGAATTTTTCCATCGTTTTTCCCACCCGGAAATATTTGAATCGCCCAATAAATTCATTGAAATATCATTCAAGTCCGTTCCATTTGCTTTCTAGTACCCTTTACAATTTTCTTAAAATATCATAAAACCCCGATTTAATCGGGGCTTTATGTTTTATCTGATTGTTTTACTTGGCTAATTCGGCATCAATCAACTGCTTGAAGGTTTCGTAAGGATAAGCGCCTTTGACCAGTTGGTCGTTAACAAAGGTACCCGGAGTACCGGAGACGCCAGCGGCTTGGGCTTCCTGAGCTTCTTTATTGACTAAATCCGTATATTTTCCGGAGTCTAAACAGTCATTGAATTTACTGGTATTTAATCCCAGGTCCTTAGCGTAAGACTTCAAATTATCAACCGTCAAAGCGCTCTGATTTTCGAATAATTTATCATGATATTCCCAGAACTTGCCCTGCTCCCCCGCGCATTCGGAGGCTTCGGCGGCTTTTTGAGCATAAGGATGAATGGTAGTTAACGGAAAATTCCGCCAGACAACTCGGATTTTATCGCTGTAATCTTTCATCACCTGAGTCAAGGTAGCTTCATGCCGCTGGCAGTAAGGGCATTGGAAATCGGAAATCACGATTAAAGTAACTTTGGCGTTTTTATCGCCCCGGATATAATCGGAAGCGCTAACCGGTGATAGCTTGGTAACATCGCCGGTATCAGCCGGGGTCGGGGTCGGGGTGGGAGTCGGCGCTACATTAGTGTTCGCGTTGACATTGGCATTGGCTGCCGGTTGTTTGGCTTTACCGGCGGACTGGCCGCTGGCTAAAACGAAAATTAAGCCGATGATACTGATGACGGCCACGCCCCAGCTTAACCCCATGACTAAGCTTTGGGTCGGCGACATGTCAAAGAAATTTTTCTTATTGTCTGCCATATTTTTTGCTTAATTAATAATTAATTTTAGTAGTATTTATTTTAGCACTGAAGGTCTTTTTTAGTCAATCCTGGGCTTTTGTTTGTGCCACTCAGTCGCCTTTCGACAGTCCAGCCTGAAATTAACAAACTCAAGGCGACTGCCTTAAAATTACAAGCTGGGCTTTTGTTTGTGCCACTCAGTCGCCTGTTCATAATTATAGGCCGCCTGCAAAATCGTCGCTTCCGCAAAATGATTGCCGATAATCTGGAGCCCGACCGGCATCTCCGTTTTGCCGTCTTTCGGCTTGGCAAAACCGCAGGGAATTGAAATCGCGGGCACGCCGGCGATATTAATCGAAACCGTAAAAATATCACTCAAATACATAGTCAGCGGATCATCAACTTTTTCACCGAATTTAAAAGCGACCGTCGGCGAAGTCGGCGTTACCAAACAGTCAACTTCGGCTAGAGCCTGGTCAAAATCCTGCTTGACTAAAGTCCGGACTTTTTGCGCCTTCAAATAATAAGCATCATAATAACCGGCGGATAGCGAATAAGTGCCAAGCATTATCCGGCGGCGAATTTCCGGGCCAAAACCCTGAGCCCGGGTCTGTAAATAATTTTCCAATAAACTTTCAGCTTTGGCGGAAAAACCATAGCGCACACCGTCATACCGAGCCAAATTGGCGCTTAATTCCGACGGCATTAAAATATAATAAACCGCCAGGCCGTATTTGACATGGGGCAGGCTAACTTCGGTTATCTTGGCGCCCAGTTCTTCCAATTTAGCAATCGCCTGCTTGACGGTTTTCTCAACTGCCGGATCGGTACCGCTGACAAAAAATTCTTTCGGTACGCCGATTTTTAATCCCTTAATACCTTTTTTGATTAATTCGGAATATTTTGGCACTTCGTGATTAACAGTGGTGGAATCATTTTTGTCTGACCCGGCCAGCTGTTCCAAAACGATAGCCGCGTCTTCCACGGTTTTGGTCATCGGGCCAACCTGATCCAAAGAAGAAGCCATGGCAATGACGCCATAGCGCGAAACCCGGCCGTAAGTCGGTTTAATCCCGACGATATTACATAACGAGGCCGGCTGCCGGATTGAACCGCCGGTGTCGGTGCCTAAGGCATACAAACACTGATCCGCCGCTACGGCCGCAGCCGAACCGCCGGAACTGCCGCCCGGTACTCGTTTTAAATCCCAGGGATTTTTGGTCTGGCCGAAATGCGAAGTTTCCGTTGACGAAACGCAAGCAAATTCATCCATATTGGTTTTGCCTAAAACTGCACTGCCGGCCGATAACAATTTTTTTACGGTTGTTGCCGTATAAGGCGCAATGTAATTTTCCAAAATTTTGGAAGCGGCAGTAGTCCTAATGTCTTCAATACAAAAAATGTCCTTAATTGCCGCCGGAATCCCCGCCAAAGGCTGGGAAAAATCTTTGGCTCGATCGGCCGCTTCGGCCTGTTTTATGGCTAAGTCCTCGGTTAGAGTAACAAAAGCTTTAATTTTATCATCAGTTTTTTTTATCCGATCAAAACAAGCTTTAGCCAGGTCAACCGAGCTAAAGTCTTTTTTCTTCAGGCCTTCATTTGCCTGCTTGATTGTGAGTTCATTTAGTAACATGTGACAAGTGACATGAGACAGGTTATTTACTTAAAGAACTTATAAAACCATTCAACAATCTCCCGACATCATCTCTAACGCCTTTTATCTGCTCATATTGTTTTTGGTCTATATATTTTAATTTAAAAGACAAATCAATATAATATTCCAATTCACTTAGAGAACCTCTGGCATTATAACAAAATTGTAGCTGTTCTTTAACCGTTTTTTTACCATAACCTTCCACTATATTAGCCGGCACTGAGACAGCACACCTCCTCATTTGCGAAATTAAACCAAATAATTCTTCCCTTGGAAATTCCTTAGTAACTTCGTAGACTTCAATAACTAATTCATCAGCTTTCTGGAAAACATTTAATTTTCTATACCCCAAATTATTTTCCATAGACAAACATGTTACTTGTTTCTTGCCACTTGTCTCTATTCAAACACTGACTTAGTTTTAATTAAATTATCTTCGCTTTCCGGCGCCAGTTCAATTAATTTTTTCATGGTTTCGGGCCGGCAACTCTCGATGACATCCGGCCGCATAATATTTTCCAAGCCAGTCACTTGCGCCGTCGGCACTACGCCTTCGGTATCAACTTCTTTTAATTGCTCGACATAATCCAAAATCGAAGAAAGCTGGTTGGCAAATTTATCCTTTTCCGCTTCAGTTAACCCGAGCCGGGCTAAAATCGCGATATGTTCAACTTCTTTTTTAGTTAAAGTCATAAAAAAAGTAAATTATAAGGTATTCGGACTTAGGATTTTACCTTTATAGTATATAGATAAATTCGGCATTTGACAAGGGAAAAATCAATAAAAAAAGCCTTTAACTTAGCTTTAGGCCTGACAGCTCAATTTGCTATTTTAATAAAAAAAACACCAAAAATCCCTTGACAAAATTGTTTTAATCATGTAGACTGAAGGCTTCTCTGATTCCCAGGGAAGACTTTTTTGTTCGCCAGTGAAAAACCAAGGAGGAAAAGTAGTGCTTACGACTGCAAGGTTAGCCATATTCGTACTATTGCTATTTGTTGTTTTAACTCCGGCTTTTGCCACTCCGATTCAGTCTTGCACTGACGGCCAGGAATTTCCCGCCAGCGATCTGTCTTTGAAAACCCAGACGGGATTCAATTACCCGATCGGAACGGAATTCCAACCCGACTGGCTGGCAGCTTCTCTGGCAAACTGCAAGGAGGAGCAATATCGGGCTCGGCTGGTCATTGTCAAAGCCAACAAGAAGGTTATTTCCGAGCCAAGAACTTTGGAATTGCTCGGGATGGGTATTTCCGCCATCGCGATTTGCTGGCGGAAAAATAAATGATAGACTAAGCGCTTAAATAGCGCAAGACAACTGCCGGTTAAGGCCGGCTTGAGGGTAAAGCATCATGTTTAATCATTGCTTTACTCTCTTTTTTTATCCCCACAAAAGTAAGGGGCTATTTCAGTAAATTTAAAAAATCTTTTTCGCCAATAATCTTTACGCCTAATTTTTGAGCTTTATTGTATTTTGAGCCGGGATTTTCGCCGACCACGACATAATCCGTATTTTTCGAAACTGAAGTTACCCAGTCTCCCCCGGCTTGCCTGATTTTTTCTTTGGCTCCGTCGCGCGATAAAGAAACCAAAGTCCCGGTCACCACGATTTTTTTGCCGGTCAGCCGGCCGGTTTTAGCTATCGCCTGGCCAGCTGAAATTTCCAAGCCGACGGCTTTTAATTCTTTGATTAAATTCAAATTTATTTCAGCCGAAAACCAGTCAGTCAAACTGGCCTCAACGATTGGCCCGATATCGGCGAGGCGGGAAAAATAATCAGCCGGCGCTTTGATAATTTGGTTCAGACTAAGGAAATGATTGGCCAAAGCAATCGCCGTTTCTTCGCCGACATGAGGAATGCCCAAAGCATAAATAAATCTCGGCAAACTGATTTTTTTCGCCTCTTTAATCGCCGCAATTAAATTATCAGCCGATTTTTCCGCAAAGCGTTCTAACGGCAGCAAATCATTTTTTTCCAGCCGGAAAATATCCGCCGGCGTTTTTAGCAAATCTTCGGCCATCAGCTGCTCAATAATTTTTTTACCCAAACCGTCAATATCAAAAGCTTTTTTAGAAACAAAATGAATCAGCTGCCGTTGCTGCTGGGCAAAGCAGCGCGGATTGGTGCAAAAAATCGCCACGCTATTTGTTCCGCTTTTTTCACCGGCTATTTTTTTTTGAACGGCTGAACCGCAAACCGGACACTTGCTCGGCATTTTAAATTCTCTTTCTTGGCCGGTTCGTAATTTCGGCAAAACCGAAACCACTTCGGGAATTATTTCTCCGGCTTTTCTGATTATCACCGTGTCGCCGATTTTTACTCCCAGCCGCTTAATCTGGTCTTCGTTATGCAAAGTCGCCCGCTTGACCACGGTGCCGGCCAGTTTAACCGGCCGCAAATGAGCTACCGGCGTTAATGTTCCCATTCGACCGACTTGGACTTTAATGTCCTCAACGACGGTCGTTACTTCCTTGGCCGGAAATTTATAGGCAATGGCCCAGCGCGGCGCCTTGCCGACATAACCCAGCCGATTTTGGTAATCACGCTCGTTGACTTTAACGACAATGCCGTCAATCCAATACGGCTCTTGAGTTTTCTTTTTGCTCCATTCCCGCCAAAAAGAAACCACCTCTTCAATGCTTCGGCACAGCCGGTAATTTTGATTGACCTTGAAGCCAAGCTCTTTCAATTCTTTCAGTTCCAAAAACTGATTGGCCGGCAATTTTTCCCGGCCGCCGGACCAATCATAGACAAAACAATCAAGTTTTCTGGCCGCGACAATTTTTGAATTGAGCTGGCGAATTGTTCCGGCCGCGGCGTTGCGCGGATTGGCAAATGCCGGCTGGTTTTTAATTTGGCGCTGCAAATTAATTTCAGCCAGTTGCTTTTCCGAAAGCCAGACTTCGCCTTCAACGATAATATCCAATGGTTTTTTTAGCTTCAGCGGGACGCTTTGAATCGTTTTGATATTTTGGGTAACATCTTCGCCGACCAAGCCGTCGCCGCGGGTAGCGGCTAATTTCAGCCAGCCTCGCTCGTAAGTCAAAACAACATGCAAACCGTCAATTTTCAGCTCGCAGACATATTCCAATTTCGGTTCATGCCCCAATTCCTTGGCTAAAATTTTTTTTATCCTTTCCTGCCAGTCATAAATTTCTTGTTCCGAAAAAGCGTCATTGAAAGACCATTGCCGAACCGCGTGAGTTACTTTGACAAATTTAGCCAATGGCTGGCTGCCAATGCGCAAAAGCGGCGAATCGGCCCGCTTTAAATCCGGGAATTTTTTTTCTAAGCCGGCCAGCTCCTGATTTAAAGAATCATAAACTTCATCGTTAGTTTGCGGATCATTTAAAACGTGGTAACGGTAGCGCAACTCGTCAATCTGCTCAATCAGCTTGTTAATTCTTTTTTTGGCTTCAATTTTATCCATATTATTTAGCAAGATAAGTTCTAAGCAAGATAGGCAAGATGAATAGCTACTTAAAACTTATCTTGCTTATCTTACTTGCTTACTTAACAATTTCTTGTTCCGAAAATAAAACAAAATCATAAAGACCGGATAGCGGCGGCCGCATCGGCGTTTTGACCCTTAACTTCTGCAAAGAATTGCCAAAAACCGCCTGAGAATCAATCACCACCCGGCTTGGAATCTCTTTTTGGATATCATTGCCGGGGCCTGTCTCGTTATAAACCGTTAGGGTAATTATGCTGGAATCATAGACATTTAAATTCGGGTTTAAAGGATAGTTTAACCTAAAAGTATAAGAGCATTCGCCTAGCATCGTGATTCCGCTTAGGCCGCCGATTTTAACTGGCGGCGGCGCCAAATAAATAAAATCCTTGAAAACCGGCGGCTGATAGCCGCAGTTATTGCCGCCGATTTCTAAGACCTTGGTTAAATTGGTAAATTCGCCATACAAAGTCAGACTATCAACGCTGCTATTAATTTCGACTTTATTGATGTTGGAATCAGCCGCCTGGTAAGGATTGAATAAATCAATCTGAAACGACTCGCCTCTTTTCATTAAAATCGCCGTTTCCTGCTCATTGGTAACATTAGTCTGCCAGCCGCCCTTAACTCTTAAACCGCCCTGATCCTGATTAACGCAAGGAATGCTATTGTCTGGCGCCGGGCAATAGCCGGTTGGCTCGCAGCAATTAATACCGGGACAGCTGGGACAATTAATAATTCCCTCCCAGCGCCGGACTTGGTATAACGCTTTTTCCGAACCGCTTTCCGCCAGATAATAAGCCTGAATTGACTGGTCAATCAGGCGCGACTGCATAATGTCGCGGATAATCAAATCGCCAAAAACCGCCGCGGTTCCGATAATTGCGGCAATAATTAAAATTACCAGTACCAACACCATGCCTGATTGTTTTTTGGATTTTATCATTGTCGTTAACGCTTATAAATCCGGCTTGATACCGTCGTTTGGAGATAAATAGTTTTTTGATCCAAAGGCTTGGTACCCACCGACTGAAAGCCTAAAAACATTGTTACCGCCGGCTGATAATTAAACGGCAAACAAACTTTAATCGCCGAATCTTTAGCGATTAAATCGCAATTAAGGGTGGCGCAATCTTCCGGCTGGCTGCATTGGCAAAAACCGGTCGAACCGACGCTTGAATCATTAACCGTGCAAAGCATGCTGCCAGGACAGCTGCTTTGAGTCAGGGCGTTATTACATCTTTGGTCGATAAAAGGATCAGTTACTGGGTTAATATAAAAAGCAAGCCGGATCACTTTTACTTCTCTGGGGTCGGTTAAATAGGATGTTTCTATCAGATTATTTTGTTGATCAAGAAATTCCAATTTCAGGCGCTGATTGCTGTCCAGAGAATAAACGACTCTTTGGCCAGCTTGGTCGATCAAAGCCAACTTGGTTGCCGGCAAAGCGACAATGCTGCCCGCATAATAAGCATAGTTGATTTCCGACGTCCGAACTTGGCGGGCAATCGTTTCCGTTGCGTACCGCAAACTGGCTAAAGTTTTTTGCCGCGCCGACGCCTGGCGCTGAGAATTCAAAGCCAGCAAAAAGACATTAATAATCACCACTCCCAGCAACGAAAAAAGAGCCAAAACGACAACAATTTCCATCAAGGTAAAGCCGCTTTTTTTTCTCCGATAATTTTGATTAGATTTATTTCCATTCATAAATTAAATCTTCCAAATTAACCAATCTTTTCCTTCCCCTCTCAACCCAATCGACGTTGGCGGTAATTTTAAGGCCGATTTTTTGTTCCGCGGCGTCGCAAGCAGTTTTGATTGACTGACCGCCATCGGTTTGCTGGCAAATACTGTCTAAAATTAAATAACGGCTGAAAGGCGACGGCTGCGGGGTAATTTGGTGGCCATAATAGCCGTTGGAAGAAATATAAAGCAAATCCTGTCCTGAAATCATGTCAGCCGAAATAAAAGAAAGCTGCCAACTGCTGTTTGGCGAAAACAAAGCAATGGCCGTATTGTAAGTTTGATCAAATAAGCCTTTGTCCCAATTATCACCGGCCAGCCAATTTGAATCGCGAATATTTCTAACCGCTTCAATTCCTTCCCGAGCTAAGTTATTAGCAATAATCTGGGATTCGCTTTCTTTTTGGCCGATAACGCCTGAAGTTGTCAAAGCCAGTATTGCCGCCACTACCAAAAGCAGAATGCCGATGGCAAAAACCATTTCCAATAAACTCTGGCCGGTTTGATGCTTTTTATTTTTTGCCATATAAATCGCCGGCAGTCAGGCCGGAAATTAAAGAAACGTAAAAATAAGCTTTTTGCCCGCTGATTTGATGTTCCAAAGTGCCGCCGACATATTTGTAACTGCCGGGATTGGCGAAATGAGTCGTTATATTATTTGGCAGAGAAAAAACTACTGCCAAAAAATTACCAATCAATTGCCAGCCGGCGGCGGGATCGCAAGGCAGCCCGGTAATTTCTGACGCCGTCAAGCCGCAGAGCTGCGTAATTTTGATATTGCCATTGAATTGTTTAATGCCATTAACCAATTCATTTCCGGGCGCATAGCTGTCGCCGGCGTTGGCGGCGGAAAATAAAACATAGCGGCTGGGATAGGCTAAGTCGAAATCAATACCATAACCGCCATCGGGGAAAGACCCGTTGACTAATTGCTGGCCGCCCAAATTCATATTTCTCACCGTTGTAACCCCGTTAATAATTTGCTTGGTGACGATATCAATTTCGCCGCTGCGCTGGCCGGTCCGAAAGTTGGCCAAAACAAACCCAAAAATTGTCGCCAATACGGCCGTTGAAACGATGAGCTCAATCAAAGTAAAGCCGGCTGAATTTTTAAAATTTCTGACCATTAATAATAAACCCCGCACCTTGATTCGTCTGGCTGGAAATTTAATTAAAAATATATCTCTAATTTTATAAAACATAAAAAAATGGTTTTATACTTAAAATAAAGGTGGGGGGTAAATTAAATTTAAATACCAGTTCAACAAATTACGGCCGTAAAAAATCGTGACAAAAGTGGCGAAAGTCAAAAATGGCCCGAATGGAATCGCCGAAGACATTTTCTTTTTGTTTTTGGCAATTAAAATTAAGCCAAAAATCGCGCCAATCAAATAAGCTAAAAATAAAGCGACCAGTAAAAGCTTCCAGCCTAAAATCAATCCCATTAAAGCCCCCAGCCGGATATCGCCGTCGCCCACCCATTTGCCCCGGGAAATAAAAAATTGAAAGGCAAAAAAACCGGCGCCGATAATCGCACCGGAAATCAGATTCAAAAACCCCAGCCCTAAAAAAAGATTGGCCAAAAAAGCAATTACCATCGCCGGAATAGTTACCCGATCCAAAATCAGGTAATATTTCAGATCGTAAACAAAAATAATCAGCAAAAATATGCTGACAATTAAAGTCATAAAAAATTTCAGGGTTAAGCCGAACAAAAAATATTCCCAAATAAAAATCAAGGCCGTGATCAACTCAACCAAAGGATATTGCCAAGAAATTTTTTTGCGGCAATTCCGGCAGCGGCCGGCCAAAAGCAAAAAGCTGAGAAGCGGAATATTATCGTACCAAACAATTTTCTTTTTGCACTTGGGGCAAAACGATCGGCCCCGCAAAAATGACCGCCGGTTTTTCAAGCGCAAAATTACCACGTTCAAAAAACTGCCAATCGCTAAGCCAAAAATAAAAATGATTAAACCAATCATAAAAATACTTATTTTGCAACTTATAAAATTCCAAAACCCTGGCTATCCTTGCCTTAATTTTACCCAAAATTTCCGAATAAAGCAACAAAATTAGCCCCGCCCTGGTTCCAGGACGAGGCTAAAATAGTTACTATATAAATTTACTTAATTCCGTCTTGAGTCGCCGTCCGCGCACCCGAAGTCAAAGCGCCAGTTTGGCCTTCAAGAGAAAAAGTAATCGAATAGGTAGCACAAACATCGCCCGCTGTCGCGCATTCGCCGTTTAAGCTAGTTTCAGCGCCATAGATATAATCAGCGCCGCTTGGCTGCGGATTAGAAGGGACTAACCCCATATAAGCATTGCCGGTGCAAGTGGCGTCAAAACCAGCCGTACCTAAACATTTGGCTGCTGAGCCGCCTAAAATTAATTGATTACCCGTAATACTTAAAGGATAACTATTAACGTCATTGTAATAAAGCTCCAAAGCGGTTTGAACTTGCTTGATATCCGCTATCCGCTTGGCATCTCTCGCTTTTTGCCGAGCCGAATTTAAGGCGACGACAGCTAAGGTGGATAAAAGGCCGATAATGGCGATTACCACCAATAACTCGATAAGAGTAAAACCTTTCTTTTTCAT
>Ga0172379_10011738_pt1 | contig 10368 bp, 5 predicted proteins | sample GrowelOW334metaG_FD_119756 | JGI IMG/M metagenome (GOLD analysis project Ga0172379, IMG submission 119756) | Groundwater microbial communities from an aquifer near a municipal landfill in Southern Ontario, Canada - Groundwater well OW334 metaG | ecosystem: Environmental > Aquatic > Deep...
CACGACAGCTTTGATCTTGACACGAACAATCGCTCACAAACCATCGCTCAGGCGCAGGTAATTTTGGCCGGCACAAACACTAGTCAGCCGATCTTCCATCGCACTACTGTTAGAAAGAATGTCGCTATCATCGCCGCCGGCTCTGAAATAGACCACGACGACCTGGAAGACTGGGCCGCCGCCCTGACTCCGGAGCGAGGCGGTGTCGGACCGCTCACTATTGATCTACTTCTCCTTCAGACAGTCATCGCCGCCGAAAACTGCCATGCTCGATAAGACCGTCGCCGATATTATTGAAAAAGAGTCCCGACGACAGCAGACGACAATTCCCCTAATCGCCTCAGAGAATTTCTGCTCAAAGGATGTGCGAGCAGCGCTGGGCAGTGTTTTCGTTAACAAATACGCAGAAGGCCGGCCCGGACAGCGCTACTACGCCGGCAACCAGCTCTCAGACGAGATCGAGACTCTGGCCGCCCAACGCGCCCTTGATCTCTTTCTGGCGCCGACCAACCAATCTGGTTGGGCAGTTAACGTGCAGCCCTTATCAGGCACGGCAGCCAATTTGGCGGTATTTGCCGGATTGCTAAAACCGGGCGATCGAATCTTATCGATGAATCTAGATGCCGGCGGGCACCTGTCACACGGGCATCCAGCCGGCCTGGTCGGTCAGCTGTATGAGATTCACTCATACGGGGTCAATCAGTCAGACCAACGCCTGAACTACTCAGATATCGCCGAGCTGGCCACCACGGTGAAGCCGAAAATTATCATCGCCGGCGCCTCCGCCTATCCTCGCCAGATCGATTTCCCTCACCTCGCCCAAATCGCTCACGACAACGGGGCACTTCTCATGGCAGACATCTCTCATATTGCCGGCTTAATTGCGGCCAAACTACATATATCACCATTTCCCACAGCCGATATCGTCACCACCACCACTCACAAGACTCTGCGCGGGCCGCGAGCAGCCCTGATCTTCTGTCGACAAGAGCTAAGTAAGCAGATTAATCGGGGTGTTTTCCCTGGCGTTCAAGGTGGGCCGCACTTAAACCAGATTGCGGCCACCGCCGTGGCTCTACAAGAGGCCTCTTCTCCTGATTTTCGACAGTATGCCGCCAGCGTCATCAGCAACGCCGGCGCGCTGGCCACCGCCCTACAACAGTTAGGCTGGAATATAACATCCGGGGGAACCGATAACCATCTGCTATTAATTGATCTCACAGAGACCGACCTGACGGGTGCGGAGGCCCAGCTGAAGCTAGAAAAGGCCGGCATTATCACCAACGCCAACCGCATACCCTTCGATCGAGGCACAGCCCTGAATCCGTCCGGCTTGCGCCTCGGCACCGCCGCCGTCACCACCCTCGGCGCCAACCCCGACTGGATGCGCCGCCTCGGCCAGCTAATAAACAATATTCTCCGAGACAGACAAGATCATAACCGGTCAATCACTGAAGCTACCAGTTTGCGTCAAGAGCTATTGACGGAGATCTAATAACCGGCTACTATCTCCCTACGAGAGAGGAGAGCGTCATGAGCAACGACCGAGGCCTGTTCACGGGCTGCGTCATGAAGACGTGGACCGTCCGGGCAGAGCCCACAGAGGTCGCCGACCAGTTGGGTTTCCGTCTGTACGATTCAGGCAATCTGGTCATCCTGAGTGGACGGAAACGCAATCACATCGTCGGCACCGTGTTTGTCGGACCGACCGGGCTGTCCGTCCTGCAGATCGAGGCGAAGCACAACTCGATCATCCGTCAGGCAACGAGCCTGTTCGGCCGGCCGATCGCGTGATGTGTCTACGCCGCGTGATCCACCCAAAGCCTGCGGGCCGAGGGTGATCTTTTTTATTTGATAATCAGCCAATCAAACGGTTGGTCGTACGGCAGAGCCTGATTCGGCAGCATCTTGACCCAAAATCCGGTATTATCATCAATCGTACTGCGATAGAGCGAGATGGGTTGTGGATCCGCTGTTGCTGGCTCGATTGCCGAAATAATAATCTGGTCATTTGACTCCACCAGGTCCGTTGTCACAAAGACCGATGTCTGGCCAGCTTCGATCGTGCTGCGGCCAGCGGAGCGATTTGACAAGGCCAGACTATCAGCCACAATGCGACCGTTGACTGTCAACGAGGCCACCTCCAGCCGATCAACAGACAGGTTGTCAATGTGCAACAGATCATTATCGAGAATCGTAAAGCTATCGAGCACACTCTGGTACTGCGGGGACAGTACTTCGTTGGCCAGAGAGTTACCGAACATCGGCAGATAGACACCAATCTGGACCTGTACCATCACCGTTGGCACACCCACTTGTTGGTCTGTCAGGGCCACACCGACCATCGGAGCGATCTTGTTGCTGCCCTTTGTGCCCAAGCCGGGCTGATCGCTGATAATCACGGTATCCCCAATCTTAATGCCAGCATCGGCCACAATCTTAACGGGAACACGCCCCGCCAGAGTCAGCGGTTTACCATTTGTGCCACCCGAAATCAGAATGCCCGGATCGGTCGAGATAACACCCATCAGCCGTTGGTCGCCCGCCACCGCTTTGCGTGCCGTCTCAGGTGAGCCAGGGTCAGCCGCGACAATATCCCCTGCCTCAATAGAACTGTCCGAAACCTGTACGTTTTCCGCAATGTCCGCCGGTGTGCCACTCTGGGTCAGAGTGCTGGCCATCACCACTTTTCCATCGTAATTGATGCCAAACTTGGCTGTGCCATTATTACGCACAGACATCAGAGACCCAGAGGTGACAGCCGCACTGGTGTCGAAAATAAAGCCAATCTTATTGGCTGCGTTGATAGTTTTATAGGTCTTGAAATCTACAGCTGTTGCATCTTTGGTACTACCAAAGGACAGTAGGTCATCTGTTCTCAGTTCGTTAGCCGCCCCGCGATAGAGATTGGTATCTTTAGTTGAACCAACCCACAGCACTTGCGAGCTGTCTACTTCAAGAGCGTTTGAAGTGTTGGTTTGTAAGATTAACGAACGGATAGTACCTGTTCCGGCCGCTTCCACATTCATCGTGTAAGCTACTGCGGTAGCATTATAGCCGACACTAAGAAACTCTGAGTTTGTAATATCAGTTGGCAAACCCTTGCCAAACATCATTACTGGGACATCATCAGTGCCATCTCCATCTTTGGTGTACATCTCCAAATGATTGGCAGTACCAGCTGTTTGAGATTGAAGCGACATATAGCCTGTAGTCGCTCTGACACCAAACACATAGTCTTGCGCCATATTTAAGGTCAGACCAGTAGTGTTTACTGTTCCGGCGAAGGTAGCATTTTGTGAACTGTCTAACTTTAGGGCTTGAGTTACTGTCCCCGCACTATTGGCTGTGTTAAACGTAAGGTTTCCCTGTACAACTGAACCAGACGGGACTGCATCAACACTGGATAATATTGAGGCGACATACTGATAGGCACTATTCTGATACCCGAAGAAAGATGTTCCTCCTAAAGCATCACCATTAGACACAGCCCCAGGCGAGGCAACCGTATTGCGTGCTTTTCTAAACTGCAATATTCCAGAGTTAGCGCTTGTTTCTGCTCTTTCAATTACCGCCGTAGCAGACGAATTACTGGCAATATGAACAATGCCTTGAGGTGATGTTGAGTTCCCGATATTTAATGTGCCATTACCAACTCCAAGCGCCGTAATAGTAGTCGCTCCTACAAAAGCATCATCTGTCTTTAACGTATTAGCCGCTGAACGGTAGAGGTTGGTGTCGGTACCAAAGGTAATACCTGAAGCAGCGTCACCATCAGTAGAGGCAAGTTGAAGAGAATAAGTGCCAGCATCAGCTATATATAGACCAACGCTACTAACACCGACGTCTATATTGTTAATATAGATACCATATGTGCTGGCGATATTAGCAGTTGGGTGAACTGTTATGTTACCTTGAATATCCGAAACATTTATACCTTTATAGGTAGTAGTGGCTGCAGTGCCATATCGACTACCATAGACATCTAGGCCTGTCATATTGGTAGTAGTACCATCATTACTGTAAGCCACTACTTGAGCTCCAATAACACTATCTACGGTACCGGTTGTCTGATTAGCTGAGCCAGTTAGGTATGCGCCTGTCACTGTACCAGTTAGAGCTACCGTCTGTGTAGCGGCAGCATGTAATCCACGGATACTTGATGCTCCAGCGCTAGAGTATGAAACCATCATTTTATCATCTGTCTTCAGCGTATCTGCCGCTGAACGGTAGAGGTTGGTGTCGGTGCCGATATTGAGACCGCCAGTAACTCCCTGAGTCACTAGCGACAGCATATTCCCATCAAACGTCATATTAGCTGAGTCAACCAGTAGCCCTGCGGTTGAAGCGTAGGTTATACGACCAGAAGTTAAGCCAGAGTCAGTTAAGTTAGCAAACGTCGGACTAGAGGCAGTCGCAATATCCTGAATAGTATTTAACTGAGCAGTAGTGATCTTAAGATTGGTCGTGTTGTAATCAACCGAACCTGTTCCAGCAGCATAGGCCAGTCCATCACCCCAAGTAACCACCTGTTGGAAATCAACATCAGATGAGGCAGCACTAATTACACCGGAGCTTGCCTTCAACATGCCCGAGAGGGCAGATGCGAGGGTGGTGGTGCCTGTGACATTCAGATTGGCAGATACCGTCACGTTGCTGCTGGCGTCAAGAACAAGAGCATTATTAGTGCCCAGTGAAGCACTTCTTGAGATCACGAACGCACCGCTGTCACTCTCATCAATACCGGCGGCCCAGGCGTAATTCTGTTCAGTGGTAGCGTAATATACTTTGACCTTGATGTAATCCACCATGGCGTAAGGTGCCAATGATGCCTGAGCTAGAGAGACGACAACACCAAAGTTGGCATTATTTACATCGCTGGCGGTAAGCGAAGCATTCCAAGAATCAGCCGCCCCACCAAAAGTCTTATCGGTCAAAGTCAGGTTTACAAGAGTGCTGTCGTCAGACTTATCATCGCCAACGACGGTTCCACTACCATTAACCAGTCTAACAATGTCATATCTGGCCGTACCGTTAGACACCATAGTTGAGGTTGCGGCATTAACAGTCACCTCAACGCCGACAACTGTTGTTCCGTCAGGAATGCTAAAACCAAAATTACTCGCTTTTAAGTAGTGTGTGGGATTACCCGCTGTCGGGTAAGCCGCTGCCTTATTATTATCATCGATAGTAATATAGCTCGGGTTTGACCAAGTAACAGTACCGACAGCCGCGCTGTCACTGCCCGTGCCGGCTATATTTAAGGTAGTGTTGCCTGATACACCTGCCTGGTAGTAACTTAAGTATATTTTTGGATCAACACTTGTTTCTTGAATATCCAAGCCAGTTGTTCGCAAATTATCCTCAAAGTATCCACCGTAATCCCAGTTAGTACCAGCTTGGTAGATGCCGTATTCGGTACTAGCGGTATTAGAGACAGCATCATCTAACTTAATGCCATAAAGAGTGTTCGTGCCGTCAGCGGTGATATTGGTGAGATCAACGGCTAGTCCAGTCAGGGCACCTGTCTGAGTGGCCGTGTCATAACTGATACCCAAAGCCGTGCCAGTAGTCATGGCTCCAGCAATGGCAGTAGCTCCGGTAGTGCCAGAGACAGTGAAGTTGTTGGTGTCTACTGTAATTCCACCATCAAGTGCTGCTGTACCAGTTAAGGTTAAACCGACAAACTGTGGACTACTGGTAGTGGCAAGAGTTTGGTTAACTCCATCTAAGTAAGCCCACTCACTGGTGTTGAGGGTATTAGCGCCAATAGCAATTGAGGTAGCAGTAGCAGCACCTAAGATTGGGGTAACCAGTGTGGGTGAGGTGTTCATGACGAATGTGGAGCCCGTACCAGTTTGAGCAGCTACAGACGTTGCGTTACCAACAGAGGTGATGGGACCAGTTAAGTTGGCATTAGTGGTAACAGTAGCGGCGTTACCGGTAATATTGGTCTGATCACCAGTGTTAGAACCAGTTGAACTACCTGATAGAGCGGTTACATTTCCGGTGACATGTAGGGTAAAGCCATCATCAATGGTTAAGGTAGAACCGGTTGCTGGTTGAGTGAGAGTTAGTTTGTTGATGGAGGTGGCTGTTGCCACACCTAAGATTGGAGTAACTAGAGTAGGTGAGGTGTTCATGACGAAGGTAGAGCCAGTACCGGTTTGGGCAGCCACTGAAGTAGCGTTACCAACAGAGGTAATCGGGCCGGTGAGATTAGCATTGGTGGTAACAGTAGAGGCGTTGCCGGTGAGGGCACCAACAAAGGTAGTAGCGGTAATAGTACCGTCAGTGGTGATGTTGGTGTTAAAGGCACCGTTGGTATTGCCAAAGTCAACGGTAACATTAGCGGCTCCTAAATCAGCAGCCGCCGCCTGAAGCTTGGGGGCGGTTACCGCACCGGTAGCGATGTCAGCGGCAGCAATAGTTCCGTCTAGTAGCATGGTAGAAGTAACAGTACCCGTATCGGTGGTGTACACTCCGTTAGTAACAGTGGCAGCGTTGCCTGTGGTTGAGCCAGAAGAACCAGTGATTGATCCGGCGATTGCGTTGGTCACTTCCAGATCAGTAAACCACCCCTTAGTCAGGCGAGCACCCGTAGCGCCTAAGGAACCGGTCATGGTGAGACTGCCAGTACCGAGAGCTATGCCGGCAAAGGTCGGCGAGCTAGCGGCAGTTAAGCCACTGACGTCAGCCTGAGCGATAGCTAAAATTGATTTAGCAGTGCTGGCCGAAAGAATTTCGGGGGATCCTGCGCCAGCGGTATTACGACCAATAAACGAAGCGGTGGCCATATCAGCCATCTTCGATAAGGAGACGGCTCCGCTAGCAATAGTGGCGGCAACCGAGCCGGGTCCAGACGCCGTAACATCGCCCGTCAGAGCCGTAATATAGTTGCCAGCAGTCTGTTTAGCATTAAAGGTGCTCCAATCAGCGGCCGATAGAAAACCGTTGGCACCGCTTGAAGCGGCTTGACCGTTAGTATAATCAATCGAGATGTTACCCGTCGTCGCATCAAAGTCAGCGGCCGTGAACGAAGCAATACCTTTTATAGAAGTGGATGCGTCTATATAGATACCGCTCGACAGCTGATCAGCAGCGACCCGCTCATACGAGGTGCCGTCTGGCAGATCGTCGAGACTAACCTGATTAATACCCGTTCCCCAATCGATGTGAGTATCGTTGATCGAGTCGACAATGACTATGCCCGTTATCTGCTGCCCAGAGAGAGTTAGATCGATTGTTGATGAATCTGAGACACTAGCGGCAGCATGTAGATCTCCGGTGGCCGCCACACCAGCTTCGGCCAGTGTTTGGTTAATCCAATTACTGGTTCCACCATCGTAAACCAACAGTTCACCATCTACGACAGATGTGATGGTGGCGTCAGAGAGATCACCCAATGTGCTAGGTCCAGATGAAATCGCCGCCCAACTGATTGCTGTGCCGTTGGTGGTTAGATAATTACCCGAGTTACCTGTCTGTGTCGGCACCAGAGCATTAATCGCGGTAGATGCCGTGGTTTGGCCGGTCCCACCCAGGTTAATGGGCAAGGTGTCGGCAGAAACAACGCCGGAGCTGGCCTGCAAAGCACCCGTCAACGATGTGGCCAATGTAGTCAACCCGGTCACTGAAAAAGCACCGCCGACCACTACAGAATCATCTGTCTTTAGTGTATTGGCGGCAGTACGGTACAGGTTCGCGTCATCTCCGATCAACAAACCACCACCAACACCTGAAGTGGCAAGCGATAATCGACTGCCATCAAATGTCATGTTGGCTGAATCTTGCAGCAAACCCGAGGCACCGGCGTAGGTAACGCGACCTGAAGTGAGGGTTGAGCTGGTGATATTAGCGAAGGTCGGACTCGACGAAGTGGCGATGCTCTGCGGTAGAGACAGAACGATTGTGCCACCCGCCCCATTATCGGTCAAAATTATCTGATTAGACGTGCCCGTCAACACTCTCTCCGCACTAAGTGCGGCATTAGTTCCTAGTGTCAAATAGCTGGCATCTGTTGGAGCGCCACCGCCCCCACCTGAGCAAGTGGTCCAAGACAAAGTGCCTGCTCCGTCACTGACCAAACAGCCAGCCCCATCAACACTTGGCAGAGTCCAGGTCACATCTGTCCCGATTACTCTCGGTGCCTGGAAGGCGACGTAGTTCGAGCTGTCCGTGTCGTAATATCGCAACGGATTCGCGGCCCGAATGTTCAGATTACCCGCCACCGTCAGACCGGCAAACTGCGGATTCGAAGTGGTGGCGATATCCTGAATGGTATTGATCTGACCCGATGTGATCTGCAAATTAGTACTGTTAAGATTGGCCGTAACTGTGTTGCTCGAGATGGTTAGGCCGTTGCCAGCAGTCAGGGTCGATGGATTATCACTCACTGCTGAGACGGCTGCCGATAGAATACCGTTGACATCGTCATAGCTCCAAGTTAGACCCAGGCTGCTTTGCAGCAGAGCCGCCACTCGATCATCTACCCGCTCATCAGAATAATAAAGATTGACGCCTTCTGTTAGGTCACCAGTAGTGGCTTCATCCATCAACACGCCGGACTCTACCTTTAGAACACCGCTCAGACCAGTGACATCAAAAGACCTCGTCGCCACCGGAGCAACCACATCACGGGTTTGGGTGATTGGGATTCGCGCAGCGAACGGCTCATTGAAGATGCCGTCGTTATTCGGGTCAAACTCAACATTGAGATAGTAATCTTGAATCGAGAAATCAATCTTCGTCAAAGACCTGACACTACCCAGTCGGACACTGAATAGGCCCTGCTGAACCGGCACTTTATTCTCATTCCGCCAAGTCTCTTGCCAGACCTGTCTGCCGCCGCGCTGTTGAGTGAATAGTGTGAACCGAAAGCTGTATCGACCCGTGAGAAGCTTCTGATTTTTAGCAGCAATTGTAGCCTGGAAAGACAGCGTGTCAGTATTGACGGCTTGAACATGCAACGCAAAAAGAAAGCTGCCCAGATTTACAGCTAATACTAGCCCGAGAGTCGCTAGCTTTTTCCCGATGCCTCCTCTTGTTCTCATCTGATTAATTGTACCCAAAAACCAGCAAATATAATCTGTTGGTAAGTGGATATATTTACCCGCAAACCGCCTGTTCTAAAAAGTACTTATCGGCTACTAGAGCCCCATTTAATAGATACTGTGACAAATAAGACCAGTATGAGCACCAACAGCGCCCACGATCGCCAGGTATCCTCAAAGCCAAGGTCCGAGTTGTCAAGGGTGTCTGCTGTGGATGAATTATCGCTGGCGGCTGAATTGGAATCAATTATCTGCGGATCGGTTATCACATAGTTATTGCTCTCAATCGACTCGTCGATGTTGACAGAAACAGCGGCCATAGCTGGTGTGGTAACCACAAACAGAATCCCCAATGCTAAAAACACAGACGTCTTTGCTTTCATCCGCTTGATTATACCCTAACGACAACATGTCTTGCTGGCAGGTCTGTTTGTAAAACAATGCGGTTGAGCCTATTCTCAACTGAGAGGAGGCACCCATGCCCACCCTGATAGATGAGATGATTCGGTTGCTGACCCCGGTTGACGGACAGCTGCCCCCGCTGACGAACCACGAGCTCACCCGACTGCACGGTCTAACGTGCGGCCCCGTCGACACGGAGAAGGTTCATCGGCTCCTGCAGGCCATTGAAGAGACCCTGCTGCAGCTCGATGTCGGGCGAGTGAGAATGCTGATCTCGCGCTTCGGACGTCAAGTCAGCCTGGGAGACCCTTGGCCGCACAACATCGCGCCGTCCATAATGGGAAGCATCGGCCAGGCTTTCCACACTCTCAAGCGACCGAACGTCGCCCTGGCTCTGTCCGAATACTTCTGCTTCGACACCGAGACCTGGCCGAACATCGAGGCTGAGATGGTTCGACTGGGACTGCCGCCGGTCGACATCAAACTCGAGGAGCCGTGCAGTGCCTAACCGGTCGCGCGACCATCCGTCCCCGCGAGTTCGCGGGGACGGTGTCATTTTGCCAGATTGCATGAGATCCACCTTTTCCGTACTTTAAAGATATGAGTTCAAGCATTACCACCCGCGAGTCCGATTACAACCAATGGTACTTAGACGTGATCGCTGCCGCTGATCTGGCTGACTACGGCCCCGTTAAAGGAACCATGGTTATCAAGCCGTGGGGCTACCGCATCTGGGAGCTGATGCAGGCCGAGCTTGATCGCCGCATTAAAGCGACAGGCACGGTCAACGCCTATTTCCCCCTGTTTATTCCGGAATCCTTCTTAAAAAAGGAGGCCAATCACGTCGAAGGCTTTGCGCCTGAAGTGGCGGTCGTCACCCGCGCCGGTGGCGAAGAGCTGGATGAGCCCGTCG
>Ga0172379_10011739_pt1 | contig 10367 bp, 10 predicted proteins | sample GrowelOW334metaG_FD_119756 | JGI IMG/M metagenome (GOLD analysis project Ga0172379, IMG submission 119756) | Groundwater microbial communities from an aquifer near a municipal landfill in Southern Ontario, Canada - Groundwater well OW334 metaG | ecosystem: Environmental > Aquatic > Deep...
GTTAGGGATAACCTCAGTTTACCTATTTTTGAAATGTGATCGCAATTGCTGCAATCTTAACAAACCTTTACTGAAAGATTTAAGAAATATTTAAGAATTGGCTGATAGAGTCAGGTTAGCAAGTTTTTTTATTGATTTAAATTTTAATGTACGTTATTATGTACGTAGAAGAATTAACACAAATCGAAATGAGACCAAAAACAACCTTATCTATTTCTGAAGCCAGAAAAAATATTTTTAAACTTGCAGAGGAAGTGCAGAAGCCTGACACCTTTTATACTCTTACCGAAAACGGACAGCCGAAAGTTGTCATGATGTCGGCCGAAGAATTTGAGTCGTGGATGGAAACAATGGAAGTGATGTGGGAATTTCCTGATCTGAAGAAGGACATAGAAGAAGCGGAGATAGATTTTAAAAACGGGAATTACAAGAATTATATTACTTTGGATGAATTGAAGAATGAATTACACGGTAAGACTAAAATCAGGGCCAAAAAAGGCAATAGGAAAGTTAAGCAAAAAGGATCAAGATAGAATGCTTGTTGCTTTTGAAAAGCTTTCTTTAGATCCATTTATTGGCAAGAAACTTTCGGGAGAATTCGAAGGGCACTATTCTGTCAGAGTGTGGCCCTATAGGGTTGTTTATAAGATTTATAAAAACGAACTTTTAGTGCTAGTTATCAGGATTGGCCACAGGTAAGGTGTTTACAATTTTCTTATGATGTGATCTCGGCTGAATCTTCGGAATCGTCGGACGAGTCTTCATTTTCGTCGTCATCAAGGTTGTCGATTGACTCATCTTCATCAGACTGATCATCGGATTGATCATCGTCACTTACATTATCGCTGGAATCGTCTTCTGAATCATCGTTTAGATCGTCGGTTGAATCGTCATTCGTGGAATCTTCTGAATCATCGTTTAGATCGTCGGTTGAATCGTCACTTACGTCATCGCTTGAGTCGTCGGAATCGTCATCGTCGTCGTCTTCAAGTTCTTTTGCTAATTTTTCAGAAAGATTTTCCAGAGTTTTCATGTTCAATTCTGCCAGTTTTTCACTGCGTTTTTTTAATTTTTCTTCTAGTTTTTGAGTCATTTCTTGTGCTAAAACGGCCTCTTCTATCTCGCTTATGTCGCCGTTGATTTCTGCCAATAATTCATCATATTCGTTTTCAAGATACCCTTCTTTTTCCTCAGTTAACTCTTCTCTCTCGGCCAGTTTTTCGGCTTCCACAAGCCTTTCTTCCAAAAGCTCCATCGAAAGATTTGTTTTTGAGTTTTTTGTGAAAGTGAGAAGTTCGCGAGCTTTTTCGTTAACATTAATTTTTACTCCGTAGAGTAAATCTCCCGGCACACTGTTTTCTGCGGCAAGCGCTGTTCCACCGGAAGCGACGATCACGAACGAAAGCATCGCGACTAGTGGTTTTGTGAATAGTTTGTACATTGGTATGATTGTTAAAAAAATACTTTCAGGTATTGGATCTTCTTTTATATATTTAATGAGGTTATTTTTTATCTTTTGTTTTTCGCCGATTGTAAGTTTTAAATTATTCATTTTGCTGTATATGTTAATTTATTAATTTTTGTAATTTTTGTATTCCTCTGTTTATGCGTACCGACACAACGTTTTCTGTCACTGAGAGTATTTCTGCTATTTCTTCTATCCGCATGTCTTCTATGAATCTTAGAGTTATTATTTCTGCATATTTCTCCGGTAGTTCGTTCAGTTTTTCTATTAGTTTTTTGAATTCTATTCTGCTGTTTAGTATTTCCATTTCTCTTACAAATCCTTGTTTCTCATAATCTGGATCAAAAGTTATATTTCCCAAATATATTTCTTTCTTTTTTCTTGAGTGATCAATGATTAGATTTTTTGCGATTTTGTATGTGAATGCTTTTAGATTTTCGATTGGATTCCTTCCTTTCATGTAGTCCCAAATTTTTTCAAAGGTGTCCTGCATTAACTCTTTGGCTATCTCTCTGTCGAAAGTTCTGACATAGATGTAGCGGAAGATTTGGTTTGAGTACTTGTCGTATGCTTTTAAGAATTTTCCTTCTAAGTTTTCCATGCCCAAACCTTACTACGTTGTAGACGTTCCAGCACTTATTTTCTTACAAAAATTAATGTAAAATTAATGTTGCGAGTGGGTATGCATGGCGAGCGGGGGGAGACTTATAAGTGTTTTTGAGGATGAGGAGTTCTTGGGGGATTGAGTATTGATGTTTATTGTGTTAAAAGTTGACTATGTCGTACTTACAAAAAATGGAAGAAGTTCGTATGAAACAGCCGAGAATCGGACTTTTGGCCGTTAGATGCGAAAATAGCCCTTATGTTAGCTATTCGGGCAATATGAAAAATTGCTATCTTTGTTCGGGCAGTGAGTTTGATGAAGATTGTTACTACAGCTTTTTTATCTACCATTCAAAAGATTGTTTGGGTGCGGATTATTGCCATAATTGTACGCTTTGCTACGACTGCGTGGATTGTCATGGATGTTATAATATTAACTATTCGCAAGATTGTACGAACTGCACGGACTGCGAGTATTTATATGATTGCGTTGGGTGTAACAATTGTTTTGGGTGTGTTGGCTTGAGAAGGCAGAAAGACAATGTTTTCAATCAAAAAGTTGAGGACTACAAGGCCGAAGTTGGAAAGGTTCGAAAGACGATGACGCCAGAACAAATTCAAGAAAAAGTAGAAGAATTAAAACGCAAAACTCCACGCCTTTATGTCCATCAATTGCATAACGAGAATTGTACCGGTGATTACGTTTATCATTCAAAAAATTCTTTTGTTTGTTACGACACGACTAAGCTGGAGGACTGTATGTACTGCAACAATTCGGAGGATTTGAAGGACTGCATGGACGCAAGTAATTCATATTTCAAAAGCCAGCTTTCTTACGAAATCATGGCTACGATGGAGCTTTATAATTGTAATTATTGTGTGGCGTGTTTCTATTCACGGGACTTGGATTATTGTGAAAATGTACATAATTCCAGGAATTGTTTTGGATGTTTCTCGATGAATCATGCGGATTTTTGTATTTTTAACGAGAAATATTCGGAAGAAGAGTATTTTAAAAAAAGAGCGGAGATAATCGAGCAAATGAGAAAGGACGGGGAATACGGGGAACATTTGCTTTCGACTTACAAGTACGAGGATAGTAATGCGGCGATGCATTGGGCGGAACCGTGGTAGGCAAAAAAGCTATACAAAATAGCTTTAATCTGTATAATCTAACCGTATTCTCTAATAAACTTTACTATGGCAGACGAGAAAAAAACGTGCAAGAAATGCAATAAGGATTTCCTTATCATCGAGCAGGAACAGAAGTTCTATAAGAAAAAAGATCTTCCGTGGCCTGAAAATTGCCCTGAATGCAGGCAAAAAAGGAGGCTCAGTCTTCGCAACGAGAGAAAGCTTTATAAGAGAACCTGTGATAAGTGTAAGAAAGATATCATCAGCACTTATCCACCAGACAGCAAATACATCGTTTATTGTCAGGAGTGCTTCTGGCAGTACGTTGGGTAATTGGTTGGTTTGACGTATTGAATAATTCTGTTATTTCTGGTATAATTTAGCTATGGGTACAGATTTGTCAGAAGGCGTTTTAATGCTTATCAAAGTCGCTCATGACAATGACAAGGGCGAGGGGATTTTTGAACAACTTTTGGATACTCTTCATGGGGTTATTCATGGCTCCAGATATTCTTTTGAAATAGTGTCGCTTCACCAGCACATTTATCTTTTTACTTGGTGCAAAAGGCACGATGTTCCAACTCTTCAGGGGCAAATTTATGCCGAATATCCACACGCGGAGATTGAATTCTTGAAGGATTATTCCGATATTGATCAAAATACTTCAAACATGAAGTTTGCTGGAGCTGAGATGGGGCTTAAGAGGAGCGATTTGTATACTTTCAAGACGCATGATCATTTCGAAGGATCCAGTATGTCGGCGATTTTTTCGTTTTTGACGAAGACACATGAGAGTGAACAAGTTTGGGTGCAGTACGTTGTTAATTCTGCCTTCGAAGAAGGGGAATTTAGTTTTTCAAAAAAAATGAAACTGAAATTTAAAAGTTTTTTTAATAGATTTGATCTTGGTAAATTTTTTCATACAAAATCCAGGGCCGCTATTTTGACAAAAGAACATGAGTCGGCGATTGAAAAGTTCGAAAAGGATACGTTTAATGTTTCAATTCGTATTGCGTATTTCTCTCCCGATGAAAAAATTGCCAGGAGTAAATTACATGCATTGGCAAACACTTTCTCGATTTTTGATGAGCCTGATTTAAATGGGTTTAAAGTTTCCGCGATAGATACGAGCCCGAAATTTTTGGCCGATTATAAGGCGAGAAAATTTACTTCTAAAAAAATTATTTTAAACACAAAAGAGCTCGCGACTCTTTATCATTTGCCAAAAGGCGCGAAACATTCTGTTCCGAATTTGGTTTGTACGGTTTCAAAAAAGGCCGAGCCTCCGATGGATCTTCCGAAAGAAGGAAATGTAAATCCTAAAGATGTTAGCTTTTTCGCGATGACGAATTTTCACAATCAGTATTTGAAATTTGGGATTAAAAGAGAGGATAGGCGAAGACATCTTTATGTTGTTGGAAAATCCGGAGTTGGAAAATCAAAATTACTTGAGCTTTTGATTATCGCCGATATTTTGAACGGTGAAGGTGTTGGCGTTATGGATCCGCATGGAGATTTGATTGATAACGTGATGAAATATATTCCGGAGCATAGGATTAAAGATGTTGTTTTGTTCAATCCGGCGGACATGGAATACCCGATTGGGTTTAATCCAATTGAATCGGTTGAGCCGGAATATAGACAGCACGTCGCAATGGGTTTCATTGAAATTTTTAAGAAAATGTTTGGAGACAACTGGACGTTCCGTCTTGAACACGTACTTAGATATACGGTACTTGCTTTGTTTGATTATCCGAATTCAACCGTGTTTGGAATCTTGAAAATGTTGACCGATAAAAATTATCGCCAAAAGGTTGTGGCACACGTGCAAGATACCGTTGTAAAGAATTTCTGGGTTAATGAATTCGCGGCGTGGAGTGAAAAATTTGATAACGAGGCGATTGTGCCGGTTTTGAATAAAGTCGGACAATTCGTTTCGACGGCATTGGTTAGGAATATCGTTGGACAGCCGCAAAACAGGATGGATATGGATGATATCATGAATAATCAGAGGATTTTGCTTATGAATGTATCGAAGGGAAATTTGTCGGAGGAAATAAGCGGATTAATCGGTTCTATGATTATTACTTCTCTGTATAGAAGCGCCATGAAGAGAGCCGCAATGCCTGAAGAAAAACGTAAGGATTTCTACTTCTACGTAGATGAGTTTCAAAACTTTGCGACTCATACTTTTGGTGAAATTTTGTCGGAGGCGAGAAAGTATCGCTTGAATTTGACGGTTTCGCACCAACATCTTGGCCAGCTTGATGCTTATACGAAATCGATGGTGTTCGGAAATATAGGTTCGATGATTTCTTTCCGTGTTGGCGCTGAGGATGCTTTTAATCTTGAAAGGGAATTTGTGCCGGTGTTTAAAGCAAATGATATTATCAATCTTGGTGTCCGTGAATTTTATGTGAAAATGACTGTTGACGGGAAGCTTCGTGATCCGTTTTCCGGGTTTACTTTGACTATTCCAAAACCAGCTCATGATATGAGCGATGAGATTATAAAATTCTCCAGGGAGAAGTATGGTAAGGCGCGCGTTGAGGTCGAAAAGATGATTGAATCTATGGATAAGGGCGGGGAAGAGTACGCAGATGAGAAACAGGTTATGCCGGGCGAAGAAAAGTTTACGCCACCGTTGGTGTAACGGTTGGTGCAGAAAAGCCTAGAAAAGCTTGCTTTTTATAAAAGTGTTGTTAGAATAGGCAGGCAATTTAAAGAAGTTAATACAATTTTTTATGTCACGAGTTTGCCAAGTAACAGGAAAAAAACCTTCAGTAGGAAGGAATGTCAGTCACTCCAACAGGAAGACTATCAGGAGATTTCTTCCAAATTTGAAGAAGAAAAAAGTTTTCAATCCTAAAACAAGGAAATTTGAGATGATGACGATTTCCACGAAGGGACTGAAGACGCTTCAGAAGGGAATGAAGTAGGCTCAAAGAGTCACGGGCTCAGTGCGAAAACTTGGACAGGTCCAGGTTTTCGCTTCTCGACACCTTCGGTGTCTGGGGTTTGCAGTACTCTTAGTATATGTACAGGGCGACGTATGTCAGTCCTATTGCTATTAGTAGTCCTACAAATGCCATGAGGCCGACGGTTGTTTCTGATTTAAAGAATTTCTGCGTCATTTTGTTGACGTATTTTGGCATCCAGAGGCGGAGAACTCCTTTGACGAATGATAGCCATCCGATGATCGGGATGACGATGAACCAGCCTCCCGTGAATTTCCAGTGAACGCTTAGGAACAAGAAGGAGATTAGGAGACTGAACATGCCTGTCATTCTGACTGTTTTTTCGTCAGAGTGCATATCTTTCATGATTTTTTGAAACTGTTTTGTGAATAGAATTGCTGGAATAAGCATTACAGCCATCAGAACCGAAATGGCGATCAAGAGTAGCGACGGAGTGATAAACATAGGAATTTGGTTAAGTGATGAGGTTTTTTGTCGTTTGTTATAGTACTTGCATTCGTGATTTTTTGCAAGTTTTGTGGTATAATACTCTGATGGATTTAAGTATTTTACAGCAATTCGGGACTACTGTAGCGCTTTCGGTGCTTCTTGGGCTTGAGCGCGAACAGCACAAAAAAGTTCATAAAAATGCTTCTTTTGCAGGAGTCAGGACTTTCTCGCTTATTGGGCTTCTTGGAGCGCTAGCGTTTTATTTGATGGATACTTCGGTTCTTCTTTTTGCGCTAATTACGGGGACAACTTTTGCTTTCGTTATTGCGTCTTATGTTGTGACTGCGTTGAAGCTTGGGAGAATAGGCGTGACCACGGAAATTGCTGCGGTTATAACTTTTTTAATTGGCGGGCTTTGTGTCTCCGAGAAGTATGTTTTTGCGGTTGCGCTTGCCTTGCTTACTTTAGCTATTTTGTACTTTAAAGCTCCTTTGCATATTTGGGCGAAAAACATTAAGGGAACTGAATTTGTTGCGACTATTAAATTCATGATTATAGCGTTTGTGATCTTACCTTTGTTGCCGAATGTTGGCTATGGACCTTATGAAATTTTTAATCCTTATATTATTTGGCTGATGGTTGTTTTTGTGTCCGGTATTTCTTTCGCGAGTTATATTTTGATAAGGGCTCTTGGGCCGAAAAAGGGGATTGGGCTTACTGGATTTTTGGCCGGACTGATTTCCAGTACGGCTTTGACTATGAGTTTTTCTAAGGAGAGCAAGGAGAATAAATCTATTGTTAATCCTTATGTTTTTGCTGTTGTTGTGGCGAGTACGGCGATGTTTGCAAGAGTTTTACTTGAGGTTGCGGTGTTAAACAGGGAGCTTTTGTCCCACGTTGTATTCCCCGTGGTCTCTATGGCTGTTTTTGGAATTGCGGGAGCTTTGTTTTTGGTTTTAAAGAAGGAGAAAGGGATTAAAGAGGCTTCAGGGAAGGTGTCTGAAGATGTTTATAAATTAAAAAATCCTTTCAGACTTTTGCCTGCTTTAAAGTTTGGTTTTTTCTTCGCTTTGATTTTGCTCGTTGTGAAGCTTGGGCAGGTTTATTTTGGAGACAAGGGGCTCTATTTGGTTAGTCTTATTTCTGGATTGGTTGATGTGGACGCGATCACTGTTTCTGTTTCGAGGCTTCCCGTGACTGATGCTTCCGCTTTTGCGCTGACTTTGGCGATGATTGCAAATACGTTCTTCAAAGGTTTGATATTTTTGATTTTTGGTTCAAGAAAAGCGGCTCTAAAGATATTAGCGATTTTCGGATTGATGGTGGCTTCCGGGCTTATCGCGCTTACGTTGCTTTAAACTGATTTCGTGAATAGGGCGAGCGATGCTTGTTTGCCGAAGTTTGCTATGAACGAATTGTCTATCAAGTGAAGCTTGTTTTTGTTGTTTGAATAAAGGGAAAGGTTGCCGACGTACTTGGTTTTTACGTACAATGGGATGATTAGCGCCGAGATAAATCCGTGTTCTGTTGCTAGTTTTTGGCTGGTGTATTGCGGGTTGTTTTGCAGCTCGTTTACAAACAGCGGCTTGCGTATGTTGTATGCTTTTTCTGCAAGGGTTCCTTCGAGCGGTGTTCTTGATTTGCCCCACCATTCCGGTTTTACGCCACTGGCCGCTTTGAGATGCAAGAAGCCATCTTTTTTGTTATACAATCTAAGAGTTGCCGCATTTGCCTTTGTTAACATTATTGCTGCATTGACGATGTAATTTTCGATATCAGGGAATTGTTCGTCCCCGATTGCGATACTGAGTGTTTCTAGCAAGTAATCCAGCTCGCGACGTTGTTTGCCAAGTTCCATGTATGCATTTTGCATTGATTCAAATCTTGTTTGGAGTTCTTTCTCGGCTTTCTTTTGGTAGCTTATGTCTCTGTAAATAACTCCGAAGCCGATGAATCTGTCTTTTTCGTCCGTTAGTTTTGTTATGGAAATTGAGACGTTTATTTCTTTTCCGCTTTTTGTTATGCGAACTGTTTCGTGGTTGCGGATAAATCCTTTTTCCAGAGTTATTTTTATTATTTCCTCCAATTCTTCTTGCCTGATTTTTTCCTGTGAAATAATTATTTTTATGTTTTTCCCTATTATTTCATCTTTTTCGTAGCCAAACATTTTGATAGCTCCTTTGTTCCAAGTTCTTATTACTAGATTGCGGTCGAGACTCACTATTGCGTCGATTGAACTGTCGGAGACGTGGGCTAGAAGTTTTTCGGATTTTGAGAGTTCTTTGATTATGCTTAGGTCGGTGAACATCCCTATAGTTCCGTCTATGATCGGGGAGCCTGAACAGAGAACCGGAAGTTTTTTGCCATCCGGTTTTATAATTGTTAATTCGTATTGTGAGCTTTGTTTTGTTTCGCGGAGTTTGTGGTGCTCGTGTATTCTTTCTACGCTTTCTTTGTCGTAGAAGCCAAAACAGTCCCTTTTTAGACATTCTTCGTAAGAGAGGCCTGTCATTTTTTCGAAGGTTGGATTTACGTACACCGTGTTGTGTTTTTCATCGCCAAGCCACAGTCCTTCGTTCATATTTTCGACGATTTTTCTGAATTTGTTTTCCGATGCCCTTATTTCTTCGTTGAGTACTGTTGTGTGGATAGTTGTCCCTACTGCTTTTGTTATAATTTCAAGCGTGGTCACCGTGTCTTTGTCGAATTTTTGTGGCGTGGTAAATTCTAGGTTTATACAGCCGATTATTTTTCTTTTATGAGAGATTGGCAAGCATATCTCTGATTTTATATTTTTGCGCCATTCTGTGTAGTGGGGATTTTTCGTTACATCTTCTTCTACGGTTGTTTTTCTTGACTGGATTGAATATTTCGAGATGCCGACAATGTCCGTGTAGTATTCGTTGAACTCTCCTTTTCTTGAGATGCTGTATATGTTTGCCTTTACTGGATTGTTTTTGTCTAGTACGACGAAATCAATGTAGCGTGATTCTAAGTTGCTTTGGATGATTTCGCTGATTGCCTTGAAAGTATCCTTGAGATTACTTCCGTGCTCAGATAAGGATTCGTAAAGGTGGTTTAACAGTTCCAATTTTGTCAGCCTAGCCTGTATTTGTTGGCTCATTTGTTGTTATTGTAGCAGAGTTTTGTTTGGCTTCAAATTTCATTTGCATTCTTGCTTTTCTTCGTCTGCTGGAATCGAAGTTTATCATGTCTATTCCGTTTAGCATTGTTCTTACGTAGTGTATTATCCCCAGAACAAAGACCGCGCGTTTCAATGGGTAGTTTTTTCTTCTCAGTTCTTGAGGGCGGTGTTTTTTGTGAACCACGGTTGATTCCGAGTCTGCGATTACCGGTCCGGTGTCTATTTTTTCATCGATTATGTGAAGGCTTGCGCCGGTTAGAAATCTGGTTACAGATTGGGCATCTGTTGGTGGTAAAAGTAACGTTGGTGGTAAAAACAATCTCTTTTTTTTATCAAAAACGGCCCCCCATCTTGCTCTGTCGATGGCGTCTAATGTCGGGGTTGATCCTGGTAGCCTGTTGGGGTTTTTTGGATCCGAAATTCCTGGATGGATGTTTAATACTCTTCCGATGCCGTATCTCGTTTCTTTTATGAGATGTATCAGTCTGACCATTAAATGGTCTGACACGAGGATGTCTGCTCCCATTTGTTGACTTACTCTGAATATTTCTTCTTCAAACTCTAGACGTTTTTGTCTTGCTGGTTTTATGTCGCCTCTTGGTGTTACCCTGAA
>Ga0172379_10011740_pt1 | contig 10367 bp, 10 predicted proteins | sample GrowelOW334metaG_FD_119756 | JGI IMG/M metagenome (GOLD analysis project Ga0172379, IMG submission 119756) | Groundwater microbial communities from an aquifer near a municipal landfill in Southern Ontario, Canada - Groundwater well OW334 metaG | ecosystem: Environmental > Aquatic > Deep...
TCAAACGATCAAACATATCGGAAGGACACTATGGCTACATTCAATGATCCCCAAATGATCAAACAAGAAACAGAGCGGCATAGGGCAAAAGCTTCTGCTTCGAAAGTTCGTGAAGTAAAATTCACGACGGTCAGCGGGGAATCCGTAGAACTGTTGTATACGCCGGAGGACATAAAAGAGATTAATTATCTTTCCGATATAGGGTATCCAGGCGAATTTCCGTATACACGGGGAATTCATCATACCGGCTACCGCGGCAAATTGTGGACAATGCGCCAATTTGCAGGATTTGGTACACCAGAGGATACGAATCAACGGTTCAAATATTTATTGGAACACGGACAGACGGGTTTGTCCACGGCCTTTGATCTTCCAACACTTATGGGAAGAGATGCCGATGATCCGTTGTCGGAAGGGGAAGTGGGAATTTGCGGCGTAGCAGTCAGTTCGCTGGTGGATATGGAAATCCTGTTCAACGGGATTCCTTTAGATCAAGTAACGACATCCATGACAATTAACGCTCCCGCAGCCATGATTTTGGCATTTTATATCGCAGTAGCGGAGAAACAAGGATTGGCACCGAATGTTCTTCGCGGTACGATTCAAAACGATATTTTGAAAGAATACATCGCGCAGAAAGAATGGATCTATCCGCCAAAACCATCCATGCGGATCATTACAGATATGTTTCAATATTGCGCGAAAGAACTTCCGCAATTCAATCCTATCTCTGTGTCTGGCTATCATATACGGGAAGCTGGTTCAACCTCTGCACAGGAGCTTGCATTCACACTTGCGGATGGTTTTGCATACATTGAAGCCGGCATTGCAGCGGGAATGGATGTGGATGAGTTTGCCCCACGTATCTCGTATTTTTTCAATTCACATCTTGATTTCTTTGAAGAGATTGCAAAATTCAGAGCTGCGCGCAGGATCTATGCTAAAAGAATGAAATATAAGTATGGCGCGAAAAATCCTAAGTCGTGGACGTTGCGATTTCATACGCAAACAGCTGGATGTACTTTAACAGCTCAACAACCCGAGAATAACATCGTCCGAACAGCAATTCAAGCATTAGCAGGAGTTTTGGGCGGAACTCAGTCTTTGCATACGAATTCCATGGACGAAACTCTGGCGCTGCCGTCGGATAAAGCGGTGAAAATCGCTTTACGTACACAACAGATCATTGCGGAAGAAACCGGTGTGGCGAATGTTGTCGATCCGCTCGGAGGTAGTTATTTTGTGGAATCGCTGACATCAAAAATGGAGCTGGAAGCAGAACAATATTTTGAAAAGATCGAAATGCTGGGAGGAGTTATCCCGGCTATAGAACAAGGATTCTTCCAACGAGAAATTGCCGAAGCTGCATACCGGTATCAGCGGGAATTGGATAAGAAGGAAAAGATTATCGTTGGTGTAAATCAATATGTGGAAGAGGGTGAAATTATTGATATACCAATCTTAGCTGTTTCTCCGGACGTTGAAATCCTTCAGAAAAAGCGATTAGCGGAACTCCGTTTATGCAGAAATCAATCTTCTGTCGACCAGGCAATTAAGGCGTTAAAACAATCTGCGGTGGACGGAACGAATATGATGCCGCATTTGATCCACGCAACCCGCAACTACGTTACACTTGGTGAGATGTGCAATGCGTTGGTGGAACATTTTGGGATTTATAACGAGATTGCAGTCTTTTAATTAGTATCATTTCACAGAATTTCGAGTTAGATATAATTATGCCGGCTATTTTCCGACTTTTACGACCGCTGCAATGGCTGAAGAATGGATTTGTATTTACTCCATTAATCTTCTCGAAACATCTTTTTGAAAAAGAATATTATGTAGATGCATTCTTGTCATTTATTGTTTTTTGTTTTGCATCGAGTCTCGTTTATATCATCAATGATATTGTTGATAGAGAAGGCGATAAACTCCATCCAAATAAGAAACAACGGCCTATTGCATCAGGTGAAATCTCCATTCCATTTGCAGCCGGGATATCTTCTTTTCTTGCCTTAATCGTCTTTGTCTTTGCATCATTTTTGCCAGTCTATTTTCAATACGCCGTTCTTATATATATCATCCTTCAGTTAGCATATTCATTCTCACTAAAACATGTCGTTATTCTGGATTTGTTTATTATTGCTATGGGATTTATGCTTCGGGTTTTTGGTGGTGCGTTTGCCATTCAGGTGGAAATATCTCATTGGATTGTTATTACAACGTTGTTTTTATCCCTCTTTTTGGCTGCATCCAAACGTAGATCAGAACTTGTGATGATTAAAAAACAACACATCGAAACCAAACGACGCGTTTTGCAGGAATATACCGTTCCTTTTCTCGATACGCTGTTAATCATCACCACCACAGGTATGGCGATAGCCTATTCATTATACACAATGGCGGAACGGACGATCGAAGTGTTTAATTCTGAATACCTAATCTTTACAACCGTCTTCGTTGTCTTTGGAATTTTCCGCTATTTATTTCTTGTGATCGTGAAAGAAGAAGGGGAGAATCCTACCGCCATACTAACTACAGATATGCCTACAGCAATCAATGTTTTACTCTGGCTCATCACGTGTGTCTCGATTATTTACTTTAGTTAGTAGCAGTTGATGTGTTATATATAAGGAGATAGCAATTCTAATATGAAATTCCCTTCTCTGTGGCTTACTGAATACGAACGATCCGGATTTGTCCGGTCACCACGGTATAAAGAATCGATCACATACTTCAAACAGTTCGAATCAAAAACTCGTTATGCTAAAATGATTCGTATAGGTGTATCGCCACAGGGACGACCGATTGAATGTCTCATAGTGGCAAAAGGGAAAGAATTTACCTCCGCAAAAGCTATCAATAGTGGTAAAGCAGTGGTGTTGATTCAAAATGGAATTCATGCCGGTGAGATTGAAGGAAAAGACGCTTGCATGCTCCTCCTTCGGGACATTCTTATTACCAAAGAGAAGTTTCACCTGCTCAAAAATCTCATCCTGATCGTCATTCCCATCCTGAATGTTGATGGCCATGAACGAATCAGCGAATATAATCGGCCAAACCAAAATGGCCCAATTGAGATGGGTTGGAGAACAAACAGCCATAATCTTAATCTGAATCGGGATTATATGAAAGCAGATTCATCGGAAATTCGCTCGTTCCTCCGATTATTTAATGATTGGCTGCCAGATTTTTTTATCGATAACCACACCACCAACGGCGCGGATTACCAATACCATATTACCTACGCATTAGAAAAAAGCGTAAACATGGATGCACACTTAAGCAATTGGGGAAAAGAAATATTTCTCCCACCGTTAATTACAGCAGTGGAATCCGACGGTTTCCTTACGGCACCATATATCCAATTTAAAAACAGCACTATTGAGAGCGGAATTATTGATAGCCTTGCAATTCCACGACTTTCAACAGGATATACTGCCGTGCAAAATCGGCTCGGTTTGTTGGTCGAAACCCATTCGTTAAAACCTTACGAAAATCGTGTTCGTTCGACGTTTTCTATGAATGTTGCTGCTTTGGAAATTCTAAACGAACAGTTTCGGTCACTGAAATCAGTCAATAAAAAAGCTGATAAAATTTCCAAAACGATTGGCTCTGTACCAATTAGAATCGAATTAAAGGATAGGGCTAACTCTTTTAATTTCAAAGGATTCAAATCATTATATGAACAAAGTCCTATTACCGGTACCAATGTCGTCCGCTATTCAACTGAACCAATAACACAAAAGATTCCAATATATGATCTACTTGAAATTACCAGGTCAATTGAAGTACCAAGGGGGTATCTGATACCGAAAGAATTTGGAACTATTGTCGAAATTCTTTCTTTGCATGGTATAATCGTCGAACAATTAAATCAGAAGAAAAAAATTACTGTTGAGGAATATTCTTTCCAGGACATTCATTTTCTACAAAAACCATACGAAGGGAGAATGTGTGCAAACGTCCGCTGTTCTTCAGAGCAAAAAAAGATAACATTCCCGATCGGAACCTTTCTTGTGAAAACCAATCAGCGTACGAACAGGGTTATCGTTAATCTATTGGAGCCGGAAGCGCCAGATTCATTTGTGAGTTGGGGATTTTTTCATTCGTTCTTTGAACGAAAGGAATATGCCGAAGCGTATGTCATGGAACCGATTGCCCGGACAATGTTCGAGAACAATGAACAACTTCGGTCTGAATTTATGACAATGTTGAACGATGAACATTTTAGAAATGATCCCGAAGCGCGTCTTGATTTTTTTTACCAGCGTTCACCATATTTCGATTCCAAAGAAAAAATATATCCGATCTATCGGATGATTTAACAGTACGGGAGACTATATGCCAAAGACCATCCTCTGTATTTCCAGTTACGAAAAGGGACAGGAGTTTCTCCGTCAGGCGAAGCGTGAAGGGTGGAAAGTACTGTTGTTGACATCGAAGAGTTTGGAACATGGCGATTGGCCGAAAGACCATCTGGATAATATCTATTTCATTCCCGATACCAATAAAGAATGGCATATGCCGGATGTCATCAGTGGCGTAAGTTATCTTGCTCGTACAGAACAAATTGATCGTATCGTAGCGCTGGATGATTTTGACGTGGAAAAAGCAGCAACGCTTCGTGAACATCTTCGAATTGGCGGAATGGGAGAATCGACCGCTCGATATTTTCGTGATAAACTTGCTATGCGGATGAAAGCGCGGGATGCTGGTATCACTGTGCCAGACTTTATCGGAATTTTGAATTACGACCGCATCCGGGAATTTCTTTCGACAGTCCAACCGCCGTTCGTATTGAAACCAAGATTATCGGCCGGAGCGATTGGCATTATAAAAATTGGATCTGCAGAAGAACTTTGGAAAAAAATCGACGAACTGGGTGATCAGCAATCATTTTATCTTTTGGAAAAATTTATTCCTGGAGACATCTACCATGTTGACAGCATTCTGGTGAAAAACCAAATTCTCTTTTCCATTGTGAGCAAATATGGTTTGCCGCCAATGGAAGTTTCTCACGAAGGAAGGGTGTTTATGACCCGTACGATTCGGCGAGGGAGTGAAGATGAAATATCGTTGCAGAGACTTAACCGGATGGTGTTACCGTCGCTCGGATTGCTACAAGGAGTTTCTCATACTGAATATATTAAAGCTAAATCCGATGGAAAAATTTATTTTCTGGAAACATCCGCACGAGTCGGTGGCGCGCATATCGTTGAATTAATCGAAGGTGCCACAGGAATGAATCTCTGGTCTGAGTGGGCGAAACTTGAAACGGCAGAAGACGTGTCAGCGTATCGTCCTCATGTGCAGCGTGAGGAGTATGCAGGGTTAATGGTGTCGTTGGCAAAACAGCAATGGCCTGATCTTTCTACGTATAACGATCCAGAGATTTTCTGGAAGATCAACAAAGAATTCCATGCAGGGCTCGTTGTACGTTCAACGGATTGTGATCGTATAGAGTTGTTGTTGAACAGTTATACGGAACGATTCTATAGCGATTTTTTCACGTCGGCACCTCCTAAAGATAAACCATCCCATTAAGATCCCATAACGGATGGATTCCTGCTGACCGCAGTTTTTCATAAATACCTCTTCATTAACACGCGTACTTTTCGTATTTTCCAATTATGAAAGTGACTAATTGGGGAAATTATCCCGTCATTGAAGCAACAATGCATTCGCCTTCGTCCGTTGAAGAAGTGCAACGCATTATCGCTGCATCACCTGAAATGATTGCGCGAGGAATGGGGCGCTGTTACGGCGATTCATCACTCAATTCAACGATCCTATCGACACTCCGTCTGAATCACATTCTTGCGTTCGATGATCGAAACGGAAGCATTACCTGTGAATCAGGTGTCCGGTTCTCCGAACTTCTTGATGCATTCGTTCCGCGCGGATGGTTTTTGCCGGTAACTCCAGGAACAAAACACATTACTGTCGGAGGTGCGGTTGCATCGGATGTTCACGGTAAAAATCATCACGTTGCCGGATCGTTTTCTCATCACCTGCTGTCCATTGTAATTCTGCTGGGAAACGGTTCTATTGTAAAATGTTCTCCCCAAGATTATAGCGATCTTTTTTGGGCAACCTGCGGTGGAATGGGATTGACAGGAATCATTCTTGAAGCAACGTTTCGAATGAAGCCAATTGAAACGGTTTATATTCGACAACGTGTCCTCAAAACAAAAAACATTGATGAAGCATTCAATGCGTTTGAAGCGAATAAACATTGGACGTATTCCGTTGCATGGATCGATTGCCTCGCCAAGGGAGATTCGTTAGGACGTTCTGCACTTATTTTAGGCGAACATGCTACAAAAGCAGAAGTTGAATACCGGTATCGGGATCCGTTGAAAAGCGATCCGCCGCTATCCATACCGGTACCGTTTTTTTTCCCGTCAGGAGTGCTGAACCGGTATACGATCAAGGCATTCAACGAAATCTGGAATGCTCACTACATTTCGCGAGATTCGTTCGTTGATTATGAGCCCTTCTTTTATCCGCTTGATTTTGTTGCAGACTGGAACAGGATCTATGGCAAACGCGGATTCACTCAATATCAGTTCGTTTTGCCAAAATCCGTCCCGCTGGACGGATTCAAGAAAATCCTGCGGACCATTGCCGAGAGCGGCGACGGATCGTTCTTGGCTGTGCTGAAATTATTCGGGAAACAGGAAGGGATGCTTTCATTTCCCCAGGAAGGGTATACGTTAGCACTTGATTTTTCCATTACTCCGGAATCGATGCGATTGTTCGAACGGTTGGATGCAATGGTTATAGAATTCGGCGGCCGCCTCTACCTTTCAAAAGATGTGCGAATGAATAAAGAGGCATTCCAGAAGGGATATTCCAACGCTGCAGCGTTTACTTCCGTAAAGAAAAAAGTTGATCCTTCAAATAAATTCCAATCGTTGCAGTCAAAGAGGATCGGTATCTCATCAATATAATTATCGGAAAGAACGATATTTAGAATGGAAATAGTATGAACTATGTGTTACTCATCGGCGCTGGCTCAGATATTGCGCGGCCTCTTGCTTTCTTGTATGCAAAAGCCGGATACGGTATTTATCTCGCTAGTAGAAACTATGACCGTCTTGTTCGTGATGCAAGTGATATCACAATTCGATATGGCGTGGATGCAAAAGCATTTGTGTTTGATGTGACAGAAACCTCTAAGCACAAGCAATTCTACGAATCATTACCGAACCGGCCGCATGGAGTAGTTTGTTTGGCGGGAATTCTTGGTGATCAGAAAAAAGCCGAGCGGGAATTTTCAGAAGTTGAAAACGTTATTGCCGCAAATTATTCCGGGCTTGTTTCGATAATTCACATTATCGCTGCAGATCTTGAGCAGAGACAAGAGGGATTTATTGTCGGTGTCAGTTCCGTTGCAGGGGAGAAGGGACGAAAAAGTAATTACATCTATGCCAGCGCCAAAGCAGGATTCACAACATTCCTTTCGGGTTTGCGCAATCGTCTGTTTACGTCCCATGTGCAGGTTCTTACCGTCCATCCGGGATTTATCCGGACAAAAATGATCGATGGGAGAGAAACTCCGGGAATTATTACCTCCTCTCCTGAAGAAGTTGCAAGAGACATCTTTACCGGACAACAATCCGGAAAAGACTTCATTTATTCAAAATGGTTCTGGAGATTTATTATGCTGGCGTTTAAAATGATACCTGAGCCGGTCATAAAAAAAATGGACATGAAATGACGATCAGGAACAGGGCCGAACTTGCATTGTTTTCAACAACGTTCATTTGGGGAAGCACTTTTGTCGTTGTGAAAGCCGGATCCAGCGACATATCGCCTTCGTTGTTTATTGCACTTCGTTTTGGTATCGGTGCATTAGTATTCGCACTATTTTTGCTCCCGCAGTTTCGCACTATTCAGTTTTCGACATTCAAAAAATCTGCGATTCTCGGAACAATGCTTGGGATAGGTATCTTGCTCCAAAACCACGGGATCTACCAAACAACTGCGTCAAAATCTGCGTTCATTACCGGATTAATGGTTATTTTTACTCCGATTGCACAATTTATTCTGGAGCGGAGGCCTCCGAAAATCGGCAATATTATTGGAGTCGTCGTTGTTACATTCGGCTTATATTTGTTAACGTCTCCGTCCGGTTCAGAAATCAATAAGGGAGATATTCTCGTGCTGATTTCGGCAATGATTTTCGGCGTCTATATTGTTTATTTGGATATGTTTTCAAAAGGTGAGAATGTTCTGCACGTTTCATTCATTCAAGTTACAATGACCACGGTAACTGCATTGATTATTGTTCCGTTTGAACATATTGTTTTTATTCCGACAACTCAGTTGTTATTTTCGCTTCTTTATATGGGAATTTTTGCGACAGTGTTAACAACATATACGCAAACACGATTTCAAAAGGATACGACTCCAACAAGAGCGGTGATTATTTTCACGATAGAACCGGTAATTGCCGCAGTGCTTGCTTATTTTGCACTCAATGAAATTTTAGGCATAGCCGGAATTATTGGTGCTGTATTGATTATAGGAGGGATATTTATTTCTGAATTTTCAGACGGGTATATGAAAACAATCGGGACAAATATACAAACGGCGGATGAATGACAGATGTCAACGCAAAAATAACAGTGATTGGAACCGTACAGGGAGTTGGATATCGTTGGTTTGCCGACAGAGCGGCAAGGAAATATGACCTGAAAGGTTTTGTTGAAAATCTTCCGGATGGATCTGTGTATCTTGAAGTGGAAGGAAAAAAAAAATGGATCGAAGATTTTATTAAACATCTGCACAAAGGACCGAACTTATCACGCGTGGAGGATATCCTCATCGAATGGAGCAACCCGCACCATTTATTTATCAACTTTAAAATTAAAGCATAATGACACGCATTGGATTTGGATTTGATGTTCATCAATTGACTGCTGGTAGGAAATTGATCCTTGGCGGAGTAGTAATCCCATTTGAAAAAGGTCTTCTTGGCCATTCAGATGCCGATGTGTTGTTGCATGCTATTTGCGATGCATTGTTGGGGGCGGCGGCATTGGGTGACATCGGAAAACACTTTCCGGATACAGATCCTTTATATAAAGGAATATCTAGCATAACACTACTGAAGCATGTCATTGAACTTCTGAAACAGCATGGGTATGAAATAGGGAATATTGACGTAACAGTAGTCCTTGAACGGCCGAAAATTACTCCGTATGTCGATTCAATGAAAAAAAATATTTCAGTATCACTTGGTATTCGAGAAAATCAAATTTCAATTAAAGCTACCACCAATGAAGGAATGGGCTTTATCGGAGTAGGTGAAGGTGCTGTAGCATATGCTGTTGCGACGATCAACTCATTAAAATAATAGCGATTTGGAAGCTCTCATCACATATCTTCAACAGCTTGATCCTCTCTGGGTTTATGCGACTATTTTTCTCATAGCGTACATTGAAAATATTTTTCCACCTTCACCCAGTGATGTTATTATCGTTGCCGGTGGATATCTGATAGGCATCGGTCATATCGAATTTGTGACAGCATTAATAGTTTCTACGCTCGGCAGCACGACAGGATTTATGACGATGTATCAGATTGGTGATTGGTTTGGGTTGAAAATTATTGAAAAGGGTAAGATTAAATTCCTGCCGTTGGAATCTGTTCACAAAGTAGAATCCTGGTTCAGACATTACGGATATTGGTTAATCATTATCAACCGCTTCCTTTCTGGTACAAGAGCCGTTGTCGGTTTTTTTGCCGGCATGGCTGAAGTCAGATTTTTACCGACAGCAATTCTTTGTTTCGTCAGTGCTTTGGCATGGAATGGAATTTTATTATATGCTGGAACATTGGTAGGTGAAAATTGGGAGGTAATAGGATTTTATTTAACGACTTATAGTCAAATTGTTACTGCACTTATTATTGCAGCTGTTCTCTTATTGACATTTATATGGTTGAGACGCAAAGGGAAAAGAAATGGTTGAATTCTTATACTCAATCGATGTATCCCTCTTTTTCTTTATAAACCAGACCATTGCAAATCCTGTGTTGGATCAGGTCATGCCTTTTATAACCGACCTTAATAAAAACTCAATTGCGTTATTCATACTTGGGATTTGGATTGTTTATCTTCTTTGGAAAGGGGGACGGACAGCACGAATTACGATAGGACTATTAGTTCTGACAGTAATTATTGGTGATCAATTGAACAGTTCTTTTTTAAAGGAATTTTTCGGTAGAGTGCGCCCCTGCAGGGCATTGGATGGTGTAAGAATGTTGGTCGATTGTGGAGGAGGCTTGTCATTTCCCTCTTCACATGCTGTCAATAACTTCGGGGCTGCCGCGGTAATCGGAAAGTATTACACAAA
>Ga0172379_10011741_pt1 | contig 10367 bp, 8 predicted proteins | sample GrowelOW334metaG_FD_119756 | JGI IMG/M metagenome (GOLD analysis project Ga0172379, IMG submission 119756) | Groundwater microbial communities from an aquifer near a municipal landfill in Southern Ontario, Canada - Groundwater well OW334 metaG | ecosystem: Environmental > Aquatic > Deep...
GAAATAATCTCTCATTTCTCTGACCAGCCGAAGCAACTCCTGTCAGGCCATGCGGACTTATGCCGTTCCTGACATCCTCGGGCTGGTACCCAGAGAAATCTCAAGATTATTTCTGAACTAGCATCCAATTGTGCAGATTGCGATAAATACCAGAAGCTTCGCTTAATTTAGGCTAGAAATTTTAGATTTCAGCTTATTGCTGTTCCCGTGACCCAACAATCCGAGATAGGATTGGAGGGTATTCTCGTTTTCTTTGCGTGTTTCGAGCCGTTTAAACATCCTTCGTTTAGTGGCGGTTCTCAAAACCCGATGATTGGGAAAATGAACCCAGCCCAAGAAATCTATACCTGAAGCGAGAGTTTTAATAGAAACTTTGTCGGGGTGCAAATCAAGCTTTAGGTGTTCGGATAGAAAATCACCAATCTTGGGCAATAGCTCCTCAAGCCAAACCTTATCTCGTGATAAAATTACAAAATCATCGGCATACCGAACATAATGCTTGGCTTTCATGTGATGCTTAATCCATTGGTCAAATTTATTCATATAGATATTAACGAACAACTGTGAAGTTAAATTTCCAAGAGGTAGGCCAATCCCAACTTTACCGCTGTCAAAACTGATGATGATCTCCGATAGTAGCCACACAATATCTGAATCTGAAATATATTCTTTCAGAATTTCAATCAAAACTCTTTGATCAATAGATGCGAAAAACTTTCTGATGTCACATTTCAGAACCCAACAGGTTTTAGTTTGATTTTGTGAAACAATACGACCAAACTCCCGAAATCGATTCAGTGCCTTATGAGTCCCCTTGTTCAACCGGCATGAATACGAATCAGAAATAAATGTTCGATCAAAAAATGGGTACAGTACTTGATAGACGGCGTGGTGAAATAATCTATCACGAACTAATGACTTATGAATTTGTCGTGGCTTAGGATCATTAATTCTAAATGCTTGATAAGGACTGTGGTAATAAGTATAATCAAAAAGATTTTGGTGAAGTTCTAAAATATTTTCCATCAAGTCCAATGAAAATTCTTGAACATCAGTTTTCATCCGCTTGCCAGGCAAAAATTTCTTCCACGCTCGCAATAAATTTTCGACGGATATTACATCCTGAAAAGTATGATTAAACCCTTTATACCCCCCCCCCCGACACTCCATTGATTCTTCAAAAGTTGATTGTCGCATACAAGCTCTGGCATGGATATTGGATTAGTTTCTCTAAGCATACAAAATTTAGTTTGGGATTAAAAATAGATTCTCTCTTTCTAGAAACCATCGAACAGTTGTTTATCGCTAGTCATAAAAATAAAGAGCAAAAGTTGTGGCACTTAGAAAAAGCATCGGAACGATTCGATGTGCTTAAGTTTATATTTCAAGTTTCTTGGGAAATTGGCTCACTTGATACCAAAAAGTATATCGCTTTATCTGAAAAGTTAAGTGAAATCGGCAGAATGCTTGGCGGATGGCAGAAGCAAACAAAATCCCCATAACGGGGATTTTGAACGAAGAGAATTTCGAGAAACCACCTGATTGCCAGCGTTCCACTCATTCGGATTCGTGACCGAGTTGGCGTTCACGTTCCACTCGCGGTTGTCCGCGTTCCAGTTCGCGTTCACTGCCCAGATTTGTGCAAAATATCTCCCATACCACTGCCCTTCGAGTACTCTCAGGGCTGTATCGTATTCGCAGTATTTAACTACTTAATATTCTGCACCAAGTATCTTCGTTTTTAAAGACTCCGAGAGCAACTATTATACACGTCTTAGAATTCGGCCGCCGGAAGGCGTACCCGCCAGCAGATTCGCCTAGTATCCAAACTTAGTTTATATGATTTTAAAAAATTAAAAAGGGGTCAGCTGGAATTGCTTCCAACTGACCCCAGCAATCCAAGAGCCAAGGTCCCGAGAGACCTAGACCTTAACAGACTTGCGAGAACCCACCTGAGAGCCAGCGTCCCACTCACTCGGATTCGTGACCGAGCGGGCGCTCACGTACCACTCGCGGTGGCCCGCGTTCCAGCGCGCGATCACTGCCCAGAGGTTTCCGGCGACATCTTTCATGTAGAAGACGTTCCAATAACCACTTACGAGGAGGTTACCGGCTTCTCCACGAGCTTGCTTCTTCAGTAACTCGTAGAGGTGCGCCAGTTTCGTTTCCTCATGTTCCGCGCCGAGCTCGGCGCGGATGGGCGCATCCAGCGAACTCTTCGTTAGCCCATGGATGTTCAACTCGGCGGCAGGAATGTTTTCCTCGATCTTGCCGAGAAAGTTCGTCTTGAAGTTACCTCCGAGATAGAACTTGATGCCAGCCGAGTTATCGTCGCCGAAGGCTTCGGAGGCGACGAACTTCGAGACGGCGGGGACGGAGATGGAGCGGACGAACTTCAAGACCTTCTTGACGACGCCCTTCAACCAAAGATTGAGAGCATCCAGTCGTTCCTCGCCGTTCTCGCCAAACAATTGGTCATTCAGTTCGCCGAGCGGTCCCTTCAACTTGGAGACATCAGTAATTCTCATGACACCCTCCTAGGTGTGCTAGCGGACCATCGGAATTGACAGTCATAGCCAGAAATCACTGAAATTCAGTAACTTTTGGCTATGACTGTCTCTTGTGTAATAGATTATTAAGATACTACTTAATTACCCCTTAATTATACACCCATTCTAACCAAAAGTCAAGCTTAAAAATAGCCTTATTTAAGGCCAAAATAGAGTAAGCAGGTTAAGGAAATTTTCCCATTCCGACTGACACCGTTGGTCTCTGGCTAAAATTTTGGAAAGAGTGCCGGTAACAAAAAGGAAACCGAACGAAGTTCGGCAAGGTGGCCTTTTTGTTCGGCATCTCTGACACAATTTTAGACCAGAGGACCGGCGGAAGGAGATGGGAAAAATTCCTTAACCTGCTTGTCTAGCCAAGCGCGAGCATAAACAAACCGTCTTCAAGGTCGCATTTGCCTTGCTTGGTCCCCTGTTCAAGGTTGAGCGCTTCTTGATACAGACGCTTGATATCAGCCAAAGAAAGATGAGCCACCGCAGAAATCATTTTCTTGACCACAAAGGGATGAATACCGGCTTTTTGAGCAATTTGGGTCGAAGAAATGTTTCTGTCGGCAAAGTCTTTAACCACCAACATGTTTCGAAACTGATACATCACCATCGAAAGAAGATAATATGGGTCGCGACCATAAGCGAGCTCCTCGGAAAGCAACGAGAATGCTTGCGTTCGCCGACCTGAACCAAGAGCGTCAATGAATTCAAAGACATTCGGTTCGGTCTCGGTTTTGATAAGTAAATCAATATCAGCGGTTGAGATAATTCCACGAGAGTAATTGGTCAACTTATCAAGATTATGAATCTGCGCCCAACTGTCTTCACCAGCGACATTTATAAAACGGGCCAACGCTCCGGTCGCGAACGACACTTCTCGAGCAACCGCTTCTTTTTTAATCCACGATTGCAATTGAGCTCCTTCCAAGTTTGTAAAATTACGAACTAGATTTTTTGAATCCGCGAGAAGGGCTAATAATTCCTTAGGCTTTGCTTGAGCGACTGTTCCGGAATGAGTCGCCAAAATCACGACACTCGGGTCAGTCGCCATTTTGTATTTTGTAAAAAGTTCACACAAGTCTTTGGCGGTTTGCGGATTGCCGAAAATATTACCAATCGAAATTAATTTCACTTCGCTGAAAAGCGAGATGCTTTTAATCGCCTCCGTTATCTCGGCAAACGCCGAAGCAACTGAACCATCGATTCGAAAGAGATTAAAACCGCTACCATGCTTGGCTTGGTATTTTTGAATAATCTCATTCCTGCTTTGTATCAAGCGATAGGTGTCTTCGCCGTGTAAGAAAATAATCATGCGATAATTGTCCGCGAACGCAGTGAGTGGTTACAATTTCGCACCCGCCTAAATTTTGCTTCGCAAAACTTTGGCGGGTAACGTTTTGTTACCAATCGCTTCGCTCTTGGACAAAATTCACTGCGTCGTTACTTCTATCCAAATTTGGCCGGGTATAAATTTGATTTCGTCACCGCTAGAGTTATAAAAATAGAGTTTTGAATCAAGTTTAGTCGGATCCTTTTTCCATGTTCCCGTAATTTTAACGCCCGCTTGATAAATTTCGGCGCTCCCCTGCCCAGTTGTATTAACCACGATATATTGATCGCCCTGATATAAAATGTGCGAGGTCGTATTCATCACCGCAATTACACTAGCCGTGACTCGTTGATTTGTATTTTTATCAATTTCCGGAGTTCCTCCGCGCGAACGCGAGTAAAGATTCGTTTTTTGATCATACGCCCACGAAACATTATTAGGATATGTATAAAGAGTCAACGCGGTCGCGACATTTGAAATGTTTTTGGTCGGCATGTTATCGGTGTGCGGATAGCCGGAAAAATCTTTGGTCAAACTGTAGAAAAAAATCTTCGCCTGCTTAAACAATAAATCGAGATTCGAAAATCCATTATGAGGTGGCTTGATACCGGATTTTCTGTAAAATATACTACCGTCAAATTGAAGAGCATTAATATTATCCATGACATGACTATCAAGTTCCGCCAGCGCGCCATGTTCTCCGCCCCAATGAGCATAAATGGTATCGAATCCCGCTGCCAAGGGAATAAAATCTTCCCGGGCGGACCGAATGGAACCAATCTCTTTCGGCGTCTGACATTGATATATACCCATAAATCTGGTCACGCCATTGGGCGTGACGGGCATTTCCACAACCAAATCAGCCGCGCCAATTCCCGATAATGGTCGAGCTTCGGGATCAGATGCCAGCATCACGGCGACAGGTCGGCGTTGGGCAGTCTCGCAATCAAGACCCGCGATGGAACTGGGCTTCTTCGGTGTTTCGCCCGAAGTCGATGACCCGATAGTGAAACTACGACCGGAACTAAAAAGCCAGACTAATAATCCAATTGCAACAATAGCGCCCCCACCAACAAGAATCCTTTTGCGTTTTAATCTGTTCATTTGGATAATTATATCACGAGAAAATGTCGGGTATTAATTCGCAATCCGCAATCCGTAATTATTTAATTTTCTGGTGAATGAGACAAAAATGGGCGGACCGACCGGAAAGTTTTAACCGCTCGATTACTCCCCCGTCTTTTCGACTGCATTTTTCCCCCGTTTGTTGATACGCTTTGTGCAGATTCTGAAAATCGCCTTTTGTTCCCGATGGCATGCGATAGTCATCCATACTGGAACCTTTGTGCTTAATCGCTAACTTCAAAATATTTTGTATCGCGAGATAAATTTTTTTCAAATCTTTTTCATCTAAATGTTCCACGCGCGACAATGGATGCAAATCCGCCCGCCACAAAATTTCATCGGCGTAGATATTGCCGATGCCGGCGATAAAATGCGAGTCCATAAGCGCCTGCTTGATTCGTCCTTTTTTCTTGGCAAACAATTTTTTGAATTCCGGAAATGAAATCTCCAATGGTTCCGGACCCAGCTCGCGAATTTCTTTTAAATCATCGATTTTGTCATCATCCACGAGAATAATTTTTCCAAAACGGCGCAAATCAGAGAGAGCTAACTGGTAGCCATTACTTAATACCAGCACTACCCGAATGTATTGATTGTTTCGGTCATCTTTGAGAGGACCGGCTATAGTACTGACCCATCCCGTTCGAAGTCGGCCACCATTGGGTGGACGAAACTTCGTTCGGGACCACTTGCCATACAATAAATGCCCCGACATTTTTTGGTGAACAAAAATAGTTTTCTTGCCCTCGATATCAATAACAATATATTTGGCTCTTCGTTGAACGCTTAATATCTTTTTATTCCTTATTTCTTTTTGAAAATTCTTTAATCCCCCCGCTTGACGCAAAGTCTTCGCCCAATCCGCCCAAACATCCTGAAACCGCAGACCCACCAAGTCCTTCCGCAATTCTCGTACAATTGTCTCCACTTCAGGTAATTCTGGCATGGGATGATTCTCAACGAAACAAGCAATCTGATTGCGACGTTGAGTTGTTAGAATCTTGCCACCCGCCTAAGTTTTTATTCTAAAAATTTAGGCGGGTTTCGCGTTATTACCGATCAGACTTCGTCTGCTCGACAACGCTCATCTCCGCCCAGTTGTCGCCAGATTTGGCATCGGCAATAATGGGAACGTCGAAATGGTGAGCTGATTCCATGATATTTTTAATTTCTTTTGCCACTTTTTCAACTACATCTTTTTTTACTTCAAAAAGCAACTCGTCATGAACTTGGAGCAACATTCGAACGCTGTCGGAATATTTATCGTTGATAAGTTTTTGAACGTTAATCATGGCAATTTTAATAAGGTCGGCGGACGTGCCCTGAATCGGCATATTAATCGCCGTTCGTTCCGCGCCCGCCCGAAGCATCGGCATCGTGGAAAGAATATCCGGTATTGGTCGTCGCCGACCAAAAAGTGTTTCGACGTAACCATTTTTGCGAGCTTGCTGTTTTACTTTTTCCAAATATTCCGCCAGACCGGAAAATTCCCGCGTATAGTTGTCGATGAATTCCTTGGCTTCGGCTCGACTCACGCCTGAGGCGCGCTGAAATCCCAAAAGACCCATGCCATAGAGCACGCCGAAATTTAAAGTTTTGGCTTGCCGACGCATATTCGGAGTTACTTTATCTGCCGAAACATGAAACACGCCCATTGCTGTTCGGGTATGAATATCTTCGCCCTTTTTAAACGCATCGGACATCGCCAAATCGCCGGACAAATGAGCGGCGACACGCAAATCAATTTGAGAATAATCGCAAGACAACAAAACAAAATCTTTTTCCGCGATGAAAGCTTTGCGAAATTCTTGGCCAAGTTCTGTCCGAATCGGAATGTTTTGCAAATTCGGGTCTTGGCTTGATAATCGGCCCGTAATTGTGCCGGTCTGATTATAAGTGGTGTGGACTCGCTCCGCGGAATCAAGCAACGCCGGAAACGGCTCGATATAAGTCGTCTTTAATTTCTGCAATTCCCGATACTTGAGAATGAGCTCAATGATTGGATGTTCATGGGCCAGCTTTTCAAGTTCGCTGTGCGCCGTCGAAAGAGCGCCTTTTCCGGTTTTGCGAACCTTGCTCTTGAGATCCAATTTATCAAACAAAACCACCGACAATTGTTTCGGCGAATTGATATTAAATTCTCCGCCCGCCATTTCGGAAATCTTTTTTTCCAAACTTCCTATTTCTTTGGAAATCATGACGCTCAATTTCTCAAGCATCTTCGCATCCACCTTAATCCCCGCTCGTTCCATGCGGGCAAGAATCGGACTTAAGGGCAATTCGATATCATTCAAGACTTTAGTTAATTCAAATTCTTTTAATTTTGCCTCGTAGCGTTCTTTGAGCATGGCGATATACGCCGGACGTTTCAGCGGTTCAGAATCCATATCTTTCCCAAATTCCGCAAAAAACAATCTTTCTAGAAGGAAATCTTTGATTTCAGAATTTAAAAGATAAGCGGCAAGTTTTGTATCAAACATGAAATCAATCGACCCTATCCCCTGTTCTAACACCCATCGAGAAATCATTTTCGCGTCATGAGTAATTTTATGAATGTTTGGATTGCCGACGATTTTATCGAAACGAGTTAAGAAGCGACTGTCTTTCAACATTGTTTCGGGAAAACCAAACACTTCTTGGCTATTTAAACCAAGCGCGACAATGCCGTTCTGAATATCTATCACCATCTCTCCCCCGGATTCTATCCTGTCCAGAATTTTTTCTACCTCGACGACTGAACCGGCAAGAGTTGTTTTTATGCCATCCGCCGAAACTTTCGGTTCGTTCGGAACATCAAACAAACTAGCCGGTGCCGGCGCAGAACCGTCAATCTCGCCCAAACGCTTTACGATACTATACAGAGCCAAATCTTTGAGTAGTTTCTCCAAAGCCTGTTTATCTAGATGTTCCCGCCAATCGGCTTTCTTTAAATCAAACTCTATATCGACATCGCGAATAATCGTCGATAAATATTTTGAAAAAACCGCTTGGTCTTTATTAATCGTCAACTTTTCAATCAACTTAGGTGTCATCAGTTTTGAAAACTTTCCACCCTTTTCCAAAGCCTCATACAACTTTTCAAGACTGCCAAATTCTTGGATAAGAGCCGACGCCGTCTTGTCACCTATTCCGGGCACACCGGGGATATTATCCGATGGATCGCCTTTGAGCCCTTTGTAATCGATGACCTGATTAGGATTCAAACCATAACGCGCCACGACTTCCTTCTCGTTGTATATCATGGTATCGGTCATGCCCTTACGAAGCGTGAAAACAACAACCTTGTCCCCTTCCACCAATTGAAGCGTGTCTAAGTCGCCCGTCATAATAACGACCTGTAAATCTTTTTCCGTCTTAGCTTGTTCCGCCAACGCGCCAATTAAATCGTCGGCTTCAAAGCCGGCTTTCTCAAAAATCGGAATGCCGAATTTGGTCAGAATTTCTTTGATATATGGGATTTGCAAATAGAGCTCATCCGGCGCTTTGACGCGATGACTTTTGTATTCGGCAAACTCCTCGTGCCGAAATGTCGCTCCTTGCAAATCAAAAGTCGCCGCAATATAGTCGGGCTTCAAATCCTTAATCATCCGAATCATCACCGCCATAAAACCAAAAATAGCGTTCGTCGGAACACCGGTAGCGCTATTAAGCGTCGGGGGCAAAGCGTGAAAAGCCCGATGGACCAACGCGTTTGAATCAATTAAGACAAGTTTCTTCATATTAAAGAGGATTGATGACTGACCCTTTGTGCCCCAGTAGCGGAAGGAGGCTCATGGTCGCTTGGGACCATGAGGAAACCGACGGGACTGGTTTCAAGGGTCTGGGGCAAAGGGGTCGGTTATCAATCATCGCTTTTTGTTACTGTGATGTTTCGTTCTTGTTCCGAGATATGGTCTATATGGATTACCCAATGATTTTTGGGAAGAATATCCGCCACTCGTTCCGCCCATTCAATTAAAACTATATTCTTCGAATTTCCAAGTATTTCTTCAATTCCTAATACTTTTAAATCCTGTGAATCTTTTAAGCGATAGCAATCTATATGATACAGGAATTCGTAATTCGTAATTCGTAATTCGTAATGTTTTAATAAAACAAACGTCGGACTTTTCAAATGTTCGTGGACTCCCAAGGCTTCGGCGAAGGCTTGGGTGAAAGTTGTTTTGCCCGCGCCCAACTCACCTTCTAAAGCAACCACGATGGGCTCGCCATTGCCAATGCGTGTTAATTCTAAAGCCTGCTCCTTGGCAAATCTTTGGGTATCTTCGGGGCTGTGAGAAAGATAAGTCATCCGCGTTATCATATCGTTTTTATGAGGATGTTTCAAACTTATTTTTGAATCAAAAAACCCCGCCTCCAACGGGGTCGCCTCTAAGGGCTAGTTGTTGGAAACGGGGTGCGGACCGCGACTCGCTTGTCGCGGTCCGACGCTGGGTGACTATCGGCAAGTTCCGGTCCCTTCATTCCAGAACTCGTCGCCATCAATCCCCTGACTATCGTAAAAGGCGTAACACCCTCTTTTGTCGAAGGTGTTACCCTCTTTCGCCCTCTCGACCGCCTTGAATTGCGGTACGGGGCGCGATGCCACCATAGGCACTGACGCCGCCGGTTGGGAAGCCGGCGTTGCCGTGGCAGGTGACGCAACAGGCGCCACAGGCATCGACTGCCGAATCGAATCGGCGAGTGTCGTAACGAAGAAGTGGCTGGCCCTGAAAGACACGACGACAAGGGCAACCAGCATCAAGACGACCAGAGTTGCCAGCATTACGCTCGTGATTGTGTCCGACCAATTGTGGTTGTTGACCGGAGTCGGAGTCCTTGGACGGCGCGGGGTCGTCCGCCGGCGCGACGTTGAAGCCGCTCCCGTCCCGCGACCGCGACCACGCGATGTCGTCGTAGTTGTTGTGGCGGTGGCGGGCGCGACACCAGTTGCTGGCATCGCAGCTCCTGTTGGAGTAGCGGCGGCTCCCGCTCCGCCAGTCGGTGCGACGTGTGGCCGTCGTGGTGGCATTGGCATGTCCTATCTCCTCTTGTTAGAAATCGATTTACTTGGCAGAGCACGGGTACTTCGAGTACCAGCCGTAATTTCTGACGTATTCGAGACAGCTGTCCCGAACGCCGATTCGCCCCTCTGTCCTGTCGGAGTTCACGACCCCGACGTAGTACTTTCCTGTTACGACCAAGTCTGCCCTGGTCTTGTTGTAGTTGCCCATCAGGCGACCCGACCAAATTGCCGGACCGAACTGTCTAGCTCCCGCCCGAACGGCCCCGAAGCAAAACAGTTCACCACTGCCCATATCGTTGATTTCGAAAATCACCGGTATGTTCGAAAGAGAGTTGTCGAACCACTCTCC
>Ga0172379_10011742_pt1 | contig 10366 bp, 14 predicted proteins | sample GrowelOW334metaG_FD_119756 | JGI IMG/M metagenome (GOLD analysis project Ga0172379, IMG submission 119756) | Groundwater microbial communities from an aquifer near a municipal landfill in Southern Ontario, Canada - Groundwater well OW334 metaG | ecosystem: Environmental > Aquatic > Deep...
TATGGCAACGGCATGTTTTTCATAGTTGCGGGATACGCATTTGTCATGTTTGTCTATGGTGGGTTTATGATGATCTTTGCTATGGGAAATCAAGAGAAAGTGAAGAAAGGTCAGCAAATACTCGTCGCTGCGGTCATCGGGCTTATCATTGTGTTCAGCTCGTATATCGTGATAAAATTCTTGCTAGAAGCTCTGGGTGTAAAAGATAGTTTTAATGGTGTGAAATAAATATATGAAAAAAAAGTATTTATATTTTGTATACCTGAGCATCATTGCCTTTTCACTATTTTTTTCTGATAAGGTACGGGCATTGGATTGGAGTCCCTACTGTTGTATTGATAGAAGAGAGTCATGTTCATTGAAAAGGCCTGAGGTTGTGTGCCAACCAAACTTAGACGGAGGGACTCCTGTTTCTTGTTTAAGTCAAAGTAAATGTTTTTCATCAATAAGTAGTTTAAACATTATGGGAGAGGAGACAGTCGAAGTTAGCGCTGGTAATAAGGTAAAAATTTCTTTGGGTGGTGTTGGTTTGGACGCAAGAATTCGTTGTCTGAATTGTTCTAGTATACAAGGACTTGTCTGTACTGATTGTGATTATCCCAGTGACTATGAAGGTCATGTTTTGAATATGGATTTTGATTCAAATGTGTTCAAACAATCAAGTCCGGACATTGGACATTTTGTCTTAAAATATTTAGCACAAAAAAATGTAAATGGTGCAACGCAATGGGGCTATATGGAACAGACCGTCCAGATCCAGGCTCCTCTTACTGCGTCAATAAACATGTCAATTGCAGTGAGCTGGGGTGCACAGAAAAAAGGGTTAGAAGTAGGTACAGGACTTGCTGAACTCACTATCTATGCCTCAAACGCAAGTGGTGATCTTACCAAGACAATACAAATAGACTGTAAGAATTGTGGGAATTTGGGCTCAAATGGTGGTATTACTTTGAATGCAGAAAAGACAGAAAATCCAGGTGAAGCTGGTAAGATGGCAAAATATGTTTTAAATATCGACTCTGAACGTCTGGCTCGTCAAGTAGCAGGATCATGGGAAAATCTTCCTGAAGGAGGAATGAAAGTTGGATTAGATTTGTCTGCTAATTTTGTTGGAAGCGCGGGCGCACCCTTCACACAAACATTCGATCTCGTCCTCCTTCGTCCGGGTCCAGACAATCCACTGCGCGCAGGTGAAGTCACACCAGACCAGCTGATACCAGTTGTTGGAGAAGGAACTGCAGATACCTCAGTGGATGGTGCTACCGCAAGTTCAATAGACGGTTGTCCCAAAGGATCAGTATGTTTGGAAAATCCAATTTCTTCAAATTCACTACTTGATATTTTTGGAAAAGTTATTCAGGTAGGATTGGGCATTATGGGTTCTGTCGCGTTTATGGTATTTGTGTATGGCGGGGTTATGTGGATTATCTCAGGCGGTAGTGCTGAAAAAATTACAAAAGGTACCCAGGCCATGTTGTGGGCCGCCATAGGTATTTGTATTATATTTGCAAGTTATGCTATAATAGCGCTCATACTGCAATCCATAGGAGCGAAATAAAACACATGTGTTAAAAGAATAATTATGTTAAAGAACATTGGGAAGGGGGTGAATTCGCATGTATAAATTGGCACAATATAAAACTATTTTGACAATCGTTGCTGTCATGGTTATGAGTCTTGTCATGGCTCCAGCAGTTTTGGGCGTAGACGACGGTGACGATGGAGCAACTAGTTCTGATGTGTTTGGTATCAATGTTATTGAAAATGGTTCAGAAGGAAATATCGCACTAGGAACACAGAGTTTACAGACTACGATTACCAAAATTATCAATGTCGCGTTGAGCTTGCTCGGCATTATTGCGGTAGTCATCGTGCTTATCGGTGGTTTCCAGTGGATGACATCAGGCGGTAATGAAGAGAAAGCAGCAGGTGCACGAAAGATGATTTTTGCAGGCATTATTGGCCTCGCGATCGTACTTTCCGCTTGGGCAATTGCTAAGTTTGTCTTGTTGCAATTGGGTAGAGCTACAAATACACAAGGTGTAGAAGATTACGGTAACCCATAATCGTTTTAGCGGGGCGGAGACGGCTCTGCCCCTTTGTTCTTTTCAAATTTGACGCCAAACCCCGATAACCGGACTCGCTAGAGTTATGCTGTCGGAGTCAGGGGTCTGAAAAATATTTATTTATAAAATATATGTCGAAGAAATCTCTCTCGTTTTTTGTTAGCATCTTCATTCTCGTCCTTGGTTTGCTTCAGTTTGCGACGCCTGTGCACGCATTGGTGGGTGGTGTAGAAAATTGTGATAATCCTGCTGATCCTTTGGGGACAAATTGTTTGAGCACTTCAGGTTTGACACAGAGCGACCCCCGTATCATTGTAGCGCGCGTTATCAATGTTTCACTGGGCTTGCTGGGGACAATCGCAACCGTTCTTATCGTATACGCTGGTTTTCTGTGGATGACAGCTGGAGGCAATGACGAACAGGCAGGCAAGGCACGCAAAATCATTTTTGCTTCAGTTATTGGTCTTGTCATTATTCTGAGTGCTTTTGCAATATCCAGATTTGCATTGGGAAATATCTATTGGGCAACAAATCCAGAGCAGGGGAAAATATACTAAAATTCACCTAATTGTCTAATTACTTAATTCACCTAATAAAATTTCTAATTCCTAAAAAACATACCATTTTAACTTTTGAGTTAGTTCATTAGTTAATTGGACATTTTGTTAGGTGAATTAGAAATTAGGTGAATTAGAAATTTTTCTATGTTTACTTTCCTCACATCTCGGGAAAATAGAAAATACATATATACATTCGTAGCTTTCTTCTTTGCAATTATTTTCGTGCTACCTGCTATTGTCCATTGTGCTGATCCAGCTTCCACAAAATATGGTTTGGATGTAACTGCTGGCGCTTCTGGACTTCTCGAAAAATCCCCGAAGGACGTACCTACCATTGTGGGTAATGTATTGGGAACAGTGCTTTCCATGATTTCTGTTGTCTTTTTTGCCTTGATGATTTATGGAGGATTTACATGGATGGTCTCGCGCGGAAGCTCAGAAGAGGCCACAAAGGCGTTGAATACGGTATTTGCCGCAATCATCGGTATTATCATTGTCATGGCGGCGTATGCAATTACGACGTTTGTGTTCAAGAGTGTGGGCAATGAGTCTTCTGCCACAACCCCAAATACTGCTGTAGCTACTACCGCATATCCTGCGTCGTGTAATACAGATACAAAAAAAGCAGACTATGATCTCTGCATGAGACCTGATTCAGGGTTTGCTACATCTACCTGTGAATCATCTGCATGTCAGTAATTATTTTTTTAGACTGTTTTTGAGCCAATGATTTTGTCTTGTGTATGATACAAAAGAGAGCAAAAATATTATTTGTATTTTTAATTTTTTTAAGCTGTGCTCTTTTTATTGAATCTGTTTTTGCCGCAAAAACATTTGGTGATACGGATTCATCTGCTTTTGTAACAGTAGCTCAGGCAACTGGTTTGGAACAGACAGACGCGCTCAGCATGGCTGGAAAAGTGATACGAGTTGCGCTTTCTGTATCAGCTATTATATTTTTCACACTCATGATCTATGCAGGTTTTGTGTGGATGACTGCCCGCGGTGAAGAAGAAAGCATAAAGAAAGCACGTAATACCATTATTGCGGCGGTAATAGGACTTGTGATTCTCATAAGTGGTTATGCAATAACTCAGGTTGTCCAAACCAATATTGTGGAGAAACCAAATGCTGACCGTGTATACCAGACATCACCAGATCAGGTTGGACCAAATGAGACATTGGGTTGTTGTATAGACTGGGTTGGCAAATCAAACATGGAAGTTGAAATAGGGGGAATCCGTGCCTGCAGAATGGATACCCTTAGTAACTGCCAAGCTGTTGGGAATGATCCAAATAATCCCGATGACAGGGTGTTTGGCGGGGGGAAATGGATATTTCATGCGGAATGGAGCAAATTGGACCAATGTTTGGAAAATTGTAATAACGGTTAACTCCCCGTAATATTTTTATATGAAACGTATAATTTTGTTCGCATTTATTTGTATCAATATATTTTCATGTTTGGCCATGCAGCCAGTAGACGCGCAGGGTGTCCAAAATGCGGGACAAAATTTGGGGGCGGTTGGAACATCCGCAGGTGTGGGAGGAGATTCTACGAGTGTGAGCACACTGGTGGGTACATTTATCAATGTAGCTCTGAGCATGGTAGGTATTATATTTCTCGGGCTCATGGTGTATGCGGGGATACTCTGGATGACTGCTCGCGGTGAAGAAGAACAGGTAAAGAAGGCACAAAAAATAATTTATGCGTGCATTATTGGTCTTTTTATAACAGTAAGTGCATATGCGATTACTGCCTTCATAACAAGCAGACCTGAATTTGGAGGATCTGGCCAATAATTTTTTTCTATGAAAAAAACTATCATTTTATTTGGTTTTCTCATCGTTGGTTTTGCTATGTTGTTTCCCTTGTACGCGCAAGGAATTAATTTGGGTCAAACAAATCTGCAAGAAGCGGCAAAGACGGCCGGATTTGACGAAAATACTGACCAGACAACACTTTCTTCAAATATAGGTCTTATGGTGAGAATTGTCCTATCCATGTCAGGAGTAATTTTTGGCATACTTACCGTGTATGCGGGTATATTGTGGATGACCGCGCGTGGATCTGAAGAGCAGACTGCAAAGGCACAGAAGATAATATTTGCGTGTGTTATTGGTCTTATTATTACGCTTGCTGCGTATAGTATTACTGCCTTTGTGGTACCACGAATACTTCAAGCGACGGCAGACACAGGTACGTCCCAGCCTTAGTCTTTATGACCAAAAAGAAAATCACATTTTTATTTATTTCTGTCCTGATTTTTTTTGGTGTGGTCTATGTATTGTTGCCGTCTAGTCTTCACGCTGTTACCCTAGAAGGAAGAGTGAATGAACAATTGAAAACAGGGGCTGTGAGCGCGGGATATGGTGAACAGGCAGTTGATATGAGAATAATAGTAGCGCGAATTATATCAATCATTTTGGGTTTAATGGGTACGATATTTGGATTTCTGATTGTATTATCTGGATATTGGTATCTCACCGCACAAGGCGAGGAAGAGAAAGTGAAAAAAGCTCAAAAGACGATGCAGGCGGCAATTATTGGATTGTTTATTGTTGTTTTATCTTTCAGTATTACATACTTTGTCTCGCGAAATATTCTTTCTGCGTCAAAGAGCGACACGAGAGCGATCGCGCCGTACGAGCAATAAATTATTTGATATGAAGAAAACGACCATTTTTATTTTCTTGGTATGTGTGCTTGGTATTTTCTGTATCCCCGCATACACTCAGGCACAAGATACAGCAAAAGATGGTAAAGAGGCAGCACAAGGAGCGGTTGGCAGTGAAATGAAAAGACAACTGGATGTGTTTGGTTCATCCGCAGGTGTGGGTACTACTGCTGATGTTGCTGACCCGCGTATGATTGTTGGTCGTATCGTCCGCGTTGTTGTTTCTCTGCTTATGACCATGTTTGTTCTGTATACTATATATGGTGGTTATCTTATTTTTACCTCGGCAGGAGAGGAAGAAAAAATGTCAAAAGGCAGAAAAGTAATTTTTCAATCGACTATTGGAGTTTTCATCATACTCAGTTCGTATAGCATCACCTGGCTTGCCTTTTTCATAGTATACAAAGGACATCAGAATCCATTTGGTCAGAGATACGCGTGGTGGGGTATAGAACCGGATACGAGTCAGTACTACCAGACAGATCCGTTGGAACAAAGTACTGTCCCCGAGAATTTTAATTTGTTCCAGTAATAATATTGGTGAGTATTGTTACTGCGGCTGGTGTTGCTATGTATTGATTCTTTTTCTGTTTTGAGTCTGTAAGGTATACATCGGTATAATACAGCAAATCCTTCTCAGTCTTGGCTATCCTGCCAAGATTTTTTTCTAATATAAAATCAGTGTTGTATTCTTCCTGGCCAGGGATAGGGTCTATTGCAATTATTGGCGTGCCTGTAACCATACACTCAGTCGTGGTAAGTCCTCCTGGTTTGCTTATGACTGCTGTCGCAGATTTTATGTAATCAGACATTCTATCTGTCCATCCGATTCTCGTGTAGTTGATATGTTTAGGTACGCGAATATCACTCAGTTGTTCTTTTAAATTTTCGTTTGTTCCTGCTATCGCAATGATTGCGCAGGGAGTTTGCATTTTGAATAGAGTTTTTACAATGTCACATGATTTTGCCATACCATGGCCACCTGAAAGGACGAGGATAATGGGTAAATGGGATGGTATGTGGTGGGCTTTTCGTATATCCAGTTGTGGAGTTGGAGTATAAAATTCAGGATCAATGGGGATGCCGCTGACAATGATTTCTGGTTGTTTTTTGCATTTTCTATTGAGAATTTTCCATTTCATTTTTTCTGTTGCGACAAAATAATTTGTTGTCCCTTCTACAAACCAGAGATTATGGATGTCATAATCTGTTACCACCATAGAAAAGGGTCCTTTGTATTTATATTTTGCGGGTGCATTCTGGCACAATTCTGCTGGTAAAAAATGCGTACATATAATATGGTCTGGTCTAAACTTTTGTACAAATTCATACCACTTATACGCATTAATCTGCTTTAGCTTATCAATAAATTGATCGTACGCAGTTGATGTTTTTGGCGTATTGGTCATGTCAAAAAAATATCCCCATAATTCAGGAATTCGTTTTGCCATAATATCATATGAAGTAACCGCAATCTGCTTGAATGCGTAGCCCATATAATCGTAAAGGTCAGCAACTTGGCATTCTACGTCAGGATATAGCTGTTTGATTGTTTTTTGCAAAGCCTTTGCGGCTTGCATATGGCCTGCTCCGACAGACAGAGAAGCAATGAGGATTTTCATAATAAAAAGCTTACGAGGCTTACGAAGCCGACAAAGCTCACAAGACTGGAGAACCGTCATGGCGAGGAGTAAATCCATCACAAAGCTTCAGGATAGGTTTCGCAATGACAGAACTAGTATAGCAAGTTTCGGGATACAAAAAAATCCGCTCAGGGGTGGCCAACGGGAGTCGAACCCGTATTGTCGGTTCCACAAACCGAAGTAATAACCGCTATACCATGGCCACCCCCAAGAGGACTTTGGACGCGAATGAGTATATAAAAAAAATAGAGTTTTGTCAACCTCATCATTTTGAATGCTGGTATTCGTTGATTGATGAGACTGTTCGCACTGAAAGAAAAAATGGGAGTCACCCCATTTTTTCAGTGTAATCTTTCTTTCAACAGCGTTAATCAATGTTATTTATCTCCTATTTTTTCAAAGGCTCTCAGCACTTCTAATGGTATGGCAAATATTACCGTATTTGATTGGTCTGAGCTTATATCGTTGATTGAGTTCAGTGTGCGCAAATGGAGGGCTCCTGGAGCTGAAGAAAGCATGGCAGCGGCCTTGGCGAGATTGTCAGCAGCAATAACTTCACCCCCTGACTTGATAATGACGGCACGTCGTTCACGCTCTGCTTCTGCCTGCCGTGCGATAACTCTCTGCATATTTTCTGGTAAGGTGATATCTTTCAATTCCACTGTTTCAACTTTTATTCCCCAATTTTCTGATGTCTTGTCAATGATTTCGCGTATTCTGCTTGCCGCGGCATCACGGTTTGCAAGCAGTTCATCCAATTCCATCTGACCTATCACATTGCGCATCGTGGTCTGGGCAAGCTGGCTTACTGCATTCCAGAAGTTTTCTACTTCCAGCACTGCTTTTGAGGCATCCGCGACTTTATAATAAATAACGGCATTAATTTTTGCTGACACATTATCCTTGGTGATTGCTTCCTGGTAGGGAACATCCACGGCTTTTGTACGAAGATCTATTTTTACCATGCTTTGAAAAATAGGGAACACAAGACTCCATCCTGGTTCAACCATTTTTATAAATTTTCCCAACTGAAATTTGACGCCTTTCTGATATTGATTTACTTGGCGTATACTCACGATCACAAGAACGACGATGACAAGGAGAATCGTTTGGATCATAGATGGCAATTATGATGAATTAAAATAAAAAAAGTACGTATACGTACTGTACAATGGAATGACGTCTTATGTCAATGTGTTATTGGTACGCCCAGCAGGAATCGAACCTGCGTCACCTGCTTAGAAGGCGGGTGTTCTATCCACTGAACTATGAGCGCATAATAATTGAGCTTATTTTATAGGAATGTGCTTCAATTGTCAATCTCCACTCCTTCCTTTTCCATGAAATTTTTTGTGTATATTCTTCAATTCTCTGTCAGTAATATGGGTATAAATCTGGGTTGTGGTAATAGATGAGTGACCAAGCATAGTCTGAACGCTTCTGATATCTGCGCCATTATATAACAGATCTGTCGCAAATGAGTGGCGTAAGGTATGAGGAGTAACTGATTTTGTAATGCCAGCCTCGCGGGCATATTTTTGCACGATTCTCTCTACTGACCTGGTCGTGAGAGGTTCATCTGCTGATTCCATTTTTTTTCCTTTTACAACCACATTTTTTCCACTTCGTTTGTCATAAGAAATGAAAAAATAAGGATTCATATCCTGGCGCGCTTCCAGATATTTTTTCAGTGCATATTTTGCTTGTTCTGACATGAACACAACACGTGATTTCCTCCCTTTTCCCGTAACCATGAATTCTTCACGATTCAGGTTCACATCATCCTTTCTCAATTTAACCAATTCAGATACGCGCAAACCTGTTGAAAATAATAATTCCAACATTGCTTTGTCTCTGTACGCTATAAGAATTGTAGTGGGTATCTTGGCTGTTGTGTCTTTGTGTTGTGCTGTTTTTGTGTTTACGTTACGAAACGGTGCCTCCAATATTCTATTCAAATCACTTCCTTCTAGAAAACTAACCTCACGATCAGGCATTTTCATGAGTTCTATTTTGTCTGGAGACATGGTTTGTACGTCTCTCTTTGCAAGATACTTCAAAAATGACCGAAGGGCGATGAGATGGTAATTTTGAGTATTCTTTTTCAGTGGTTCGCCATGCACATCTACCAATCTATTGAGCCAAAGACGATATTGTCTTACTTTTTCTCCATCAATTTCATCGGGATTTTTGTCTCCAGCCCATGTGATAAACCGTTTCAAATAAAAATCATAATTCTGCAGTGTTTTTGGACTGCGATTTTTTTCTATTTCCAGATGTTCAAGAAATTCAATGAGGTAATTGGAGAGAGGTTTGGACATAGTAATCACGTAACGGGTATCGCAACAAAAAATCTATTGGTATGTGTTATGTGGTACGAGATATGTGATATTGTACGACACTTTCATTAAAAAATCAATAATTTTCTATTGACAAAAGGCTATTTTTCTGCTATAATAGCATTATAAAATAAAAATATGGAGTATCAAGGATTTGAAAGAAAGCTGCGAGTAGTAAGTCCTGAGGAACCTCGGAATGAACAAGAACCAAATCCTGCTCTTATCAGAGTAACCGTGGTTCAAAGAACCATGGTGGCAGGGAACTTGCATATTGAAAGATACTGGGGAGTGGTAAGGAGAACTGACCTTGAAGAGGCAAAGAAAAAAAGAGAAAGTGAAAAGGGGAGAAAAGGCATCTGTATATTCTTTGAAGAAGAGGGAAAAGAAACCATAGAGTGGCACGATACTGCGCAAGGAGACGTGGTTGGAGAAAAAAAACCAGCTAAGCAGTCACAAGTCGAAAGAAAAACAAATATTTTTGTTCCTTTGGAAGATATCGAACAAGCATTGGCGCAAGGAAAGACCGAAGTGGTAATTCCACGGAGAAATCAAGGAGCGAGGTTCTAAAAATTCAAAAAAACAAAAAGTAAAACAAATATGGAAAACAAACAATGGGTTTCAGACGCCCAAAAGTCTGAGTTTTCTTTGGTGTATATGTATCTCGTGGCAGGTATTGCTCTTGCAGTAGCTGTCTTTTTATTTATACCCCGCATTTCAGTAGGTTGAAGTTAACACAATTCAAGGAGGAAATATACAGCCCGTTGCCAAGACGGGTTGTTTTGTTATAATACCTCAGATTTCAAACACTGATTTCACCGATTTTAAATACAGGATTACACCGAAAGACATATGGAAAGACAATTTTACCTTATTTTGCCTGAAATCCGTTCGTGCCATAACGTAGGAGCAATGTTTCGAACAGCAGACGCATGTGGGGTTACCAAGATTTTTCTTGTCGGCTATACGCCATGTCCACCTAGACCCCAGATAGACAAAGTGTCACTAGGTGCTGAAACGTGGATGCCGTGGGAACAGAGGAAGAATTTGAAAATATTGATTAAGGGTCTAAAAAAGAAAGGA